>JAAUYG010162714.1_pt1 | contig 36617 bp, 35 predicted proteins | sample 7278091 | NCBI WGS metagenome assembly JAAUYG01 (sample SAMN14350201, study PRJNA611818) | marine sediment metagenome | isolation source: surface marine sediment (0.6m) | place: French Polynesia: Moorea | collected 2018-08 | reverse complement strand
GTAATGAAAGAAGCGCGAATGAAGCGTATGTCTCATTCTTACGCAAGTTGTTAAAAGCGGTTTCAAAACCCCATCTAACGCACGATAACGGCGTTGCGGCCTTCTTGGCAGAAGCGTAGGGACCCCGCCCTACGAACCTGCATACATATCATCGAATATGCTCCGCTTTTTCATCAGACCGCGCCTTGTCTCGAACGCGATCTGAGGTTTTGAAACCGCTTCTAAGCTAACGCCCGTCCAGAAATGGCATCTTGTGGTTCAGGCCCGGGCTGCAGGATGCCTTGTGCGGATGGGCGTTGGTCTGAATCCGCGACGACGGCAATCGTGCATTCATTCACGATGAAACGTCATTGGCCCTTGACGCTTGATCCATGGGTATGGCTTCGTAGCTTTCCACCAGGTTTTCAAAGGCAGTCCTGTATTGGCTGACCGCCGTCGCTACCAAGGGGATCCGTTCGGCCGCAAGACGACCGTGCCGGGTCAAGCTTTCGCCTTGCAATTCCTCGTTGTTATACGCGGTCAGCAGTTTCAGGGTGTCCAGAGCAAAGGCGATGCGCCGGGTGGTTTCATCGTCCGGCGGATTGTAGCGATATGTATTCTTGATAAACTTGAAATGGTGCATTGAGGGGGGCATAAGCACCAAATAGTCTCCCATCAGCGTAAACAGGTGGGCCCTGGCCGCCAACATTTTTTCAAGGGCCGGCTCCAACTGGGGATACCTGGTGTTCACCGCCTCAATGATATGCTCGATCTCTGTGGGCAGGGGAGCTTCTTCGTATGAATCCGGGGTATGAAAAAACCGGTCCATCACCGGCTCCTTGTTCTTTTTCAAACCGCTTTTACAATACAATTCCAGAACATCCACCAAATGCCGCGCATCGGTCTCAATTATACGCTGCACCTTCTCGGCCAGGAGGTCATTCAGAATAAGGGGGGGTGTCTTTTGGCGGTCGGCCAGCTCTTTTTCAATGCGACCGCAGTCCCTGGCATAACAGGACTGCATGAAAGCCCGCATAAACATGGGATCTTTGCCACCGGTGCGGAAATGCAAGGATTGAATGAAACGCAACCCCTTATATACGCCTGCCATTCCGGCGATAATCAGGAGGACGGCCAGGCCGATACCGCCCTGACCGAGTTTTGACAGGAGTCCATATTGGGCCAGAAGGGAAAAAGCGACCACGAGCATGACAAGTCCGGTAAAAATCGTTGCGCCCATGACGGCAAAACCATCCTGGGCGCAATCATGCATCCCCGGGTCTGCGGGGGAGTTTTTCTTAGGACTTTTAAGCATGGATCGTCTGGTTAATCCAACAACGTTTGAATGATGGGCTGTTGCTATTTGGGTGGCGGCAGGATCTGGAACTTGCTGTTGTCGTTCTTCTCCATTTCAATCAGGTTTTCCCGAACCGATATCACATCACCATCCTTGCTGATCACTCGCTCGTCGTCCGTAATCAGCAATCCCAATTGCTGCATAACATCGTTCTTATAGCGGTATTGGTGCTCCATGTGCCGACGCTTTAGTTTATAGCTGACCACCATCCAGGTGATGCTGAATATGACCCCGGCCACCAGAATGATGCACAGGGCAATCAGGCCGTATTTGACCACTGATTCACCGGCATTGAGCACGAAGAGAACAATGGCGTCCAGTTTGTAGGCGACCAGCGAACCGATGAGCAAAACGAACATCAAAATCAGGAAAGGCACCTGTCGCATGTGATAGAGATAGTTGTTCAATTTGAGCAGGTGCGTTTTTTTCTCCATTTCCGCCGTGCTCAGGTTTTCGTCGTTCTCGCTGCTGGCCTCCCGGCCAAAAAGGTAGTTGTTGAAGGCAAAAATGAATATCCCTAACAGGAACGTTATGGCAATCGGGATAGTAAAGGCCGTGAAAAAATAGAATTTCCAGGGAAAAGGTCCCTTTTCCGGACCCAGGGAGCCGAAAAAGCTGATCAAAAAAATGAGAATTTCGACCCCGATGACAAAGTACAAATAGTTGACGAAATAGGTCTTGATCTGCACCTCATCGAACAATGAGGCTATACCCTTGAAACTGTTGACTTTTTTATTACTCATCCAGCGGCCCTCTGAATATTGGTATTATAACCCTGTGCATGCCTTGGATTGAACATGAGCAATCGGTATCCCCCTGTCAATACTAATTTTTTCCTTTCCCTGCGAACCAGACCTTCGTTTTGCGGGGTGGTTTCAAAGGGGTACAAACCATGGGGAAGCCCACCGCATTGGAACAGCGTCTCACGGCAGAAAAATCTAAGGGTAACGATTCCCTCCCGCCAGATTGAGGAACCATCCAGAAATAGGGATCGCCACTATTTATTAACTTTATCCCATAAAGGTCAATAAATTTGGCACGAATAGACGGCGACCCCAACTCGTATATACCTATCGCATGCCCTTTTTCCGAGCCTTTGTGACTATGGCCAAACCGACTGCTTTTCGGATCGAGCTGCACCCCCTATTTTATTTCTCCCGCCTTTAGATGCCGCTACCAAGCGCATGCCGGGCCGGCCACAATCGCTTCGGACTTGCCGAGGTATATTCAAAATCTTGAAAAAAAGCTCACCGCACTGGGGCAAATATAACCATCTATTTTAAGCGCCTAAACGGAATGCTCCCCCGTGCCGGAACCCTTTTCAGGTTTTTGCTTCCGAACCGCGGAATCAGCTCCTCGATTGCTAAATTCGCGAAGACCGCAGGCCCGTTCTCAATAGAATAACCCTTTTCACTAAGATCCCGCTTGACGCCGAGCCATGAAGCCCAAATTGCCGGACCGGAACCCTTTTCACGTGTGACCATAATCATTTTGACCATATCGTTAAAGAGACCCTTTGGAGGCGACCAAACTCGGCGATAAGAGCGGCCCCCTCCTCACCTTACCGATAAACAATCCTGCCATATGGCAAAAAATGGTTGTTTGGTTGATTACCTCCAGAGTTTGGGGCAATTCGATGTGAACTGTTAAAACCCAGCTCTGTATGTTACTCATGTGTAATAACATTAAGGACACTTTACCAGGAACTGAAACGACAAAGTGAGGTGTCCCTTGAATGCCCCCCCCGCGCCCGAAGGAATTTCACTCGAGGGTTCAAAGATGATGCAGTCAGCCTGGTGATGGACAATGGTTACAGTTGCGCGGGGGGCGCCCGCCGCCTCGCTGAGAACGATAACGTCATTGACCGTGGGCCCGAGGGTAGCGGCTACGCAATGAAATTGAATCCGCAGATGACCTCTCCCGTAAACCGATGAAAGCTGAACTCAAACGTGAAGTGGGTTAAAAGATACGGACACTTTGCACAGCTTGAGCGAAACATTTATAACCCGCTTAATTTATATTAATTATGCTCTTACAATGAAATAACTAAGGGCACCCCCTAACATTTCCCAAGGAGCAAGATATGAAGATTGCGGTAGCCGGAGTCGGATACGTCGGTTTGTCCATTGCCACCCTCTTGGCCCGGGATAACGAAGTCCATGCCGTCAGTACCACCGCGACCAAGGTCGACCTCATCAATAACGGCAAGTCGCCCATTACCGACCAAGAGATTTCAGAATATCTCGCAACCAAAGACTTGAACCTCACCGCTACCCTGGACAAGGAATTCGCCTATGCCAATGCGGAATGTGTCATTATTGCCACGCCAACGAACTATGATCCCAAAACCAACTATTTCGATACCAGTGCGGTGGAAGACGTTATCGACATCGCTTTGCGGGTCAACCCCGGTGTGCCGCTGGTCATCAAATCCACGGTACCCGTGGGATACACAGATTCGCTCATCGAAAAATACGGTCGCCGAAATTTCATTTTCAGTCCGGAATTCCTGCGGGAGGGTAAGGCGCTTTACGATAATCTTTACCCCAGTCGCATCATCGTCGGTGCCTACGATGACATGGCCGCGCCGGCAAAAATTTTTGCGGAACTGCTGGCCAGGTGCGCGGTAAAAGATGACCCTGCCATCCTTCACACGTTACCGACGGAAGCCGAAGCCATCAAGCTGTTCGCCAACACCTACCTGGCTCTGCGCGTGAGTTATTTCAACGAGTTGGATACCTATGCCGAAAGCAAGGGGCTGAATACCCAGCAGGTCATAGAAGGCGTCTGCCTAGATCCGCGTATCGGCGGGCACTACAACAATCCGTCCTTCGGCTACGGTGGCTACTGCCTGCCCAAGGACACCAAACAGCTTTTGGCCAACTACAAGGATGTGCCGAGCAACCTCATAGAGGCCATTGTCAGATCCAACGGCACCCGCAAGGATTTCATCGCTGACAGAGCCCTGGCCAAAGCAGGCTATTTCGGCGCGGGAGATATCGGCCATGACGGCGTCCCGGGCAAACCTTGTACGGTCGGGGTATATCGCCTGACCATGAAAAGCGGCTCGGACAACTTTCGGCAGAGCAGTATCCAGGGCGTCATGAAACGCATCAAGGCCAAAGGCGCCCAGATCATCATCTATGAACCGATGCTGGCAGACAAAAGCGATTTTTTCGGCAGCAAGGTCGTGGTGGATCTGTCCGAGTTCAAAAGCCGGTCCGACATCATTTTAGCCAACCGGTATGATTCCGTTCTGGATGATGTCGAGAACAAGGTCTATACGCGAGACCTCTTCCACATGGATTGAACACATCAGCCGTAACTTTTGCAGGCTTTTAGAGGACGCCTCCAAACCAATGACACGGTGAGTGACAAATTTATGTGCTATCGGCATCCCCATAACCTCCTCTGAGGAAATTGTATTCATAAAGCATTATCCGATAGGAGCTGAATCGTTTTAGCACCGCCTGTGGTCATAAACGCGGTTCCAGCTTCAATCCCGCAGGCCATTTGATTGTGTTGCAGGCTGCCGGATCTACCTGGCCGGGTCTGTGCCGTTTCACCGCCTCAAGTATTCCGAATAATTCCCGATAAAAAGCATGTCTTTTTTGGGCTGGATCAGTCTGTCCGGTCAGCGGCCGCCACGCTGAAGGGCGCCGATTTGAAGTCTGGGGCTTGCCAAGCAGGGGCCTCCATAGAGCCGTTTGCCGTACCCGGAATGTCACCTGGCCGTCTAAGCTATCGACAGCTTCGATTGTTAAAATTAAAGGCGCGATCGTATGGAAATCAAAGCGGTTTGTTCGACCCTTAAAGATCCGGCGGCAGCGGTTCAGGACTGTTGTGACCAGCTGGCCAAGGCCAATCTGGACACGCTCTCATGGGTGGGGATTTATTTTTCGGACGAATATGACGGTGAAGCCGTTGTCCACCATCTGGAGGCTCGTTTGGGAACCGTGCCGTTTCACGGCGGGACATCCTGCATGGGCGTCATGTCGTCGAACGGCTTCTTCAGCGATCAAGGCGTGGGGCTGGGGCTTCTGGTCATCTCCGATCTGGCCGGCAGCTACGGGGTGGGCGTCGCCGACCTGGCGGAGGATCCCGAAGGGGCCGTCAAGATCGCAACGGAAAAAGCGCTGGCCCACGCCCAGCGCGATGGCGAGGTTCCGGCCCTGGTGTGGATGAACGCCGCTCCCGGCCATGAAGAACAACTGATTCACGGCATCCAAGAACTTGTCGGTCCAGATGTACCCATCACCGGCGGCAGCACCGGGGACAACACGGTTAGCGGCAACTGGCGGCAAGTGACCGGCAGCGGCGTATTTCAGAATGCCGTTGTCATCAGCGTCTTCTTCCCATCGGGCAAATTTCACTATGCCTTTCACAGCGGTTACGACCCCACCGACATCAAAGGCCGTGTCACCAAAGCCCACGGGCGAACGATATTCGAGATCGATGGCCGCCCGGCCGGTCTGGTCTACAATGAATGGACTCAAGGGCTGATCGGACCGGAGCTGCCGTCTTCGGGCAGCGTGCTGGCCAAGACAACGCTGACACCTTTGGGCCGGGTGGTCGGCACGGTCGGCGGTATCCCCTATTACAAGTTGTCTCACCCGAGCCAGGTCACAGGAGATGGCGCCCTCACCCTGTTTTCCGATATCCAGAACGGCGACGAGATCGTTCTGATGACCGGTTCCCGCGACAGTCTTGTGACGCGCGCCGGTCGGGTCGCCCAGTCCGCCCTGTCGGCCGGGGGGCTCGAGTCCGACTCGATCATTGGCGCCATCGTGGTTTACTGCGCCGGCTGCATGCTCACGATCAAGGAGGAAATGGACCAGGTCGCCGAAGTTATCGATCAGGCGATCGGTCGGGCCCCCTTTCTGGGCATCTTTACCTTCGGCGAGCAAGGCTGCTTCATCGGAAATGAAAATACCCATGGCAACCTCATGATATCGGTGGTGGTATTCAGTCGTGGGTCCTCGATCTAGGATGTGAAAATGGATAACGAAGAGCTGCGTGAGGTCCTCCTGGATCTCGATCATGCCCGCCGGCGTGAAAGACTGCTTCGCGAGGAATCCGAAGGTATGCTGGAGGGCCTGCGCATCCTGACCCGGTCCAAAAACACACAGGATGTCTTTTCGCGCCTGATGCATGTTCTTAAAAATCTGATTGCTTTTGACCATGCCTTTGTCCTGCGCGAACGAAAGCAGGGGGACCTGTCCGTGGTCGCCTTCACGGATCGCATTTTCGCTCAGGGCCGATGGAAACCCGGTGAAATGTTCCAACGCGTTTTAGCCGGGCGTCCGGTGGTGCTTTTTGATATCGGCAAGGTGGCCGAGTGGCAGCAACAGCCCCCGGCCATCAGGCGGCGGGTGGCCTCGGCCTTGCACGTTTCCCTTGAAACCCTCTACAGCAAAGCCATGCTGGTCTGTGTCAGTCAGCAAAAGACGTTCTTCAACCGACGGCATATCGATCTGCTGCAGCGTTTCACGCCACTGGCTTCCCAGGCGCTGCACAACATGGAGCGCAACGAGGAACTACAGGACGCCATCGCGCGGGCGCGACTGCTGGCGGACAAGGCCGAAGCGGCCAACGTGGCCAAAAGCCAGTTTCTGGCCAATATGAGCCACGAGATCCGCACTCCCCTGAACGGCATCATCGGCATGGCCGAACTGGCTATGGACACGGCGCTCTCGCAGGACCAACGCCATATCATCGCGACCATCGACAAAGAGTCCAATCACCTCCTGGAGTTGATTAATTCGATTCTCGATTATTCCAAGATTCAGGCCGGCAAACTTCAGCTCGAAAACATTCCATTCGATCTGCATGTGCTGATCGAGGATGTCATTAACAGCATTACTCTACGTATCAAGAAAAACGGTCTGACATTTACCTCCTCCGTGTCGCCAGGTATTCCGGCCCGCCTGCTCGGCGATCCGGGCCGTCTGCGCCAGGTGTTGAACAACCTGGCCGGTAACGCCATAAAATTTACAGACGAAGGTGAAGTGTGCATACGGGCCAGGATGGAGCAGACGCGTTCCGGGGAGGTTCGGGTGCGTTTTGAAGTTTCCGATACGGGCATCGGCATCCCCGAAGATCGCCAGACGACCATATTCGAGCGCTTCACCCAAGCCGACGGTTCCACCACCCGTAAATATGGCGGCACCGGGTTGGGAACGACAATTGCCAAACAGCTGATCGAATTGATGGGGGGCGAAATCGGCCTGATCAGCGCACCGAACGAAGGGGCCACCTTTTGGTTCACGGTCACCTTTGACCTAGCCCCCCATGACCCGGCGGCTACGCCGGCCAGGGACGATGTGATGGCCGGCCTGAAAGTAATGGTCGTCGACGAGGTGGCGAGCAGCCGCAACATACTGATGGAGCGCCTGACGGGCTTTGGCTGTGAGGTGCATGAATGCGACCACCCGTCGACGGCGCTGGATCGGCTCGAAGCTGCGGCAACCTCCCCCCGCCCTTTCGATCTGCTGTTGACGGAGATACGCTTGCCGGAGATGGATGGATTCGCGCTGGCCTCCCGTATCAGAGCGAGTGACGATCTCAAGACCATGGCGATCATCCTCATCTCAAGCATCAGCGAAATCGGCCATGGCGAAAAGTGCCGCCGTATGGACGTCGACGGCTATCTGAAGAAACCCGTCAATACATCCGACCTGGAACAGGCCATCAAGCTGGTGACCGCGGCCGCTGGCACCACGGCCCTCGAATCGAAACCGCTCACCACCCGACCCTCCCTGACCGAAAACCAGGGCGCACGAGTTCATATTCTGCTGGTTGAAGATTATCGGACCAACCAGCAGGTGGTAATGAATCATCTCCGTCGCGCCGGCTATACGGTCGATCTGGCCGAGAACGGAGAGGAAGCGGTCGCGGCCTTTGCAAATCAGGCCTACGACCTGATCCTGATGGATATGCAGATGCCGGTCATGGATGGCTACAAGGCGATACGCACGATCCGACGCCGGGAAGGAAAAACGCGCGACCGTCGTTTTAAGGCCCGGCGCGTCCCCATCGTGGCCCTTACGGCCAATGCTCTCAAGGGCGATCGCGAAAAATGCCTGGCAGCCGGAGCGGACGACTATATCCCCAAACCGTTAAAGAAGCATAGCCTGCTGGCCATGATCGCCAAATGGGTCGATGCATCCCCTGCGGGATCCAACAACGCAGGCACTCCCGATACAGCCGCGCGTCCCAGCATGGAAACCTCACCATTGAACTATCCGATGGCACTTGAAGAGTTTGGCCATGAAGTTGACACATTGGAAGCCATATTGACCGCGTTCACCGAGGATCTCATGCGCCAGCTCCCTAAGATGCGTGCGGCGGTGGCTAACGGCGATACGGACATGGTGGCCCGCACTGCCCATGCCATCAAAGGAGGAAGCGCTAATCTGACAGCCAAGGCGCTGGCCGACGCGGCGTCCAGCCTCGAAAAGGCCGTTCAGTCGGGCCCCCTCGTGGATACCACCGGGAAATTGGACGAACTGGAAAGTGAGGCCCGGCGCTTGGCAGCATTCGTTGAAACGCTGGTTGCGGGGGCTTGAGCGGTAAGACAAACCGAACAGGGTCGAAACGAGACCAAGTCTAATCGCTTGAAGCGTATCATCCCTGCCAATTTTTCCATCACGTGATCAGGAACGAGAGCCTCCGCTCATCGTCCTGCAATCAGGCGACTCCCCCGAAAACGCTAGACCCATCTTAAAACAACGGAAGCGATTTTGTCGATTGTGAATACCTGACCCCATTGTTCTTGCGAGCAGGATTCCCGTTCAGGTCTTGGTTTCACTTCCCAGCAGCGGGCGTACCTCATCGATTGTGAAGAACACGAGAAACTTGGGATCGTTTTCCGGATCGTTGTCGGATGGATATTTGCGGCGCCTGAGCTTATATAGTCTTTCGGTTTCTTTTTCTTCCCGCACCTTCCGCAGATAGAGCCGCTTGCCTTTGTACTTTTCGCCCTCTTCAATATAGAGGTAGCTTACGAACGGGTTGGACTGCAGGTTGGCGTGCGACAGACGATCGCGCATAATGAAGGCCACGGTCCCATCATCGAAGAAATGGGGCCGTGAATAGATGGCGGTATTCACACGGCCATCGCCATCGGCCGTGGCCAGGATACCGGTTCCGCGACGGTTGTCAAAATATTCGGATAGTTCCATATGCAATTTCCCTTCGTTTTGATCACCATTGATGCCGGGACATGAGGTCCAATTTGCCTGTCTGTAAGTTTGATATCGGACACCCTAATCATTTTGACAAGGCAGTTAAAGGGTCAGCCTGCTGGTGGCTGATTTCCGGGGTTCAGGGTGGTCCCCACCTCACCTCACAGCAGCAGGGACTCGCCCTATGGCAATAAGTGGCTGTTCCGTCATTTAACGCCTGGGATCAGGGCGTATTGATGTAACCCGTTGAATGCTTACCCGTCACCGCAGTTATCGTTCCTTCGATCTCCATACGTGCTTATCACCACCCCGCGCTTTAAAAACTTGCCCTTTCGAGAGGCAATAAGTACTTTCCAATACCCTGATTCAATCACTATCAGGAATTTGCCCTCCTGGTTACCGGGTCGACCGCAGCCTTTGTTCGCCACAACAGGGACTTACTAAAACTGAAAGCCATGCGCTTTAAAATCAAGGAGGTCGATATGATAAAAAAGGTTATTTTCCTGTGGATCGTATCCGCCCTGGTTTCAGGTCTGGTCGCGGCAGCCTATGCAGGCCCTTCGATTCCGGAGAAGAAGCAGACCGTATTGGGCCTGTACCTTACCGCCCGTGAAGCCTACGTCAAATGGCACACGGACAAAACCAATATCAACATACTGGATGTCCGGACCCCGGGCGAATACATCTTTGTCGGTCATGCCCCCATGGCCGTCAATATACCGATCAAATTCCTGGCACCGAAGGTCGATGCGGTCAGCGGGAAACCGACGATGCCGTTAAATGAAAACTTTGTCGCAGAGGTCCGGCAAAGATTCCAGCCCGCAGACACTATTTTTGTCATGTGCCGATCCGGTGGGCGAAGCGCCGCCGCGGTGAATAAATTGGCCAAAGCCGGCTACAAAAAGGTCTATAATATCGTGGACGGGTTTGAAGGGGATGCGCTTGATGTTCCGGGGAGCTACAACAACGGGCGTCACCTCGTCAACGGCTGGAAAAACGCCGGCCTTCCGTGGACCTATAAGCTCGACCCGAAACTGGCCTACAGCCCTTGACGACTCGAATATTAATGGTGTCAGGTCTCGACATCTGACAAAAAATGATTGTCTGGTTTTTCAGGCACGGCCTATGGCATATCGAAGGTAAATGTTGAGACCCGCCCTCTATTTTTTATTCTGGCCCTTATGTTTTCTCTCTGCTGCGTATCGGCAATCTTCCACATCCGAAATATCACAGCTCATATGACCGCCGGGGAGGCTGCATGAAAACGGAAAATCGCAAAATGAAAGACCCACGATGGTTCGATCGTCTTTTTGCCGGGTTTCCCAAGCTCGAACGCGATGGCCGTATCGAACTCTCTGAGAGTATCGAGATGGGGGCAAAGGGTGGTGCTGACTATATCGTGATGATGCTGCTTTCCAGCTCTCTCGCCTCTTTCGGATTGATACAGGGCGCGACAGCCGTTGTTATTGGTGCGATGCTGGTGGCCCCTCTGATGGGCCCTTTAATCGGTGCGGGCCTGGCGCTCATTCAAGGCAACTTACGTCTTTTCCGTAAATCCATTGGCGTAACCCTTATGGGTGTCGGCATTGGACTTGCCGTGTCCATCTGCGTTGGTTTGATCAATCCCGGATTCGAACCTTCGTTGGAAATTGAAGCCCGTGGCAAGCCTGACCTCTTCGACCTGGCGATTGCCTTTGCTTCAGGGATGGCCGCGGCCTATGCCTCAGGGCGGCCCAATGTTGCCGGCACCTTGGCCGGGGTGGCGATTGCGGCGGCATTGGTCCCACCCTTAGCCGTGGTTGGGATCGCTATTACCAATGGATCGCCGTTGATAGCCGGCAATGCGGCTATTCTGCTGGTAACCAATATCGTTGCGATCATCCTGGGGTCGGCCATCATTTTCAGACTTTTCGGCGTGCAAACAGCCCAGAGGCAACCGATTTCTTCCATGTGGTCACGCAAAGCGACGCTGACGCTCACCCTTGTGGCGATCCTTCTTGCGGCTCCCCTTTTTATTCAAATGATTGAGAAAAGACGCGTTGGTCTGGCAAAACCACTTACCTACTCGGTGGCGCCCGAAGTACGTGAAGCCGTCAAGAAATTTATTGATGGCTGGCCGACGATAACCCCCGTATTCATAGGGCGAACCAGCGTCGAGCCCGAGTCCGGCATAAAGATTCTCCTATCAAGCGATTTTAAAACAACCTACGAATTCGAGGAAAACCTCCGAGCGGTTGTCAAGGAAGCGCACGGCGATGACCCCATCGTGCAGATATTCGTCTTTTATTCGGCCAAACAGTGATGGGGCAATATAGGGGTTAGCGACAATCCTTTGTACGGGCCGTATCGGGGGCAGGTCCACGGTCCCGACGTCCGAACGGTCATGGCGGCGATGTCCATCACGGGCTTAAGCGTGACAGCCTCTGCTTGTCGCCTTTCAAGTGGACGGCCCACCCGGGAATGGCTGCTTCACCACCCAAAAGCGGAAGCAACGATGCCAATGATGCAGGACCTGACCCCTTCGTTATTGCCAACAGAATTCATATCTCATCGGACCTTAAATTTTGACAGGTGCGGAACATTTCGGATAGTCTCGATGCCATGGTTTCTCCGGTATTCGCATCTAAAGGGCAGAGCCGACTGGTGGAAAATAAGCTTCTGAACAAATGCATTGCGCTCATCGTACTGATCGTTTTCAGCACCACGGTGTCCTGCACCACATCGCAGGTTCACCCGCTCCATACCACCCTGCCGCAGGAGAAGGTGCAGGGCATCAAGATCGGCGATACGGTCAAAGTGACGACCTACGACGGGCAGACTCACAAGTTCAAGGTCGAGCAGCTCACCGGGGAGAAAATCGAGGGCGAGGGAGTCATCGTGGCGCTGGTGGATATCGAGCGCGTTGAGAAAGTGCGAATCACAGGCCGCGTGGTGGCCATCGTTTTGATCGTCGTCATTGCAGTGGCTGCCCTTATATTCCTGGGGTCCAAGTCGGAATACAATAGCAACCGGCGCTACGAGGGGTCATCCGCCAGGTGAGACTTCAAATGAAAACCAAAAACCGGCCGGGGCTTGGATGCCACCGGCCTGGAAGATTGCCCGTTGTATCAAGGTGACGTCGAATTTAATAGAGCTTATCTCAAAATTAAGATCAGCGTCCTTGGCAAGGCGTGGGACGGCGAGAAAGCGGAGCATACACGTAGTATGTGAGCATTTTGAGCCGGCCCACAACGCCGCCAGGGGCACTTAGATTATTTTTGAGACAGGCTCTAGAAAATATGGCTCGCTGATTGCAGCTAAGATCTACTTTACGCACTCGTTCCACCCGATAAACAATTCGATTGACGCCCCCTACCTGCCATCTGCTTCGAACGATGAGGTTTCACCCATTTTCAGGACGCGGAGTTCCATGTTTTCGGGTTCAATCTGTTTCCAGGAGTAGCGCAAACGGCGCAGTGGTTCCAAAATGTGTTCATAGCTAATGATCCATGTTCCGTAACCCCATGGGATGAAATACTTGCAATTCAAATCCTGTGCCGCACAAATCGCATCCTCAGGCGCGAAATGCCAGTGCCGCTGAAACCAGGCGGCAATTGGCATCATACAGATTTCAATCCGGCCTAAATTTTTGCGGATGTCCTTGAATACATCGCTGTAGCCCGTATCCCCGGCAAAATAGATGCGCTGTCCTTTCCACTCGAAGAGCCACCCGCCCCATAACGTTTTATTGCCATTATTGAGCGAGCGGCCTGAACGATGATTCGCCGGCAGGAAAGTGATTTTCAGATCATCCAGCGTATCCCAGGTATACCAGTCCATTCCGGTCACCTGGGAAAAGCGTGACGGAAAATCTTTTTCGACACCGAGCGGAACATAAAAATGGGTATCATCTGGCAGATCCTCGATGGTGTTCCAATTCAGGTGATCGAAATGATCGTGGGATATCGCGACAATATTTATTCGGTTATTGGCCTCGAAAAAGGACTTAATCTCTTTCGTGGTAACTGGCGGGGAGGCCTGGAGCTCAAACGTATCGGCGAACTGCATCAAAAACCCCACATAGCCGTCAATTGACTCAAGCACAGGGTCAACCAGGATTTGATATTGACCTCCGAGCTGGATCAAGAAAGTTGAATGCAGGATCCATGTTATCTGGACATCAGTGGTCGGGTTGCGCAGGATTTCAAAGTCCGGGGCGGCTGTAAATTCCGCGGCATTGTAGCCGATCGTGCGGTCTATATCGCCTTTAGGGGGATGAACAAAGCAGTAGGAACGCGGTTTTTTTTCACTGGGATTGAGAAAATCGATCGAATCAAATTCCGTAAGCTCACCTTTGGCAAACTTGGGAGGGAATAGATTGGTATGCATTTGACGGCCTTCATCCCAGTGTTCCAAACCTGGGTTTTCTATCGCCCTGCGGTTGACATTTGCGCAGTTGGCCAGGCTGCACAACAGAACAATACAAAAACAGATATGGCCGCATTTCAAGGTGCTAGGCTTTATGTTTCCTGTGTGCATGACTGAATTAGAACCCATCTCTTAAAAAGTCTAGGTGCCCCTGGCGATGTTACCCGCGTTGCGGGATTCAGCATCGTTACTTTATCAGTCGGTGCATCGTGAACCGACTCTTGGCAGAATCGCAGGGTCCCTGCCCTGCGAACCTGCATACATACGACATGTATGCTCCGCTTTCTCGCCGATTCACGCCGTCCAGGAACCCTAATCTTTATTTTGCGATAGGTTTTAGCAACTGTTCTTATTGGCGAGGGTGACATGCAAGATAACCAACTGTCTTTATCAGCATCATCCCGGGCACAAGACGCAATTTGTCTGCTTGCTGTTTCGGCACCGCAAAGGAACGGCCCCATCAGGCCACCACTATCCTCTGTAAAATGCGAAAATCGTTACTGGACCACCGGCATGGTCGCGAGATCAAAGAGATCGCCGCAACGCAGTCTAAAACCGGGGCGAGTATTTGGGTGTGTAACCAGTTCCACGCCGCCGTATCGGGGATTGAACACCCTGGACCTCAAACCCATCCGTGCATTCTCCTTTTCCGCGTCCTGGATGCGCATTCCCGTGACCTTGGGCATGATACACCCCTGAATCAGCTTCTTGGCGACAACGATGTCGACGCGCGCACCCTTCCGCACCAGCATTCCTGGAGTGGGTCGTTGTTCGATAATGCCCCCCGGGGCGGCCTGGTCTGTCTCCCGCGCGGAGACATGCCCGATCACTATTCGGCATTGGCCAAGAACAGACATAGCGCTTTTTGGCGACATCCCGGGCAGATGGGGTGTACGGCACCCGCGGATGGCGATTGGCCAGTCGCTCCAGCGCTTTCCGGATTTCACGGTCGCCGGGATCCAACTCCAGAATGCCATCCGCCTCCCCCGTGCTGGACTGCTCGCCTATCAAGCGATGAGGGGGACCGGCCGTCATTCGAAGATCATCGTTGAGATACGCCATGGTGATCAGGCACCCATTTACTGCTCGAAAAACCTCTGCACATTTATCATCAAGGCCTCGACAGGGATGGCATTGGCCGCGCTTCGACTGACAATGCCCCCTCCGTGCATACTGAACATATTGACGTTTCGCCCACCAATCCGACTAGAATAGGATCCGACCGATTCGACTCCATCCGGCCATTTTTCGGCTCCGATCAATTTTCGCCTGAACAGCGGTTTGAAAAAAACGACGACAAGGACATACCCATCGCGGTGGCGGAGCGGCCGATGGTTGCACGCTATCTGCCCGGGCGGTTTCAGGTCATTGCCATCGCCCGCAGGCGACATGGCCCGGTTGCCATTCGCGGTTGGTTTGAACTGTTATCTGTTTCATCCCGACCAAAAGGCGCGAGATGGTTCAGGGCTTCAATGGGCAACAAACAGGGGTGAAACGGAGACCGAGTAGGAGGGGTCCCCCGGATGGAAATGAAACTCAGCGCGACAATGTACAGCCGAGATTCAGGGCATGCGGGCGGATCGGGAACAGATGCCGAAGTCGTTGAGTTTGTTTTTGATAGATCGAATTCGCGATCATTGTCAAATCAATGGCGGGCGCTTCGGCGCCCAATCTCACGGCGTCGGGCCCTGTCAATTTTAACGATCTCACTTTCGGCCAATGGCCCGCGTTGGCCTTTGCCAATGTCATCGGAGAACGATCGATTGGGGACCAATGACTATTCACATCCACGCTAATCGACTTTCAAACCGTCATGATTCGATTTTTCAGGATCGGATGCCTGGTGCCTGAAAACGAAAAAGGCAGCATGTCCGTCATTATTCTCAAAACCCGGGCGCGCCAATCGTTGTTCCCCCTGGGTCGGCCTGTAAGGGTATCGTTTTTTCCTTTGCCAGGCGATCCAACGGCCTTACCCTTTAACTGTAAATACTGCCGCTTTGAAGGATCGTGGGGACGAAGCATGCATATCCGACCGGTCAAGTCGACTGACATTCCCGCCATGGCCGAGGCTTATGTGGAAACCTGGCGTGACGCCTATCGGGGCATTCTCCCGGAGGCCTATCTGGAATCGATGACCGTCGCCGAAACGGCAAAAGACCTCGCACGCGAAATGAGTGCTGCCGGAGTCGTGAGCCTGGTGGCCGAAGCCGATGAAGGCGGGGCCGCGGGGCTGATCACCGGAGGGATCGATCGCCGGCGCGACCGCGTCTATGGCGGTGAGATATTCAGTCTTTATGTCCGGCCGGCGTATCAGCGCGGCGGCATCGGACACCAACTGGTCACGCAATTGGTGGCGCGTATCAACAGGCTGGATATATTCACCCTGAAAGTTCAGGTGCTCGAAGACAACCCCTGCCGCCGTTTTTACGAAAAACTCAACGGCGTTCGATTGGCCTGCGGCCGGATTCGTTTCGCGGACACCGACCTTGCGGCCTGTACCTACGGATGGCTGGACACCGATCTGATCGGGACGACGTTCTGAACGGCAGGCATTTGTCACCGGCCCGGTCGGCCGGCTGGACGGCCTGCCGCCGGCCGGAAAGATCGGAGGAAGGCATGCTTCGATTCACGTTCACATTTTTTCTGGGTTTGAGTCTTTTGGCCGCGACACCGCTGCGGGCGCAAACCAGCGTGGTCGAGGTGACGTTGAAGCAGTTGAACCCGACCAAAGGCGGCAAGGTCAAGATCGCGCTATTCGACCCGGAGGGTTTTCCCTCGGTGGGAAAGGGCCTCCGGGAGCGCGACCTGCCTGTGGAGGCCGAGACGGCGCGGATCCGGTTCATGGATATCCCTCCCGGCCGCTATGCGGTCGCCGTGTTCCAGGATACCAACAGCGACGATCGACTGAACAAAAATCTACTGGGCATCCCCAGGGAACCCTATGGCTTTTCAAAGAACATCTTCGGCCGCTTTGGGCCGCCGGATTTTGAGGACGTCGCGTTCGAGGTGACGTCCGGCCAGCAGATCGCTTTGACGATTCATTTGAAATAGGTCTTTCGGCCAAAACCAAGTGGGGCGCATCCCCCATAGCGGGGGGTCTCGGGTCGCCCCTTCACGGGGTCTTGAACAGGGCTTCGCGTATTGGTTTCCCCATCGTCCCACGCCGAGCATCGGCGGGGCGGACTGTTTGAGCCCGTCGCGGCGTCGACGCGCAGACTCAGGCGGGACACTGCCGGTTGCTTTTGATTCCTTTTCGTTCCCGCGAAAGATAAGGAAACACCATGTCAATCCCACCGGATCGGTAGAATCCACAAGATCGATAGCGCTCAAATTTAGAGAAACCAGGCCCGAACCAGGCTGATGGTTGAGCTTGTTCCAATTTCGGATTAAGACAACCATGAAGCCCATGGTCACCCAATAGCGAACGCTGCCGAACACGAGAGCGACGATATGACCAAACGCAGATTCTACAGATGGATCATGCTCATCATCGGCGTCGTGGCGCTCATTACGGCCGTCCAGATCGCCCGTCCGCTTTTTATCGAGGAAGAACGTGCGGCCCGCATACGGCTGCGCGAAGCACTTCTGGATGAATACCCGGAAAGGACCAACGCGCTGAAGGCCCAATACGGGCTCAAAGCTTTCACCTCTGCCGGGGTGCAGGCGGCCAGGCCCGCCTTGAACGAAATGGTGGTGCTGGTGCACGGTATCGATGAACCCGGCAAGGTCTGGATGAACCTGGCCCCCGATCTCGTCGCGGCGGGTCATGGCGTCTGGCTCCTGACCTACCCCAACGACCAACCCATCGCCGAGTCCGCCCGGTTGTTTCGGGACCAACTCGCGGCCAGCCCTCTGGCGGCGACCCCGCGCATCGCCATCGTGACCCACAGCATGGGCGGGCTGGTCACACGGGAGATGTTGACCGACCCGGCGCTGGCCTACAGGGAAAAGGTCCAAAAAGGCCTGCTGCCCCGCGTTGACCAGTTCGTCATGGTGGGCACGCCCAACCAGGGGGCCGAACTGGCGCGGTTCCGGGGGCTTCTTGAAATTCGCGATCAGGTGAACAGCCTCTTTAGGGGAGATTACCACTGGTTGAAAGGGATCGTCGACGGCGCCGGCGAGGCGGGGATCGATCTGATACCGGGCAGTGCGTTTCTGCAGCGGCTGAACAGCCGCCCCCACCCGGCCGGTGTGCGGATGCTGGTCATCGCCGGGGTGATGAGCCCGAAGCAGAAACAAGAGATCGAGGCGCTGGCCCGGCGGATGGACACCCAACTACCGGAGGCCACCCGGGACCTCACGCGCAAGCTGAAGGAGGGTCTGATCGCAATGGCCGAACAGGTCGGCGACGGGGCGGTTTCGGTGGAATCGGCACGTCTGCCCGGCATACCCCTGGTCACCGTGCCCGGCACCCACCTCTCGATCATCCGCAACCTGACTGCGAGAAGCCAACGGACGCCTCCGGCGATTCCGGTGATTATGCAAATGCTCGCGGAACCCGCACCGGCCGGATAAGCGGGGGTGGGTCAAGGGTTTTTTCGCCCCACTGCTTCATCGGTCCATCAGGCTTTCAATCGCCTGGGTCATCGCAGGATCTTCGATTCAGGGTGTTGCGCTTTCCATTGTTCCCAACGGGCGTCGACCGATTCGATGACCGGCAACCAGCGTTTGAAGTAATGCCCCTGAATGCCCATCAGTCCCTTCGCGTAGGGGTACCAGAGTGTTTCCGTCTCCTTGTCATACAGCACGAACGTACTTTTGTAGGTCCAGCCCGAGGGCGCCAGGGTGAGCGTGCGCTCGTCGATTCGCCTGCTGTACACAGCGGCCAGGTCCACCAGCGGTCAGTAGGCCGCGGCAATCGGCGTATCGTTGAGTTCGGTGTTGGCGATTTCGTGGCGCGTGAGACGGCGGACGACATAGGCGTGGGCGTCGGGCCCGTTTTCAACCCCGATCACGCGGGCGCCAGCGTCGAGCTCCGGGGCCGTGTCGGCCAGGCTCGATTCGTCCAGGGGCCGAATCGCGTCGCGGCCGATGCCGAACTGGAAGCCATGAGGGTTGAAACCGAGCGAAGCCGCCTGGGTAACGTCCCAGCGCTCCCCGGTGCGATCCACGATGTAGACACGTTCGCCTTCGCGCGCGACACCGTCCCATCCCACCCACAGGCTCCCGAGGCCGACAAGAGCCAGGGTTGCCAGGGCGGCAAGGAGGCTATTTTTTGGTTTCATGATCGATTCCTTTGGGTTTTAGACCGCATCATAGACAAACAATCTGTGATTTGGTCGCCGGCCGCGGGCAAACCTTGCAGGGCGGGCCCGGACGAGCCCATACTCTAAACGGCGTGTTCTAAAAAGTGGCCTTGCCTGACCGCCAGATCTGACGAATTGGCGCGAAGGCCAATTGTGTTGGGCATTGTGATTGCGGTCAGGCGTTGGACTAGAATTTCATGAAAAACCCATTCGATTGCCGCACCCGCTTGACCCCATGCCTTTCATGTCCAATGGTAACGGCTTCAACCCAATATGTGTCTTTATTTTGATTTGCGCATTCGGTTCCAAGCATCGCCCGCCATGTGGCCAGTGGGATTCGCGCATGGGTTGACTTGGCTCGCTAATGGGGTAATACCATTTTCAAGGCCAATTCTTCTGAAGCTTGCCAGGCAGCCGCGATTGCGGCACCGACACCGAAAAGACGCTCATGGCATTGACCACGGAGAACGACGTCGACCACTTTAAAACGCCCGCCCCGGTATGGATTTACCCGATTGGACGACATGGTCATACCCACGGGCATACCTTGCGAGCTGCCATTCTGAAGCCGATTTGCTCCGGCAGCAATTCGCCCGTCGCTCCCACTGTCCCTTTCAACGGTACGGCCCACGTGCTTTGTCGTAAACGCGCCGCACGGCCGGGGCAATCGATCCAGCGTCGACCGGCCGCAAACCCTTTGGGGCGATGTTCACACCCGATCTGAAAAAGACACCTCAACAACCTAGGACAGCGAGGCCAACCGCATGATAGCCAACAAAACCTTCGATGAGATCAAGATCGGCGACGCCGCCAGCCTGGAGCGCACCCTGACCAAGCGTGATGTCGATATGTTTGCGGTGATCAGCGGGGACATGAATCCCACCCATCTCAGTGACGAATATGCGCAGATGCTGCTCGAGCGCCAGAAGGTCAGCGGCCACAGCATGTGGGGCGGCGCACTGATATCCAGCCTTCTGGGCAATGACCTGCCGGGCCCGGGCACGGTTTACCGATCACAGCATTTGGAATTCCACGGGGTGCTCGAACTGGATGACACCGTGACGGTCAGCATCGTGGTCAAAGAGAAACTGGCGGAGGATCAGATCGTGGTGTTCGCGTGCCGGGCCGTCAACCAGCGCAACGAGGAAATCATCACGGGAACCGCCGAAGTGCGCGCCCCCAGAAGGAAAGCCACCGGCCAGGGTGTGGCCGCACATGACCTGACCTATCACGCCCGTCACGCCTTTCGCGACCTGATCGCCAAAGTTCAGGCTGCGGATCCGATTTCAGTGGCCGTGGCACACCCGTGCAGCCGAAACGCGCTTGAAGGGGCCATCGATGCGGCCCAGGCCGACATCATCGAACCGGTGCTTATCGGACCCCAGGATCGCATCCAGCGCCTGGCCGACGAACTTGAAATCGATATCGCCCCCTATGAACTGGTGAACACCCGGCACAGTCATAACTCGGCCGCGGAGGCCGTGGCCTTGTGCCGCGGCGGGCGCAGCGAAGCGCTGATGAAAGGCAGCCTGCACACCGACGAGTTCATGTCCGCGGTTGTCAAGAAGGAAACCGGACTGCGCACGGCGGCCCGCATCAGCCACGTCTTCATCCTGGACATACCGACCTATCCGCGTCCCCTGTTCCTGAGTGATGCGGCCATCAACATCTACCCCGACCTGGAAGACAAGATCCATATCGTGAACAATGCCGTGGGGCTGGCCCACGACCTGGGCATCACCACCCCCAAGGTGGCCATTCTGTCGGCCGTGGAAACCATCAATCCCAAGATCCCGTCCACGCTGGAGGCGGCCTCGCTCTGCAAGATGGCCGATCGCGGGCAGATCAAGGGGGCGATTCTGGACGGCCCCCTGGCTTTCGACAACGCCATCAGCAAGGAAGCCGCCACGATCAAGGGAATTCAATCCGAGGTCGCCGGCCAGGCGGATATCTTTATCGTACCCGATCTGGAGGCCGGCAACATGCTGGCCAAGCAACTGACCTACCTGATCGATGCGGATGCGGCCGGCATCGTAGCCGGGGCGCGCGTGCCGATCATTCTGACCAGCCGGGCCGACTCGCCCCGGGGGCGATTGACCTCGTGCGCCGTGGCCGCCGCCGTGGTCCATGCCCGGCGGGCGCATCCGGGCGGCATCCAGGATAAGGTGTAACGCGGGATGAATGCCATGCCGACCTGCATCTCCGTCGTCAACAGCGGTTCTTCCAGCATCAAGTTCTCCGTTTTCGACAACGTGGAAGCTGAGACGCCCCGGCTGGTTTTCGGCGGCCAGGTGGAGGGCATCGGCGTGGCGCCGCGCTTCAGAGCCAAAAACGGGCAGGGGGAAACGATCGAGGCACAGGAATGGGAAAATACGCCCGACGTCGACCACGAAAGCCTGATGGGCTTTATCACCGGATGGATCAGAGAAAACCGGCAGCGTCTCGGGCTGTCTTTGATGGGGGTCGGCCATCGGGTGGTTCACGGCGGCGAGGTCTACACAAGTCCGGTCCGAGTGGATGAGGGTGTTCTGGCCGCCCTGGAAAAATTCATTCCGCTGGCCCCCTTGCACCAGCCGCACAACTTGCGCCCCATCCGGGCGATAGCGAAACTGGACCCGAACATCCCCCAGGTTGCCTGTTTCGACACAGCGTTTCACCGCACCAATCCGCCCGTGGCGCAACTGTTCGCCCTGCCGCGCCACATGACGGCGGAAGGGATTCGACGCTATGGATTCCATGGCCTGTCCTACGAGTACATCGCACGGCGGCTGCGGGTCCTGAGCCCCGAGGCGGCCAAGGGGCGCGTGGTGGTGGCCCATCTGGGCAGCGGCGCCAGCATGTGCGCCTTGCGCGACGGTCTAAGCATCGCCAGCACGATGGGGTTCTCCGCCATGGACGGCCTTCCCATGGGAACCCGCCCCGGCAACCTGGACCCGGGCGTCGTGCTCTACCTGATGGAGCAAAAGGGTCTGGCGCCCGATGAGGTCGCGGATATGTTCTACAAGCGCTCCGGCCTGCTGGGTGTCTCCGGGATCAGCAATGACATGCGCGTGCTTCTGGAAAGCGATGATCCGCATGCTAAAGAGGCCATCGACCTTTTTGTCTACCGGATCCGGCGTGAGCTTGGCTCGCTGACCGCCGCCCTGGGGGGCTTGGATGCGCTGGTGTTCACGGCCGGGGTCGGGGAAAACGCCCCGGCCATCCGTGCGCGTGTTGGCGAGGCGGCCCGCTGGCTCGGTCTGCAACTGGACCCGGCGGCCAATCGGGAAGGCCGCGCGAAGATCAGCCGCGCCGACAGCCCGGTCGAGGCCTGGGTCGTCCCGACCAACGAGGAGTTGATGATCGCCACCCATACACGGGATATCCTGCTTTGATCGCGGGGTCGGTGGAGGTCATATCGTGCAGCGATGGAATCGCGCCACCCCGCTAACCTGGCAACCGAGAAAGGACGTAAGAGATGCGTCGTAAAAACGCACTGGTGGTGGGAATTGCCAACCAGGATAGTATCAGCGCCAGCATCGCCATGGAACTGCATGCCAACGGCTACAATATCATTCCCACCTACCTGAATGACAAAGCCCTGCCCTTCGTCAAGGAGGTCACCGATCCGATGGGGGTGAGCGATCTTCTTCCCTTCAAGGTCGGCAACGACGATCAGTTGGAGGCCATTGTCGCCTATCTTCAAGCCGAAGGGCTCAGGCTGGATGCTTTCGTCCATGGGATCGCCTTTGCCTCCGAGATCAAAAAGGACCTGCACGCGGTTTCCTGGCAAAGCTTCAAGGACTCCACGCGGGTCTCGGCCTTTTCCATGGTTGAAATCACCAACAAACTCATCGCGGCCGATGTCTTCAATCCGAGCGGCTCCATTTTAACCCTGTCCTATATCGGTTCGCATATGGCCGTCGAGGGCTACAACATGATGGGGCCCGTGAAGAGCATACTGGAAGCCCTGGTCAGGGGACTTGCCAGCGAACTCGGTGCCAAAGGCATCCGCGTCAACGCCATATCGCCCGGGCCGGTCATGACGCGTGCGGCCAGCGGCATCAAGGGATTTTCCAACCTGCTCGACGTGGCGCGCCGGGCCAGCCCCCTGGATCGAACGGCCCGCCTGGAGGACATCGGCAAGCTGGCCTTCGAGGTGATCACCAACCCGGCGATCACCGGGGCGGTTTATCTGGTGGACTGCGGCTCCAGCGCCATGATCCGGGTGGAGAGCTAACCCGTGCCGCCCGGAAACGGTCGCTTGCGGTTGGGCCACGGCCTCAGCGCGGTTGACACCGCAGGTGCAGAGAGGCGGCGCCGAAAGATTTAACGCGTAACAACCCCGTCCCGGACCGCAGTATGCCGTTTGCGGACGGGCACCCATCAGCGGGAGTAGGAAAATGAGAGAAAAAAACGCTCTGATTGTGGGCATTCGCGACGAAGAGAGCATTTGCCATGCGATTGCCGGCGAGATCAAGCGCGCCGGCTACAACATCTATGCGACCTATCAGGACGAGACCACCTACCCCGGCGTCCGCCGCGTGGCTGAATCCATGGGCATTCGCGAGCTTTTCCCCTACGACGCCCGACGGGACAGTGATCTGGAGGCGTTTACCGCGGCGGTCAAACAAGAGGGAATCCGCCTGGACCTGCTTGTGCATGGTATTTCCTATTCCACGGCCGAGGGCGCCAAACTGGATCTACCGCTGACGGAGGTGACCTGGGAGGAATTCACGGATGCAATTCGCGTGGGCGCTTTTTCACTTGTTGAAATCTCGGGTCGCCTGCTGGATGCGTTCAATGATGACGCCTCCATTCTGGCGGTAAGCTTGCGCTGGAGCAAGGTTGCGGTACCGCGTTTCAATGTGGTCGGCGCCACCAAAGCGGCGCTGGAATCCATTATAAGAGGGTTGGCGCAGTCATTGGGCCGGGCCAAAAAAATCCGGGTCAACGGCATCTCACCGGGGTTCGTCAGCACCCATTCCCTCTCCAAGATCGGCAACCGCCTTGACATCCTGGCCCAGGCCAAGGCAAAATCGCCCCTCAAGACCAATGTGACCAAGGAAGCCATCGCCAGCCTCGCCGTGAGCATTCTGGAAAACCCCTCCCTCACCGGATTGATCTACCCCATCGACGCCGGTGTCGACATTATGGCGGACTGAACCGGAATACCAGCAAATCCTAACCTCAATCTAACGGCCATGCGGGAGGGTGAACGGGTCACCGTCGCCCGCGCAGGTATGGCCATCCGGATTGAGGGTTCGATCGACAAGAAGAGAGGAAAAGCCCCATGGAAACCATCGCCAACGAAAATAGAACCTTCGGCCTCGATCAGTTGACCGGGTACCTTGTGGACGCCGGGCAGCGATCCATTCTGTTTTGGGACACCCTCCGCCAGCGCGGCAACCAGTACCTGGCGCACATGTCCAGTGAGGTCCCCCATGTGCTGCAATACGATTTCGATCTGATCGTCGACGGCCGCACACTCGATGAACCGGTAAATTACGCGCTTGTGAAGATTAAACCCCCGAAAGGGGTCACCATCGACGATCGCAAGCGTCCCTTTGTGGTGGTCGATCCCCGCGCCGGGCACGGGCCCGGCATCGGCGGCTTCAAGGCCGACAGCGAGATCGGCGTGGTCATGGCGGAGGGGCATCCCTGCTATTTTATCGGCTTTACGCCGGAACCCGAGTCCGGACAGACCCTCGAGACGATCATGCGTGCGGAAGGCCGATTTTTGGAGCGCGTGATCGAATTGCATCCCGAAGCTGACGGCAAGCCGGTCGTGATCGGCAATTGCCAGGCCGGCTGGGCCGTGATGATGCTGGCGGCGACATTTCCGGATCTATGCGGCCCGGTCATCGCCGCCGGAGCGCCCCTGTCCTACTGGGCCGGCGTGCGCGGGGAGAATCCCATGCGCTATAGCGGGGGGTTGTTGGGGGGCAGTTGGCTGACCGCCCTGACCAGCGATCTGGGCAACGGGAAATTCGACGGCGCCTGGCTGGTCCAAAATTTCGAGGGGCTCAACCCGGCCAACACGCTGTGGTCCAAACAGTACAACCTCTATGCCCGGATCGACACGGAGGCGCCGCGCTACCTGGGCTTCGAGCGCTGGTGGGGCGGGCACGTCATCTTGAACGGTGAAGAAATTCAGGCCATTGTCGACCAACTCTTCGTGGGCAACAAGTTAAGCAGCGCCAATATCCAAACCTCGGACGGCATGCGTGTGGATCTTAGGAATATCCGCGCGCCCATTGTCTGCTTCTGTTCCAAAGGCGACAACATCACACCACCGCAGCAGGCGCTCGGCTGGATTCTCGATCTCTACAGCAGTGTCGACGACATTCGCGCTTCCGGTCAGACGATTATCTATGCCGTGCATGAAAGCGTCGGCCACCTGGGAATCTTCGTATCCGGCAGTGTCGCCCAAAAGGAGCATCGCGAGTTTACGAGCAACATCGACTTTATCGATTGTCTGCCCCCGGGCCTGTATGAGGCCGTCATGGAAGAGACATCGGAGGACACCGCCAATATCGATCTGGTGGATGGAGCGTACATTTCCCGGTTCGAGCGGCGCACCCTGGACGACATTCGCGCCCTGGGCGGCAACGACCTCGAGGACGAGCGCTGCTTCGCGGCGGTGGCCCGTCTGTCGGAAATGACGCACGGCATCTACCGCACCGCGGCCCAGCCGATCGTGCGCGCCCTGTCCAACGATCAGACGGCCGAGTGGCTGCGCCGCAGCCATCCTCTGCGGTTGGGGTATGAGCTCATCTCTGATCAGAACCCCATGATGGAACCCTTGTCGGCAGCCGCCGAGTGGGTGAAGGCAAACCGCACCCCGGTAGAGGGTGACAATCTCTTCCTGCAGTGGCAGAACCTCTATTCCGACCTGATGACCCAGGGCCTGAACGCCTTCCGCGACTGGCGGGACATGATGATCGAGCAGACCTTCTTCGGCATTTACGGCAACCCCTGGCTGCAGGCCATGTTGGGTTTGAAGGCCTCCGACGATCCGCCCCGCAGGAGTCCGGGCCTGGAGCCGGATCACCTGGAACTTATCGAGCGCCGCAAAGTTGAACTGCTGGGCGCCATGGACCAGGGGGGGACACGCGAAGCCGTCATCCGGGGACTGATTTACGTCCGCATGCCGGATGGGGCCGCCGATGAGCGGGGGTTTGAAATGATTCGCCGCATCCGCGATGAGCATGATCCCGATCTTACGCTGTCCGAATTCAAGGCGATCCTGCGCGAGCAGTTCTTTATGGTTCTCCTGGATGAGCGGCGGGCACGGGAGGCGATCCCCACCCTGCTTAGAAATCATCAGGACGAAGGCCCCGCGCTGTTTGCGATGATTGAGAAAATCGCCACGGCGCCGGGTCCGCTGAGCCGGGAAGCGCAGCAGCGTCTGACGGAAATCAAGCCGCTGTTCGCCCCGCCCCCGTCCGCCAAGCCCAAGAAACCGAAAACCAAACCAAAAGCCACATCGAAAGCCAGGCCCAAAACCAGGCCCAAGGCCAAACCCAAAACCAGACCCAAAACCAGACCGCAGGCCGCGGCCGCTTCCGAGTGAGGCCGGCGGCCGTGTCGGTCGGTTCGCCGCCCACGAAGCGTTTCAATCGTCGGCTTGCAAACAAGGTGGAACAATGACGGCCCCCACGAGAAGAAAATACCAACGCTGGCATGATCAGGCGCCGATTTGGTATGCCGGCGCCAACGCGTCCCGTTATCACCCGGCGCAGATGCACAACCGCAGCAGCGACGGGATGTATTTCGAATCCGAAGCATCACTGGATCGCAACCACGACCTTTTCATTAAGACCCGGCGCGATTCGTCGCGAAGCACCGGCGCCATTCCCTATCCGAATTTTCGCGCCAAGGTTAAATGGTGTCGTCAGCTGGTCGCCGGGAAAAAATCCGGCTACGGCATTGGTGTCCAAATCACCGCCCGAAGCTACCTGTCCTACGGCCTGAACCTTGAAAGCGCGGGCGATCGCTGCGATCTCTGTGACCAGCCGTTCGCCGGCGGACCGATCCATCGAACGGAGAACTGGCTCTTCCTGTGTCCTGCCTGCCTTCGCTACATGGAGAGGCTGCCGGCCGGCAGTGAACAGGTTGTGGAACGCTACCTGCTGGGAAACGTGGTATAGGCGAAGGATACGCAAACGCCGCGCCCATTATCATCGCACGGCGGGGATGCGCCCCGGCATGGTTAGTTTTGATCTAACTCCTCCACCGATTGTGAATGCCCCGGAGAGATTCTAATAATCCGGGATGCTGTTTTATTTTGTTTGTTCATTTTCTTGCACGCGCAAGAAAACGAACCAAAAGAAGGCGCCCGTGCCCCGCTTTATCCTGCGCGTCGGTGTCAGGCTCGGCGCGTGTCGGAACTCGCTTCGCTCAGACAGGCCGACACGCTTTTTCCGAACCTGCCACCGATGCTCGGCGCGGGGCAAAGGGGGAAAACCAGACACCCCAGTAGACTGATGAGGCCCCCTTCCAAGGGACTACCTGATGCTCCCCGCTCTGTGGGAAGGGGCTCACTTGGCGTCAACCGTGGCGCCAATTCTCCCGGGTGAGCACCCAGCGGTTGACGGTCTGGGGAAAGTTGATCCAGCCAGGGGTGGTCGCGTAGGTCCGAACGTGCTCGAACCCGATTTTAGCCAGAATCCTGTTGGGTGCCGGATTCCGGGCGTAGGGCTCACAGAGGATGTTTTGCAGTCGAAAGCGCTCGAAATAGCGGGTGATGGATTCCCGGATGAACTGGAGGCCGTGTCCGCTGCGGCGGGCGGCGGCATGCCAGATGTGAAGGTGCATGCAGGCGTCCCAGCCGAAGACGATCTTGTTGATGTTGGAATGGCCGATCGGTGTGCCGTCGACTTCCCAGATCAGGTAATAAAACTGACGCGTTTCCAGCGGCCGCTCCAGATCATCGCGGATGATACGCTGCCATTCCTCCCGCGCGGGCAGCTTGGCGCGGTCGACGCCCATGCCGACCAGGAATTCCGGCGCGGCATCCCGGAAATAGCCGACCACCCGCGGGATATCGTCGTCAGCCAGTTCTCTCAGGCGGCGTTCCACTGGCCCTCCTCAGACATTTGTACTTATTTTATCGGTCAGGCCCCGACGTCTTGGGTCTGTGTCTGCACCAAGGCGTCGATATTCTTGAGGACCTTGCCGGCCCGGTAGCCGCTTTGCTTTTCCTCCCCGGCGACCAGGTAGGAGGCATAGGATTTGCCCCACTCGTACATGGCCAGCAGAACCGGGATGAATGACCGCCCCAGGGCAGTCAGAGAGTATTCGACCCGCGGCGGTACCTCACGGTAAACCTTGCGCCGGACGATGCCGTCCTTTTCAAGTTCCTTGAGACTCTGGATCAGCATTTTCTCGGATATGCCGAACACCGCCCGGCGCAGCGCCCCGAACCGCACGACCTCGTTCCGTGCCAGGTGAAAGAGCACCTTGGGCTTCCACTTGCCGCCAATAACCATCATGGCCAACTGAAAATAGCATCTGAATTCCACTTCCCCCGCTTTTTTGACATCACACTGATATTCCATAAACCTCCTCCAGATCACATTACATACCTATAAGTAAGTACCATACAAATAAGTAGGTACTTGATTTTTGGATAATATAGATAATATTAGCAGAAAAGTAAAGACCCCCTGGATAACAAACGAATCGTAATCAAAAGAAGCGAACACCATGGTGATTTTAGAGGTTGTCTCCAAATTGGCATTTGGGTTTCAGCGCAGAATGGTCGCGAGTTTCCCCGCCAAGGCGATAATCCCCGCCTGGTCGCTTATTGGCTATGGGTCGAAGCGGAAGCATACATCGGTATTTCTTGGGTTCAATTGGATCGCCCAACACAGCGCCCAAAACATTATGCAGCGCAGCTATCGATAACAGCGGGGCCCGACCCACGGTAGGTGTTCGCGGTGGGCAGGTCGACGGCGGGCGGAAGATTTGCTCATTTCATGCGCGCTGCGCCCCGGGTTTTTGTACAACCAGGTTCAGCAATCAAATTTGAGGAAGTGAATGATGATATCAACCGTATTGATCACAGGAGCCGGTTCAGGGTTTGGTCTGGGCACATCGCTCGAATTGGCGCGCCGGGGCCATGATGTCATCGCAACCACCCAGGTCGTCGCTCAGATCACGGGGGTTAAAGCGGCAGCCGCAGCGGCCGGGGTGGAACTGCGCGCCGAGAAGCTTGACGTTACGGATGCCACGGACCGTAAGCGAGCCGAGAATTGGGACGTCGACGTGCTGGTGAACAATGCCGGCATCGGAGAATCCGGTCCCATCGCGGAGATTGCAGTCGATCTTGTGCGGGCCAATTTCGAAACCAATGTCTTTGGCGCCCTTGAACTCACACAGGGCGTGTTAAAGGGAATGCTCAACAAGGGGGAGGGCAAGATTGTCAATATCTCCTCAATCGCGGGGCGCATTACCATTCCCTACCTGGGGTCCTATTGCATGACCAAACATGCCCTTGAGGTACTGTCCGAGTCGCTTAGAGCCGAGCTGGAACACCACAATATCAAAATCGTCGTCATCGAACCCGGGCCCTATGCCACAGGGTTCAACGAGCTGCTGATGGCGTCGAAATACAGGTGGTTCGATGAAAATTCACTGTTGGCCAACGACATGGAGATGATTAAAAAAAGCGAGACCGATATTCTCAAGGACCAATTTGATTCAAGCCCCGTGGTCGCGGAACACCCTGATAGTTTGACCGCGTTAATCGCCGATGTGGTCGAGGACCCCCAACCCGCGTTCCGTTATTGCGCACCGAAACAGTGGAATGAGAACGTCCGCAACCTATTGATCGAAAACGCCAACAACAGTGTGGGCCGAGGTTGATGCAATCCTGCAGGACCTGATTCAACGAAAGGAAGATAGATCATGAATACCTCGCCAAGTGCCAATGAAGCCTCGCCGGATGTCTATGAAGTCCTGCTGTCAAACGACCATGTCAATATAATCGAAATGAAACTGGCGCCCGCGAAGATCGACAACTGGCACAGGCATCCCCCGGAATCGGTCTATTTCATCAAGGGGGGGAAGTTACGTATTCATTTACCTGATGGCGAATCGATTTCAAAGGACGTTCCTGACGGTGGTGTGATGTGGCACGAAGAGTGGACGCACAGGGTCGAAAATGTCGGTGATACCACAGTTCATGCCATCATCGTCGAAGATAAAAGAGGAGAAATCCATGACGCCCGTTAAGATTGCCATTTACTCCGACTATATCTGACCGTTTTGCTACATCGGCAAAGGTATTGTCGACCTACTGAAAGAGGAATTCGCCCTTGTCGCGGAATGGCGGCCGTTTGAAATCCACCCGGATACCCCCCAGGCGGGGGTGCGCTGGGAGGACTACTTTCCCGGCATGAACGCTCCCGTCTTTTTCAGGCAGCTGGATCAGCGGGGGCGCACCATGGGGATCCGTTTCGGCCCCCAGCCGTTAATGAGCAATTCCCGCGAGGCCCTGGAGGCCGGGGAATTCGCCAAGGCGCACGGCCGCTACGACGCTTACCACGAAGCGGTTTTCAAGGCCTATTTCACGGACTGCAAGGATATTGGCCAACGGTCGATCCTCTTGGAGGTGGCCCGCCAGGCCGGCCTGGATGCGCCCGCACTGGCTGCGGCGCTGGATGCGGGTACGTTCGGGTCCCGCCTCGAGGAAACATCCCGCGCGGCAAGGGAAATGGGGATCAGCGCCGCCCCGACCTTCGTTATCGACGGATCGAAAACCATCCGCGGGGCTCAACCCATCGAGACCTTTCGCACAGCCCTGCAGGCCGCCGCCGGCATGCCGAATAAGGGCCATGCACCGGCAGTCATGCCTGGAAGGGCAATGACATGAAATATGAAGGCACGACCTACCGCCCGCCGCCCGAAGCGGATTCGCTGCTGTTGCAGGTCACGGTGGGCTGCGCCCACAATCGCTGCCGTTTCTGCGCCATGTACCGGGACGTGCAATTCCGGCCCGTGCCCCTGGCGCAGATCGAAGCGGATATCGAGGAAGCCTGGGGAATCAACCCCCGTGCCGAGCGCATCTTCCTGGTCAACGGAGACGCCTTGGTGCTCCCAACGCAAGCCCTCGAAGCCATCGCCGGCAAGATTCACAAGCGTTTTACGGAATGCCGGACGATCAGCATGTATGCTTCGATCCGCAACATCCGCGCGAAAAGCGACCGGGAACTGGCCGCACTCAAAGCGCTGGGGGTCGACGATCTCTACGTGGGGGTGGAGTCCGGGTGGGACCGGGTGCTGGCCCGGATCGACAAGGGGCATACCGCGGCGGAAGCCGAGCGCCAGCTCGCCCGCCTGAACCAGGCCGGCATCAACCACGTCGCCAACCTGATGCTTGGTGTGGCCGGACAGTGCAGCGGTCAGGCCAATGCGCGCCGCACGGCGGATTTCATCAACCGGACCGGACCGGGCGTGATCTGGGTGGGGACCCTGGCCATCTTCGAAGGCACCGAACTGCATGCCGACATGGTCGCGGGGCGTTTCGTGCCGGCCACGGAACTGGAGATCCTGGAAGAAGAAAAAGCGCTGATCGATGCGATCGAACTGGATGACGTCCGCTTTTACGGCGTCCATCCCACCAACACCGTGCGCATTTCCGGCAGGCTTCCGCAAGACAAGACGAAGATGATCGCGGCGATCGATGCCGGCATAGAAACATTTGGACCTGAAACGCTGTCCACAGCGTTTTCACGAACATCGCTTTAGGTTAGCTTTTTAGTTTTGATTTAACTCCCCCACCTTAGGTGGAGGACCCGGAGAGATTTTACCGATCCGGGGCAAGATTTTATTTTTATAGCTTTGTTCATTTTCTTTCACGTGGAAGAAAACGAACCAAAAGAAGACGCCCTCGCCCCGCTTGCTCCTGCGCGTCGACGATACAGACGGATCGCGTCGGAACTCACCCGCCTACCGGCGGGCTCAAACAGGCCGACGCGATTATTCCGCCTGTATCATCGATGCTCGGCGCGGGACAAAGGGAAATAACAAAGCCAAAAGCTCGAAAGCCGTTTTGCGCCCCCTACGGCAGCTAGCCGATGCCTCCCGCTCTGCGGGTGGAGAGTCACTGTCGCGAAAGGAGACAACCCATGTCCTTGCAAGATACGCTGGATGCCATGCGGGTATCCTTCGAATCCAGACTTGCGCCTGAAATTGTGGCGACCATGCACCACGCAACCGAGGCGCTGGTACAATCCGGTGTAAGGGACCGCGTCCTCAAGGCCGGCGATCAGGCGCCGCCCTTCACGCTTCCCGATCATAGCGGCGACCTGGTCAGCTCAGATGAATTGCTGCGAGATGGGCCGCTGGTGGTCGGTTTCTACCGGGGCATATGGTGACCGTACTGCAATGCAGAGCTGGCAGCTTTGCAGGCGATCGTCACCGATCTTGAACATCGTGGGGCGCAACTGGTAGTGATATCGCCTCAGCTTGAGAAGTATTCCCGTCAGGCCGTCAGGAAACATCATCTGTCTTTCAGCGTCCTCAGCGACCGGGGGAACACGGTGGCTTCCCAGTTCGGTCTGACCCATATACTGCCTGACGAACTCAAGGCCCTGCACGACGAGTGGGGGATGAATCTGGAACGGTTCAACGGCGACCGTTCATGGACGTTGCCTCTACCGGGACGATTTATCCTGGATCGCCAAGGCACGATTATCCATGTCGATGTGCACCCGGATTACACGAAGCGGCCGGAACCAACGGATATCATCGGCATATTGAATTCGAAACTTTGACCGTGACGCTCACCTCGCCACCCCTGTGGAAAAAACGATGAAAAATATCCTGATCCTGTTTGGCCATCCGGCCTTCAGGCGATCCACCATGAACGCGGCTTTGCGAGAGGCCGTGGAAACGCTGGACGGTGTTACCGTCCATGACCTGTATGCCAGCTATCCGGATTTTCTGATCGATGTCCGGCACGAGCAGCATCTCTGCGAAGCCCACGACATTATCGTGTTTCAGCACCCGTTCTATTGGTATTCGACGCCTGCAATTACCAAGGAGTGGTTCGATCTGGTCCTTGAGCACGCCTGGGCTTATGGTTCGACCGGCAACGCCCTTAAGGGCAAGATCACCTTCCAGGCCATTACCGCCGGAGGGAGCCTGGAGCATTACGGTAAAGATGGATTGAACCGATTCACGATCCGGGAACTGACCACCCCCTACCGGGCCACGGCCAGCCTGTGCGGCATGGACTGGCTGCCGCCCTTCGCCGTTCTGGGCATCCACCAGGGGCTGCCGGAAAGTGAGCGCGTGCGCCACGCCGAAGATTACCGCCGCACGCTCATCGCCCTGCGGGACGAGCGCGTGGACCTCGATCGGGCACGGGCCGGCGAACGGCTCAACCAGGACCTGAACAGCTTAATCAAAGAGGGATAACCATGGAAGCCTTTTTGCTGAAATTGCTGATTTTCCTCGGTGCGGCCACGATTGCCGTTCCGCTGGCCCGCAAATGCAAGCTGGGTTCCGTGCTCGGCTATCTGATCGCCGGTATTGTCATCGGACCATTCGGTCTTTCCCTGATCGACAATATTGAAGCGATCATGCATTTCACCGAGTTTGGTGTGGTCATGATGCTCTTTCTGGTGGGGCTTGAACTCAAGCCGTCCCTCCTTTGGCAGATGCGCACGCCGATTTTGGGAATGGGCGGCAGCCAGGTGCTGTTATCATTTATCGCCATCGGCGTCGTTTGTGCGTTTTTTCTGCCCTGGCAGCAAAGCGCGGCCATCGGGATGATTCTGGCGCTATCCTCCACGGCCATCGTCCTCTCGACCCTGCGTGAAAAGGGGCTGATGAATACCTCACCGGGGCAATCGATCTTTTCCGTGCTCCTGTTCCAGGACCTGGCCGTGATCCCCATGTTGGCCTTGCTGCCCCTGCTGGCGACCGCGGCGATGCACACCGATACCCATCACGGCAGCGCCCTCTTTGACATCGCTGCGCTTCCCGCCTATCTGCGCCTCATCGTCGTGCTGCTTTCCATCGGTTTCATTTATGTGCTCGGCAAATACGGAAGCCGCCCCATCTTCCAAGCCATCGCCGCCGCCCGCGTTCGCGAAGTGTTCGTGGCGGCGGCTCTGGCTCTGGTCATCGGCATCTCCTTGCTGATGACCGCCGTGGGTCTTTCGCCCGCCCTGGGTACCTTCATCGCCGGTGTGGTATTGGCCGACAGCGAGTATCGCCACGAGTTGGAAAGTGATATCGAACCGTTCAAAGGGCTGCTGCTGGGCATCTTTTTTATCTCCATCGGCGCCAGCCTCAACTTCACCCTCATTGGCGCTCAACTCGGGATGATCGGCGGGTTGGTCGCCGGGCTGATCGTGATCAAAGCCGTCGTTTTGCTTGTCATCGCGAAAATCTTCAAGATGCCGGTCAGCGAACGCCTGCTGTTTTCCGTTGCGTTGGCCCAGGGGGGTGAATTCGCCTTCGTTCTTTTTCAGTTCGCCAGGGGCAACGGCGTGCTGCCTCAGACCGTGACGGAAACGCTGATCTCCGTCGTCGCCATCTCCATGTTTCTCGCGCCGCTGCTTTTCTTGCTATACGAACGCATTTTTGCACCGAAGCGCCAAAAAACGGCGGCCGCAAGAGCGCCTGATGCCATCGAGGCTGAAGAACGCCCCGTCATCCTGGCAGGGTTCGGACGTCTCGGCACCGACTTGGGGCGAATGCTCATGTCCGCGGGTATACGCCCGGTGATCCTGGATCACAATGAAGCCAATGTGGACGTACTGCGTCGATTCGGGTTCAAGGTCTATTACGGCGATGTCACCCGCCTCGATCTGCTCGAATCGGCCGGGGCCGGTGAAGCCGAACTGATCATCATTACGCTCGGGGATCACGATAAATCCATCGAACTGGTCAAACTGCTTCAGAAGCATTACCCGAACATCAAAATCGCCGTCAACGCTGTTGACCGGGCTGCGGCCTTCGAATTCATGGACCTTGGGATCACCACGATTCGCCGTGAAACTTTCGGCACGGCCCTCACCCTGGGTCAGGATGCCCTGCAGTTGCTCGGTTTCGACCCCTACGCGGCCTATAAAGTTCGGCGCTTGTTTCGCAAGAAGGACAAGGAGACCATGCCGGAACTCTATCGGATTCATCGGCAGGACGAAGACAAGTACGTCACCATGTACCAGCAGCACAATGCCAATCTGGCCGACCTGATGACCAAGGACCGCGAGATTGACATGACCGAGCTGGACCAGGCCTGGACCGCCGCCAATCCTGAAACGTGATTGTGCTCCTTGCGCGTCAGCCCCTTGAGCGCAGGAAATTGCAACGCCGATGCCTTACACCCATCGAAGGAGAATTCCCATGTCCAACGTATTTATTATCAACGCCCACGAACCCTATCCCTTCTCGGAAGGCCGACTCAACGGCACCCTGGTCGAGAAGGCCCGCAACCACATGGAGAACAAGGGTTACGCCGTCCAGCTCACCACGATGCAGGCCGGTTACGATATCGACGATGAGATCGAAAAACACCGCTGGGCAGACGTTCAGATCCTGCAGACCCCCTGCAACTGGATGGGCGTGCCCTGGTCGTTCAAGAGATATATGGATCAGGTTTATTCCGCCGGGATGGACGGGCGCTTATGCGACGGGGACGGCCGCACCCGCAAGGACGCCGCCCGGCAGTACGGGTCCGGCGGCACCCTGGCCGGTAAGCAATACATGCTGTCCATCACCTACAATGCGCCGCGGACAGCCTTCGACGACCCTGCGCAGGACTTCTTCGGCGGCCGCGGCGTCGACGATCTCTTCTGGCCCATGCACCTCAATTATAAATTCTTCGGCATGACACCGCTGGAGACCTTCGCCTGCTATGATGTGCTGAAAAACCCGGATGTCGCGAACGACTTCGTCCGCTTCGAGGCCCACCTGGACAAGCTGTTTCCGGCTCTTCAATAAGGGCGATCGGTATCGGGCTCTCAGACACCGCAACCCAGATCGCCCCGCAGTATCGAAAGTTGGCCTTATGGGAAATATCAAAGGACGACGCTTTGAGGTCGAGGCCACTGATTTCATGGATTGATGGTAATAAATGAAGCTTCTCCCGCAGAGCGATAGGCAACAGGTGGCCCCGGACGCGGGGGCGTATTGATCTGGCTGGGTTTAAGGTTTTCACCCCTTTGGCCCGCACCGAGCATCGGTGATAAGATCGGAATAAGCTTGTCGGTTTGTTTGAGCGAAGCAAGTTCCGACAAGCGCCGATCTTGTCATCGACGCTCAGGAAGAAGCGGGGCCTGGGCGTCTTCTTTTGGTTCGTTTTCTTCCACGTGGAAGAAAATGAACAAACCTAAAAGTACAGACCTTACCCTGAATTGATAGGGCCCGTCCGGGTCCTCCTCCAGAGTTGGAGGGTATCGCCGAATCGAATCCAAATGCCTGCAGCATGGAAGAAACGCT
>JAAUYG010113572.1_pt1 | contig 36686 bp, 37 predicted proteins | sample 7278091 | NCBI WGS metagenome assembly JAAUYG01 (sample SAMN14350201, study PRJNA611818) | marine sediment metagenome | isolation source: surface marine sediment (0.6m) | place: French Polynesia: Moorea | collected 2018-08 | reverse complement strand
GGAGCATACACGTAGTATGTGAGCATTTTGAGCCGGCTCACGATGCACCGACTGATAAAAAGATCGATGCTGAATCCCGCAACGCGGGTAACGCCGCCAGGGGCGCTTAGAGTATTTTTGAGATAGGTTATAGGTGGTTTCTTCATTTTCTGTCACGTGACAAAAAACGAAGCAAAAGAACACGTCCGTGCCCCGCTTCACCCTGCACGTCAAAATAACGAACGGGTCTCGCGGGAACGCGCTTCGCTCAAACAGGCCCGCGAGCCTGATCCGTTCGATACATCGATGCTCGGCGCGGGGCAAAGGGAAATATGATAACTAGAAGTAAAAAGCACTTTTCAAGTCCCTTCAAGGGGGGTGCCTGGGGCCTCCTGCGCTGCGGAGCAGACGCGCTAAGGTATAGGCTTCGCTCAGCGGTTGCAGGCATCAGGCGGGCATGATCCGGGTGCCGGCCCGTCCCGAGGCGGCCGGCTCGATATCCTCCAGGGCGCAGACCACCGCCAGCGGCCCGCCACCGCGGATGAAGGCTTTAACGGCCTCGACCTTGGGGCCCACCGTGCCCGGCGGGAACTGCCCGGCCCGGGCCAGGCCTTCGAGTTCCTCGATCGTTACGGTCTCCAGGAATCGCTCCCGGTCCGTCCCGAAGTCGACGGCCAGACCGGGGACATCGGTGGCGATAATAAAGTAATCGACGCCGATATCCCGGGCCAGACGCGCGCTCGCCAGATCCTTGTCGATAACCGCGTCGACCCCGTGAAAGCGCCTTCCCTCCCGAATCACCGGAATGCCTCCTCCCCCGCAGCAGATCACGATAAAGCCCATGTCAATCAGCTTTTTGATTTCGCGCTTTTCGACCACGGTGAGCGGCCGGGGTGACGCCACCACCCGCCGCAGACCTTTGGCGGTGTTTCGGGTCGGGAAGGGATAGGCGGCCGGGTCGCCGCCCAGCACCGGTCCGATCGGCTTGGTGGGGGCGGCGAAAGCCGGGTCGTTCTCATCGACGACGACATAGCTGATCAGGGTGATGAAGGGCTGTTTGAAATGAATGCCCATCTCCATGAGGGCCGTGTCCAGGGTCGACTCGATCATGTAGCCGATCTGTCCCTGGGTTTGGGCGACCAGTATCTCCAGGGGCAGCTTGGGCACCGTGTCGCAGCATTCCTGCTGCAGGAGGAGGTTGCCGACCTGGGGACCGTTGCCGTGAGTGATGATGACCCGGTAGTCTTGCGACAGCCGGGCAATCTGCCGCATGGGGATCGTCAGGTTGGCAAACTGTTCGCGGATCGTGCCGCGCTGGTGCTTGCGAATCAGGGCATTTCCCCCCAGGGCGACAAGCAGGGTCTTGCGGGCCGTCGGCCGGGCCATGCGTTGGTTCTTATTCATCGTCGCGCATTTTATCCTTCAGGCGGTTCAGCAGAACGTCCTTCAGCCGGGGACCCTCGGGCCGATCCTTGTATTCGTAGCGCACCCGCAGGGTGGGCTTGTCGATGCGCACCAGCTTGGGCAGATCGATGGGGGTCGCGCACAGCACGAGGTCGCCGTCCGACCGGTTGATGGTCGTCTCGAGGTCGGCGATCTGGTCCCGACTGTAGCCCATGGCCGGCAACACCTCGCGGACGTGGGGATAGCGTGCGTACGTCTCGCGAATGCTGCCGGTGGCCGCGGCCGAAGCGTCCACCAGGCGGGCCGCACCGAAGCGTCGGGCGGCGATGGCACCGGCGCCGAAGGCCATGTCCCCGTGAGTCAGGGTGGGGCCGTCCTCCACCACCAGCACATTTTTACCGCGGATGGCGTCGGGATCGTCCACCCGGATGGCGGACTCGGCCATGACGATGTCCGCTCCGGGGGCGAAAGTGGCAATGTTGCTCCGGACCGCATCGATCCCTTCGGCCGCCGCGCTGTCCACCTTGTTGATGATCGCGATGTCGGCCATGATCATGTTCGTCTCCCCGGGGTAGTACTGCCGTTCGTGGCCGGCGCGATGGGGATCGAAAACGACGATGTGCACGTCGGGGTAGTAAAACGGGGTGTCGTTGTTGCCGCCATCCCAGACGATGACATCGGCTTCGCGTTCGGCGGCCTCCAGGATCTTTTTGTAATCGATACCGGCGTAGACCACGATTCCCTGCGCCACCAGCGGTTCGTACTCCTCGCGCTCCTCGATGGTGCAGTGGTGGCGGTCGAAGTCCTCATAGGCCGCAAACCGCTGGACTTCCTGCCGGGTCAGGTCGCCGTAGGGCATGGGATGGCGAACGGCCACCACGCGTTGGCCCGCCTCCCGCATGATCCGGCAGACCTTGCGGGTGGTCTGCGACTTGCCGCAGCCGGTGCGCACCGCACAAACGGCCACCACCGGCTTTCGCGCGCGCAGCATGGTGTAGGTGGCCCCGATCAGGGTGAAATCCGCCCCCTCGGCCATGACCTGTGAGGCCTTGTGCATTACCGCGGTGTGAGGGACATCACTGTAGGCGAAGGCCACCAGGTCGATCCGGTGCTCCCGGATCAACCCTGGAAGCTCGTCTTCGTGGAAGATGGGAATACCTTCAGGATAGAGGCTGCCGGCCAGTGCGGCCGGATAGCGGCGGCCTTCGATATCGGGGATCTGGGTGGCGGTGAAGGCCTTGACGCGATAGCGCCCGTTGTCCCGGAAGTAGATATTAAAATTGTGAAAATCCCTTCCGGCCGCTCCCATGATGATAACGTTTTCGATCATACCTGATTCCTTCCGATTTATACGGTTTGTCAATGAATGGTTGGGCCCTGGGGGGCTGCCGCACGTGATGAAAGTCTCGGCGGCGTCCCCGCGGCGATGCCGCGGGCAGGTTTCCTCCGGACTAAACCAGGCCCGCCAGAAATAGCATGATGGCATTTTGGACGTGCATGCGGTTTTCGGCTTGGGGGAATACGATCGATGCCGGCGACTCCATGACGTCATCGGTCACCTCCAGCCCGCGCTGGGCCGGAAGACAATGCATGAACAGAGCGTCGGGACGGGCGGCAGCCATCAGGCGCGCGTTCACCTGGAAGGCATCAAAGTGCTGCCTGCGCTCTTGCAGCTCGTGTTTCTGGCCCATCGAAGCCCACACATCGGTATAGACCACGTCGGCATTCTGCACGGCCGCCAGGGGGTCGTGGCTGATTTCGATCCGGGAAAGTCCGGCCGCGAGCGCCAGCTGCAGCGTTGCGGCCTCGGGCTGATAGGCCGCCGGGCAGGCGCAGACAAAATGCAGCGGCAGGCGGGCCGCCAGGCGCAGCCAGGAATGCACGATGTTGTTGCCGTCGCCGACATAGACGATCTTGAGATTTTCCAGGTGGCCGCGTGCCTCCTGGATGGTGAAGATATCGGCCATGATCTGACAGGGATGGTTGTAGTCGGTCAGGGCGTTGATCACCGGGACGGTGGCGTAGGCGGCCAACTCGCGGATGTGCCCGTGGGCGAACAGGCGGGCCATGATCAGATCGTTGTAGCGGCTGATGACCCGGGCCACGTCCTTGACGGCCTCGCGCTTGCCGATTTCAATATCCTGGGGGTTGAGATAGACCGCGTGACCGCCCATGCGCGTAAAGCCGGTTTCAAAGGATATCCGGGTGCGTGCGGAAGGCTTGGCGAAAATCATGGCCAGGGTTCGGTTGGCGAACGGATGAAAGGCCTCGCGGCGCCGGAATTTTTCTTTGACCTCACCGGCCAGACCAAGAACCTGGTGGATTTCATCGGGAGTCAAATCGTCCACATGGATAAAATCGCGTTTCACGGGGTGCCTCTCTGTTTAGCGGTTGATGCCTCGGCCCTTCGAAAGCGGTACGCCGCTGCCGTCGGGCCTGATCGGCAGCATCCGGGGGGTCGGTGTTCTAGCCGGCTGCAAATATCTTGGCTACTTTTTCCAGGGCCCAGTCGATGTCCGCCTTGCCGATGACCAGCGGGGGGGCGATGCGGATGATGTGATCGTGGGTCTCCTTGCAAAGCAGGCCTTCCGCCATGAGCTTCTGGCAGTAGGTGCGCGCCCCGCCGGCCTCGGCGTGCAACTCGATGCCAATCATGAGTCCGCGTCCACGGATTTCCCTGACCGGCGGGGCGTCGAGGTTGCGCAGTTCGGCCAGGAAATAGTCTCCCATGGCGGCTGCGTTGGCGACGAGATCCTCCTCCACCAGCACCCGCAGCGCCGTGCGGGCCACCGCGCAGGCCAGTGGGTTGCCGCCGAACGTGCTGCCGTGCTCGCCCGGGCGCAGGACATCCATGACCTCCTTGTTGGAGAGCACGGCGGAGACCGGATAGAACCCGCCGGAGAGCGCCTTGCCCACCAGGGTCAGGTCCGCCTCGATGCCTTCGTGCTCTTCGGCCAGCAGCTTACCGGTGCGTCCCAGGCCCGTTTGAATCTCATCCAGGATCAGGACGATGTCGTTTTCCTCGCAGAGGCGCTTGGCCCGTCGCAGGTAACCCTCCGGCGGGATGATTACCCCGGCTTCGCCCTGGATGGGCTCCACGAGGAATCCGACAGTGTTCGGGGTGATCGCCCGTGCGAAAGCTTCGGCGTCACCGTAGGGAATGATTTTGAATCCGGGCGCAAAGGGGCCGAAGTCCCGACGGGAGCCCTCGTCGGTGCTGAATCCCACGATCGTGATCGTGCGGCCGTGGAAATTATTGGCGCACACGATGATTTCGGCCTGGTCTTCAGGAACGCCTTTGACCGTGTAGCCCCATTTGCGTACGGCTTTGATGACCGTTTCGACCGCCTCGGCCCCGCTGTTCATCGGCAATACCTTGTGGGAATTGGTCAGCTCGCAGAGTTCCCGGTAGAAGAGGGCCAGTTGGTCATTGCGGAACGCGCGCGAAGTCAGGGTCAGCTTGCCGGCCTGCTCGATGAGCGCCCTCTGGATGGCTGGGTGACAGTGCCCCTGATTGACGGCCGAATAAGCCGAAAGACAGTCCATGTAGCGGCGACCGTCCACGTCCCACACCCAGATGCCCTCCCCGCGGGTCAGCACCACGTCCAGTGGTTTGTAGTTGTGGGCGCCGAGACGGTTTTCAAGTTCGATAAATTCTTTGGTCTGCATGCATGCCTCCCGACCGGTAATGGTTCTGGTGAGCTGGTGCGCCAGTCGTTTTCAGCCGGCGCCTGTTCCATTCTAAAGCCTTCTTTGCGATCCGCTCGCCGCTGGAACGACTCGGGCGGTCACCGCTCGGCGGCAACTTCGGCCTCCATGTGCCGGTTGAAGCGGCGCACGTGATCGCGGGCCAGCCGGCGCGCCGCTTCAGGGTCTCCCTGTTCGACGGCCGCCACGATGGCGCAGAGGTCATGGTAATTCTCCTCGAGGACCGCCGGGCGGCGGAGGGTAAAGCGGTCGTAATAGCCCAGAATCGTTTCGTGCACCATTTTGACCACGGCCACGAAGACGGGGTTGCCGCTGATTTCCGCCAGCGCGATGTGGAGTTCGATATCCACCTCGACGAAAGCCTTGGCATCCACGCGGTCATCGTGCAGACAGTCCCGCGCCCGGTCCAGAATGCGACGCAGGCGCGCGATGGCCCCGGGTTCGGCGGAGCGGGCGGCCAGGGCGGTTACCTCTCCCTCCACGCAGAGACGGAAGGCTTCCAGGTGCGCCAGCGAAACCTGGTTCTGCTGCATTAAGAGGGTAAGGACTTCGGTGGCCGGATCGATGTTGGTCTGGCGCACAACGGCGCCGCCTTGAACACCGAGTTTGACCTCGATCAACCCTTTCTGCTCCAGTACGCGCAGTGCTTCCCGTACAGACGCTCGGCTGGTGGCGAACATTTCCATCAAGGTCCGCTGAGGGGGCAGTTTGTCCCCCGGTTTGAGGCGGCCTTCCAGAATGGCCCTTTGGATCTGGTCGACCAGATCCTGAAATACGCGGCTGTGAGACGTTTTTTTAAACATTCGGTCGCTTCGGTGACACGGCAATCGGTAAAAGAATACAATGGATCACCCATTATGATAATTAAACCAGCATGTCAATGGGTATCGTTATTTAACGCTCAACCGATTGGTGATCGTTGTCGAAGGCAAGGGGGGATGGAGGTCAATCTGGGAGCAACCGCGCAGTCATGTCACCGGCAGAGAGGCGATTTCATGCGTCCTGAGGCGGGGCACCGTCCTCAACATGTTCAATCGAGTCGTCCGCTCAATGCACGGAAAAGACCGCCGCGAAGCTCTTGCGGTCTTCCGACGGCCGGAGGCACCATGGCCGGATGGCCGCAACGGCGTCCCGGCTTGTCGCCGGAAGCGAATGCGGGCCAAGGGGTGCCGTATGCCTGAGCATCTCCGGATGGAAATGTCAGGTAATGATCAGGATTTCGGGGAAGTCGTGCAGCTTCTGCCACACCCGTCGCAGGATAATCAAGGCCGGGTCGGTGGCATGCCCTTTATCGCTTACCTCGTGCATGCAGGACGCGAGCAATTCGTCATTTCCGGTCCAGATTTTGAACTCATCCAGGACGTAGTTGGCGACCGAGTCGTATAGACGCACAAAATCGTTTTCAGTCATCCCCGATAAGGTTGCCATCTGTTGCGGCGGCAAATCGGATATCAAAAGATCGGCCACTTCATCGACCGTTCGCGGCAGGCTGTGCCTGTTGGGTTTTTCGTACATGGGTAATCCTGTCTCTGAATCCAAGCAGTCGTGATTTCTGGTTTTTACCTGCCCATGCTTGTTATTCAATTATGGTGCCAAAAATCATATTGAATGGACGATTTGAATAAATGTAATAATTCCAGATATTAAATTCGTTCTTTCAAATTCGGTGCCTTCAGGGCCCTACAAAAATGGCGATCGGCTCAACAATTTTGTCGAAACGCCGCCAAGTGCTTGACACACCCTGAATGACAATTGCTGCTGCCGTTTTGCCGCGATCAATCGTCCCAAATAAAGCGTAAACGGCCGCCGCGCGTTTTCGTGTCGAATATTTTAAATAACGGCCCAGGAACGCTGCTTTCGGCCCACAGAAAACAACGCTCAGGCCCACTCATGCTATGGCGGCTGATCCTGATGGCAAGCCCGAACGCTATTTTCAGGGTGCGGACGGCTGGACCGCTGCGCTGAGAACGGCGCCTGCAGGACGGTATTCACGGACCGGGGCGGGCTTTGGCTGCCGGGGCGGTGGGCGCTGGGAACACAAGGGGGGCTGGCCGGTGGCGTCTTTCGGGTCGGTCGGTGCCCAGCCGGGTTTCAGGATTTACGCGAAGGGTCCTTGAGGTTGGCCCTGTTGATGGTGTCCCGGCCAAACTTGATGTTGATGGCATCGAGGGCCTGGTCCACGCTGTCCCAATCGCTTCCGGGACCGGAGGCTGCGGTTGAGAACAAGTCCATCTGCGCCGGTGTCCGGGAAGCGACCAGATTGGAGGCACCGACACCGATGAGGCGAATCTTCTGCCTCAGCAATTCGTCATCCATTAGCCGGCAGGCTGCCTGGAACAGGTCGGCCGAGGACTGGAAGGGCTTCGCCAGGGTGGTGCTGCGCGTAATCTGCCGGAAATCGTGATACTTGATCTTCAAGGTCACGGTGCGGGCTTTCGCACCGTGTCGGCGCAGCTGCCGGCCGACGTCCTCGGCGTGCTGCAGGATTTGCTGCCGCAACAGATCGCGATCGCACAGATCACGGGCCAGGGTGCCTTCCGAACTGAATGATTTGGCCTTGCCCGAGGGGTTGACGGGTGTCTCGTCCAGGCCATGGGCCAGCGTCATGAGGCGGGCACCGAACTTGCCCATGCGCCGATCGAGGGTTTCCGGGCGTTGGTGCCGGATCTGCCCCAGCGTGTGGATCCCCATCTTGTTCAGCGTGGTAAGCGCCTTGGGACCCACACCCGGCACCTTCTGAATCGGGAGGCGATCGATAAAAGGCATGACCTGCTCCGGCGTGATGATCGTCATGCCGTCCGGCTTGTGGAAGTCGGATGCGATTTTGGCCAGGAAGCGCACCGGCGCGATCCCGATCGAGCAGGTCAGCCGAACCTCCTCCAGAATGGCATTCTTGATGGCCCGGCCCATCCTGGCAGGAGGACCATGCAGGCGCTCGCAGCCGCTGATGTCCATATAGGCTTCGTCGATGGAAACTTTTTCGACCAGGGGCGTGAACGCCTTCAGCCGCCCCATCACCCGCTGTGAGATGGCCTTGTAGCGGTGCATGCGGCCGGGAACCACAATGCCATGAGGGCAGCGGCGGCGCGCCTCGAACATGGGCATGGCCGAACGCACACCGTACCGGCGGGCTTCGTAGCTGGCAGTCGTCACGACCCCGCGCTGGCTGGATCCCCCCACGATGACGCATTGGCCGCGCAGCTCCGGGCGGTCGCGCTGTTCGACGGATGCAAAGAAAGCATCCATGTCCAGATGAAGGATCATTGGGGCCCGATTGTGGTTCGATCCGAGCGAGCGATCATGGTTCAGGCGGCCGGCTATTTTCGAGGCGTTGCAGGCGCGCCACGATGGGCCGGTCTGCGGGCGCGAAACGATATCGGTGCATCTGCGCCGGCGTGACCCACCGAACGGCATCATGGGCGGTGGGGTTCAGTTCCCCCGCCGTGAGTTCGGCCCGGTAGACCAACAGGCATACGGTCATGTGGTCGTAGTGGTACTCGGTCTGGTCGAAAAAGGGACCGATGCGGGTCAGGATGCCGAATTCCTCATAGAGTTCGCGTTGCAGCCCTTCCCGGGGCGTTTCGCCCGATTCGAGCTTGCCGCCGGGAAACTCCCAAGCGCCCGCGAGATGATCGCCGACCGGACGTCGTGCAATCAGAATGCGCCCTGCGTGGGTCAAAATGGCGGCGGTTACGGATATGGAGTTGCGTTCGGGCATCATCCGGTCGAATCGATGGGTCGGGGCGATCGATAAAGCATATGAAGGGCGCTTTTTCTGAGGCCGATGGAAAAGCGATGCCAATCTCTTGGACCAGGTGGCTTTAAACGCCATCTGTACTTATAAAGCAATCCCAAAATCAAGATCTGAATTCGGCCTGGGTTCGCAACAGGTGCTCGAAATGCCGATGGTTGCGGTCCTGGTCGTGGTGCGCGCACACATGCTCCCGGGCGGCCGCCCCCAGACGGCGGCGCAGGCGGCCGTCTTGAATCAATTGGGCTAAGGCTTCCTGGAAGGCCTGTGGCCGTGCGGACGAACATAGAAGACCGGTTTGACCGTCCCTGACGAGTTCCGAGGCGCCCCAGCGATCGAAGGCTACGACCGGCAGTCCGCAGGCCTGTGCTTCCAGGTAGACCATGCCTAATCCTTCGTGGATGCCGGGAAAGGCAAATAGGTCGGCGGCGCTGAAGAAGCGGTACATCGCCTCCCGCGGGATTTTCCCCGTAAACACCGCGTTTGCGCCCAGTACGCGGCGGGCCAGTGCCCGCAGGTGCGGGCCGCTGGCACCATCCCCGCAGACGACCAGTCGGAAATCCAGTCCTTGGCGACGGAGCGCCTGACAGGCGCGGATCGTCTTCTCGAGGCCTTCGGTTTTCACGCCCGGTCGGAACATGGCGGCGGTCAGGATAACGGGGGCATCCTCCTCCCCCCACTCGCGGCGCAGTGCTTTGCGGGCAGCGGCATCTCGCCGGAAAAGCGCCGTGTCGACCCCCGGGGCGATATAGTGAACGCGTTCGGTCGGCAGCAGGCGTTTCAAGTTGATTTCATCGCGGCGCTTGTTGGTAAAGACCGCCACGGCCTGGCCGAGCACCCAGCGGTTGATCATAAAACCTGGCCGGGTCTTCCAGTGCCGCCGGCGCTTGGTCGAATAAACCCCTTGAAAGATGAAATAGGGTGTGGGGCGGATCAGGGTGCACAACGCCCCCAGAGCGTCCGGCGCCTTGTAGTACGAATGGTAGGTCAGCCAGATATCGACGGGCGCCTTGCGCAACCGCCAAACTATCCTGGCGGCCTCCTTAAGCAGATGCAGCCACATCCAGGGCTTCCAGTACAGCCAGCGTGCGCGTAGTGTGCTGGCCAGTGTGATCTCGTGGCCGCATCGGCGCAAGTAAGCGAAGAGCCCACTGCCGATGATGAGGTCGCCGGATGGGTTGGGGTGCCCGAGGGGCTTGAACGGCATGTAGTAGAAGATTTTCAAAGCAGGATTCGCCCTTTTCGAACCCAAGTACGATAATTAAGTTGCACGCGCAGGCGATTGGGTAGATACCAGAAAATGGATGCCAGTAAAACAGTCTTCGCCAGGCATTCCATTCTTCGTCGCGGTTGCCGGCGGCCGGGTCCGTCCGTGACTGGCAAGTATCGGAATCAAGTGCGCCGACGCGGTTTCAATTTGAGGTGCCCACCGTTTTGGGATATGCTTGCCCATGCACAATCAAGCCGTAAGCAGGGTTGGCGATGGTTTTTCGCTTCAGGCACGAGTGTCTGCCCGCAGTGGCGGTCTAGACAGGGGGAGCAGATATGGCGATAAAGACGATTTTGTTGATGGCCCAGACTTTGGATGGCAAGATCGCCAAGGATTCGGACCATTTCCCGGACTGGACCGGCAAGGCCGACAAGCGCCTTTTTGTGGAAATCACCAAGGCGGCCGGCGTCCTGATCATGGGCTCCAAGACGTTCGACACCATCGGCCGGCCGCTGCCGGGACGCAAAAACATCGTCATGACCCGGGACCCCCGAAGAAAATCGACCTGGGACAACCTGATCTACACCAATCGGACGCCCAAGGCCCTGCTGGCCCAACTGGCATCCGAGGGCTACCGCGAGGTCGTCCTGGCCGGCGGGACACGCATCAATTCGCTTTTCATGCGGGCCGGTCTGATCGACGAGCTGATCGTGACGATCACGCCCATGGTTTTCGGGACCGGCATCGGCCTTTTCGAAGAAGGGATCGAAATCGACCTGGTATTAAAGGATTTCCGGCGGCTGGATGACGCGCGCGTCTGCCTGCATTACCGGATCGCGTGATTCGCGGCGACCTGCTCCGAGCGGGGTGAACATCGCGGGGTGAACGGCCGATCCGTCGTTTCAGTCCGAAATCGTTTTTTTCAGATTGGGGAGGGTCTCTGGGCGGTCGCGGTGAACAAAGCGGCTGTCGCCGTCCCGGGCCGTCACATTTTCATACACCCCGTCATCGCGTTTGACCAGCTTGGTAAAACCAAGATCCTTGAGTTCGGTGTTGGTCTTGGGGGTGCTGATGTTGGTTCGTGAAATGAGCTTGCGCACCGGTTCCTGGCATTGCGGACATTCATTCAGAACGGGATCGCTGATGGACTGGCGGACCTCGAAGACATCCCCCAGGTCACATCCCCCGACTAGGTGTTCGTATTCGTATATCGGCATCAGTTCGTTCGTGTCCTTGAAAAGGCTTGGCATTGATTTGCGTTTGGCCGTGTTGAGCCCGGATTGCCGCTTCGCGGTAGATGCGGGGCGTCAGGCTTCCGCGGACCCCGATCATGTACCCAAATTGGCCCCATCGTCAACCGCCAACCGGAACGCGTCGGAAAGGAGGGCTGTCGAATATCGGTCGGCGTCCGAGCGAGGCGATCGGCAACCTGGAACCCGACCGGCCCGTAAAGGCGGGAAACGGTGCCTTAGACGGGTTCAAGGTCGCGGGAATCCCACCAATCCTTTCCGTAGTCGATGAACAGCTGCTCGCCTTTGGCGACACGACGCGTGGTATAGAAGATGATCAGATCCCGCTCCTGATCGTGCCAATAGGCCGTGTTGCTGTTTTCCGAATGGTTGTAGATGCTTCCCCATCCTAAAGGCAGCGAGTAGTATTCTTCGTCTACCGGCTGATCGTCGTCCGGTTCAAGACCGAACACGTAATCGTCCAGAATGCCGCTGCACTCGCCGCTGCTGAGGCGCAGGTGGTGGCATTCCTCGAGCGTCGTCTCTGCCGGTATCGTGGCGCTGGCGAAGACGCCGTGGCCCATGTCGCAGGGCGCTACCAAAAGATCCGGGTGTTTGTAAAGCGGTTTCAAGTTGTTTGACGGCATCATCGCTTCTCGTTTGTCGCATGGATCAATCGTTAGGCCGCGCATCGCCGGAGGGGCCCTGCCGACTACCGGCAATATCCGCTTTGCATGCGTGGGACGGGATCGGGGCCGACCGGCCAAGCTTTTGGCCGAAAGCAACCAATACAGGCGGTCGAAAACAAAGTCAAATCTGTGCGGCTGCCGATCCGCGGCAGCGGCCCGCTGCGCCGGGGAAAAGATCGTCAGGAAGCAGAGCGATATCTGGGGTTAAATAATTGTTGACATACAACATGTTGTGTGCTTTGGGCGCTGTAGATTGTGATTGTCATGTTGGCGACGTTCAATCTCTTAACCGGCGCCTTCCGGTTCGAGTGCCTTCTCCGCACAGAATGGCTTGAGGCCCGCATGTGAAATCCGGACACTGAAACCGCGTTGGTCCTTTTTGAAGCCGATGTTTCCCGAACAGGGCGCTTCCGAGCAAAGGAGAGGGTATGAACATGTCTCCGCCCACCGCCGTCCGGCGCCAGGACAAAATGCTTGACAACTTGGTGCGTTCGCTGGGCAAATCCGACTTCACCGACGTCAAGGCCCGACTGGACGGATTGACCCCGCCCGATCCCATTTACGGCTCCCGGCCAGACGTAACCGCCTGGAAGGATCGCGAGTACATTTTCGATCTGGAAACAGACGTTTCCGTCAAAGGCGCTCATTGCGGCATCAAATGGCGGGATTTCGGCTGCTATGCCCGCGATTTCGACGCCTGCTTCTTCGTGGTGGTTCCGGAAGCATCGGCGCTGATCGCCCGCATCCGCCTGGCCATTCTGGAAATCGAAGCCGAGGTGCTGACAATTTAGTCCGCCACCCCGGCGCTCCCGACCAACGGGCGGTGCCGACCAGCCAATCCCAGCGCCGGTGACCAACGGTTGCGTGCCATCCCTGGTTGTGGCGCGACGGGGCATTTCCCTGCGGGTGGGGGGACGAATCACCATTGGGCGTGCCCATGACCCGGCGGTGTGGTCCGGCTTGCCTTGTCATATCCGGCCTCCGCCGCCTGGATACTCGCCAGATCGCTTCCGTATCGATATCGATTCCCCGATCCAATGACGTTTTGAATGCACGGCGTTCCCACAGCTAATTTTGGTGGTGGAAAAAACATGCGTCGGCCAGCTTTTTCCTCTGCAGCCGTCGGTTCGAAGGGCCTGTCGGTTTCGCGATCAAACCGGGTAAAGATGCGCACCCCCGGGTTCCGAAGGAGCGGCGCGATTAATGCTGGAGGGATCAGAGGGGAAGCGTGTCCGGCGGCGGGCGTTTAATGGGTTCATCGTCAGGCCGCTGATGCGTGTTGGTTGGGAAAACTGCGACGGGGCCGGTGGGTCAACCCGGCCGCCGCGATAACTTTTCGACTATTCGGCATGCACTGCGTGGTGCATGACATGGAAGACATAATTCTGCTCCACCGTACCGTCAAACAGATGCGCCCAGGGACCGCGGGCGTAAATGGCGACGTCTTCACCGGAATGCGTCCCGTAACTCAACGGAATCAGGGCCTGCTGGACATAGTCCGGGTCCATGGCCTCGGCATTGGTCAGGTCCGGGCGCATGCCACTGAACGTGCCGTCGTCATTCTTCTTCAGCACGGAGCCGGTGCCGTTCAGGAAGCCGATCACCGTATAGGGTTTGCCGTCGTCTCCCAGGTTGGGCTCGCTCAGGTGCCCCACGCCGGCTTTGTCGATCTTGTAGCACAGCCCCGTAATCTTGGAGCCGCGACCGCAGTAACCATTGAAGGCGATAGCATGTTCATGGTCGGAGGTGACGATGATCAGGGTTTGCGCTTCGGATGTCATTTCGGCCGCTTTGGCCACGGCGGTGGCAAAGGCCACGTTGTCGGTGACGGTGCGGTGGGCGTTGCCATCATGGTTGGCGTGGTCGACGCGTCCGGCTTCCACCATCAGATAGTATCCGTTTTTCTGCTGGGAGAGATGACGGATGGCGGCCTCGGTCATCTCGGCCAGCGACGGCTCTCCGGAGCGGTCGTTCTCGTATTTCATATGGGATCTCTCTAAGAGTCCCAGAATCGGCGCTCTGCCGTCCAGCCTGAGCTGCCCGAAGGTGGTGTCGTTCCAGGCGTACTGAACCCCCTTCCTTTGGGCTTCCTCGATGAGGTTGCGTCCGTCCGTACGCTCGCCTTTTTGACCTTCGTCGTCCGTAAAATTCTTGGGGATGAAATGCCGACGCCCGCCGCCCATGGCCAAGTCGACTTCACCGGTGATGAGCTTGTCGAAGAGTTGCTGCGCGATATCCTTCTGGCCGCAGCCGACCGGAATCTTGGAATCGTCTTCCCAGCTGCTGTCGCCCGAGTGCGCATAGCCGGCGGCCGGGGTGGCATGGGTGATATGCGCCGTGGAGACAAAGCCGATGGCCTTGCCTTCGGCATGCATCATCTCGGCAAAGGATTTGACGGTGGCGGCTTTCACGTCCGCGCATTCGCCCCGGCGGGCCTTCTCGGACAGGCCGATGACCCCGGCCTTGGTTTTGACACCGGTGTTCATGGCGGTTGAGGTGCCGGCGCTGTCCGGGGTCTGGGCATTGGTGTTGTAGGTCTTGGATAGGGCCAGGTGAGGGAATTGCTCGTGGGCCATGACATAATCATCGCCGTAGCCGCCGGCCTGCTGCCCCATGTAAAGCCGGGTGGCGTAGTTCGTACCGATGCCGTTGCCGTCCGAAACGAATAGGATCACGTTCTGGGCCCGGTTGGTGATGGGCTTACGGGCCAATTTGGCTTCGATCATTTTCTGGGCGTTTCGGAACCAGGGGTCGTCTTTTTGCGGTATATCCAGGCTCGCCCCCGACGCCATGGCGGCATTCCCTTGGCTGGCACAACCTGCCAGAGCGAGCAACCACCCCAGCACAGCCAGGGTGACCAACCCGACCACGCATTTGCCACGCTCAGATCGATTTCCCCAAAAGTTTGACATCGTTTTCTCCTTGGATAGGCGTTGCCGCGGGCCAAGAGCCGATTCTGTCCGCGGGGTAATGGGAGATGGTCAAAAACGCGAATGATGCCTCCTGGCCTTGGCACGGCTATTTTTTCGTTAGGGGCGGATTATTGTAACATTAAGGCCTTCAGACGGCGATGATTTTCAATGGGCTTGGTTCCTATTCAACGCCTTACCCTCATGGGGCTTGATTCGCATGGGCCGTATTCCATGGATGATAGCCACTGACTGTAAAAATGGCTGCCGTCCTCGAAGGGCCGGCCGGCATTTCGGTGATCAACAGCTGCCGGGACGATCGTCGATGACAGCATCGGCCTGAGGCCCCTCATTTGGCTTGAATCCTGCGGTGCGCGCGCCGCTGTCCGCACAGGGGACCGTGCGACCGGCTTGACGGCTCCGTGCGGCATCCGCATTGTCTCAAATAAAAGCAATCGATATGTCTAGTTACCATGGAGCGTTAATGCCGGCTGATCTTCTCTCGGGATTCAATCTTTGCGGCCACATCCTTCGCAACCGCCTGGGCGTGGCCCCCATGACCCGCATGTCCTCGGTGGCCGACCCCGAGGTGTCGCTGTTCAAGACAAAGGCGGAATGGCAGGGGCTGATCCAGCTGCTGGCGGCCGAATCCATCGATGCCGTATCGGTGTCGACCTATGATTTCCGGGCCCCAGGTTTTGACAGCGATCTGACGGTGGCGCAACTCACCCGGGCCGTGACCGACCTGCCACTTATGATCTGCGGAAAGATCCACGACCGGGATAGCGCCCAGGCCGCCCTCGAACATGCGGATATCGTTCTGGCGGCCAAGTCGTTTCTGCTCAACCCGAATTTTGTCGCCGACGTGCGGGAGGGCAAGGCTTTGCCGCTCCACAAGTCGAGTGAAGCCAACGTGGCCTACACGCCAACGCCGCTGCCCTGACGGGCGCATCGAAATCCTGCCACGGCCGCTTGCCGCCGGGTACCAGTGAAAGGAGGTCCGGAATGAATATTCTCTTCCAGTCGCCGATCGGTACGGGAATGGCCGTTTTACTGGCCGGGGTGGCCATCCTGGCCATTGTCCTCTGCATCCAGCGCTTCCGGGTCGCCTATCGTTTGGCAGGGCAATACGCTTGTGCGATCTGGTTTGTCCGGGGCATCCGCTGTCTGATCATCGCGCTGACCGCCACGGCCTGGGCGGCCGGACTCTACTGGCAGCAGCACTGGCTCTTGATTATCGGTCTGGTCATTCTGGCGCAGGAACTCTACGAGGGCTTCGTATTGAGTTCGGCCCTGCGCGACGGGCTGCGGTTCGAGAATGGAAGCAGGCCCAAAAGGGTGGTATAGACCGTTCAAGTTTCACCGGACGGTATCGCAACGGTCCACACCCAACAGGAAGCGACAATGGAAATGACCTTGGCGGCTCAGATCGCGATGTGGGTCCTGGCTGTTCTTTTGACCCTGGTGGGCGTCTCCGGTCTCGTCTTCCCGGCGCTGCCGGGAGCGCCCCTCCTGTTTGCCGGGTTGTTCATGGCGGCCTGGGCGGACGGCTTTGCCCACGTGGGTACCGGGGCGCTGATCTTGCTGGGGGTCATGGCGCTGATGACCTATGTGGTGGATTTTGCCGCCAGCGCTTTGGGCGCCAAAAAATTCGGCGCTTCACGCCGGGCGGTGATCGGGGCCGTCATCGGTGCGGTGGTCGGTCTCTTTTTCGGACTGGTGGGGGTCATCATCGGACCCTTCATCGGTGCCGTGATCGGCGAACTCTCTCTACGTCTGGACTTTGAAGCCGCCAGCCGGGCCGGTATCGGTGCCACCATCGGGCTGGCGCTGGGGGTGGCCGCCAAACTTGCCCTGGCGTTTGCCATGCTGGGCATATTCCTCATCTTCCGCTTCTTTTAGAACGGTTTCGCAATAAGCTCGATATCGGCGTTACGCGTATCCCTCGTCACTGCGGCGTACTTGAGTACGCCTCGATCCTCGGTATCCACAAGCCTTGATCTCAAGCTTATTGCGAAACCGTTCAGTATAATGATGGATGCGTAAAAAGCTCAGTAGCGGCGTTACGTTGCGCCCCTCATCCCCGCGGCGTACTTCAGTACGCCTCATTCTTCGGGATTTGCAGGCCTTGCTCTTGAACTTTTTACGCATCCGGCCGAAGGTATTCGCAGAACTTACCGACGCCGCCGGTGATTAAGGGCCCTGCTAAGCTTTCCTCGCCCTCGTCTTGACAGTCCCTTGCGACCAACCCTATTGTCAATTATAGCGCTTGCCCTATCTGGTAGCCGCTGTGAATCCCTTGAGCGTTCCACCGCGATCTCTCCCCAATCTCGACCTGCCCGGTACGACCTTTTTGGCGCGACCAGTCGTTCGATGGAAGATAACGTGTTGTTCGATCCGCAGCACATCGTTTGTGCCGTCGATTTATCTCCCCACTCGGCGGCGGTGGTGCGCGCCGGTGAATTTATGGCTCGTATGCTGGATGCGCGTCTGACGGTTTTTCACGCCGTGACGATTCCACATGACCGTTATCCCGGCACGACCATCTTCGAGCGCGGCGGTGAACAGGACGATCGCATGACGGCGGCCCGTCGGGATTTGCATAAACTGTTCACCCCCCTGGCCCAAGCCGGGACAGCGGTCGCCGCGGGTGATCCTGTGGAGATGCTTTCCGGATTCGTCCGGCAGAACGCCGTCGGTCTGGTGGTTGCCGCGCGTCACGGTTTTTCCGGGATCCAGCGGGTATTGCTCGGCAGCGTGGTGGAGCGCATGGCCCGCCGTCTACCGGTACCGCTCCTGGTGGTCGGTCGAACACCGGCACAAGACCACGCTTCACCACTATTCAGCCACGTGGTCGCGGCCTGCCAGACAGCCGACCGGCGCGACCCGGTGCTCACGACGGCGACCGCGGTGGCCCGCAATTTCAATGTCGGGCTCAATCTGCTGCATGCCGTGGAACAGCCGGTCCAGCCGGACTTGCTGGAGCCCACCGCCGGTCCCTACGGCGAGGTCCAGGCCGCTCTGCAGGAGCGTCTGCACCAGGGGTTTGTCGATACGGTGGGGGCGGTGGCCGAAGATATCCGTATCACGGTCGACTTGGCGCCGGGCCCGGCCGCCGAAGTACTTCCCCGTCATATCCGCGGGCTGAAGGCCGATCTGCTGATTGTCGGCGTAAGGCCCCGCCGCGGTTTGGGCCCGATGCTGATGGGATCGACCACCGAAGCGGTCCTGCGGCACTCATCCTGTGCCGTACTGACGGTGCCGACCACGATGACATGAAGGCCTTTCCAACTTTGCAAAGACTGCTGCTCGACCCGGCGTTCGCGCGCTTTAGAAATGCCGGCTGCCGCCTGGCCGGGTGCTGCTTGGCAACGACGGCGCCGCCGTCAGGTCAAAACACCGCGGCCGTGGCCTGAACCCCAATCCATCTTTCATAGGTGGCGCGAAAGAAGGGGGAAGGACATTCATATGGCGACCGTCGTAAAACCGGCACCGACGGGTATCGTGCTGGACGACCACTACCTGGAACACGATACCGGCGTCCACCACCCGGAAAATGCCGGCCGTCTCCAGGCCGTCTACGCGATGCTCGCGAACGGCGATCACCGGCCCCAATACCGCTTTCTCTCCCCCCGGCCCTGCAGCGCCGACGAACTGGCCCTTGTCCATGCCCCCGGCTATATCGAAAAGGTTGCGGCCACCGCCAGGCGATCCTTCACATCCCTGGGGGCGGATACCCCTGTTTGCGCGCATTCCTATCGGGCCGCGCGCCTGGCCGTGGGGGGGACGCTGCAGGCCGCCCGCGAGGTATGGACCGGTCGTCTGGCCAACGCCCTGGCGCTCGTGCGGCCGCCGGGGCATCATGCGGAAGCCGCCCGCGCCATGGGGTTTTGCCTGTTCAACAATGTCGCGGTGGGCGCCCAATTCGCCCGCCAGGTGCTGGGCGCCCGGCGGGTCCTCATCGTGGACTGGGACGTGCACCACGGCAACGGCACGCAACATGCCTTCGAGTGGGACCCCCACGTGCTTTTCTTCTCTTCGCATCAGCACCCCCATTATCCCGGCACCGGTGTCTATACCGAGACCGGTATCGGGCCGGGGGAGGGCTATACGGTCAACCTGCCGCTGTCCCGGGGCCATGGTGATAGAGAATTTGCAGCGCTCTACTGGCGGTTGCTTCAGCCCCTGGCATTGGAGTTCGATCCGGACCTGATCCTGGTCTCGGCCGGGTTTGACATTCATGCCCGCGATCCCTTAGGGCGCATGCACGTGACACCGACCGGGTTTGCCGCCCTGACCCGTCTCTTGATGGACATCGCCCAACGCTGCTGTGGCGGCCGGCTCGTGCTGGTACTGGAGGGCGGGTACTGCCACGAAGCGCTTCAGGAATCCATCCGCGCAGTTCTCGCCGAGCTGAGCGATCAATCGCAAACCGACTATCAGGCCCTGGCCAAACAGGCCGACCCCCGCAGGGTCGATTACGTTTTCCACCGCTGCGCCATGGTTCACCGGCGTTTCTGGAACTGCTTCGCGTGCTGAAATGCGTTCGATGGCACCTCGCTGACAAGGCCTGACCATAAGGAGGTGACGATGAACAACATTCGCATCATGGAGGCGTCGGTGGCCAAATGGAACCGGATTATTGCCGGCCGGCAATCGGACGGCGGGGTGCTGGACTGCCCGCCGTGCCGGATCTACTACATGCTGGTGTGCACGGGCTGCCCCATTGCCGCCTATACCGGCCGCAAGTTCTGTCGGGGCTCTCCTTATCCGGCCTGGTACCACCACCAGAACCAGGCTCACGGGTACATGCGGCGTAAAATCTACTGCGATGAGTGCGTCGTTTTGGCGACGGCCATGCGGGACTATATGATCGAAATCGTCGACCACCTCAAAGCCAGAAAAGCGGCGGCGGAAAAGGAAGTGAAACCGGTTTAGCGCGTCGGGGCGGAAAATGGGCGGAGCGCGCGTATGACAGAAGAGATGCTGGGCATCCTGACCGCAGGGCTCGGGGCGGCTGAAATGGTCGCTTACGGCCTGGCCGCGCTGGCCCTGCTGCGACACTGGGGCTTAACCCTGGCCGAAGCGGCTGCCGGGGCGGCCCTGCTGCCGGCGATGCTGGCGTCATTTGTGCTGCAGATCGCCGATCTGACCGGTATCCCCCTGTTGATTCCCGTCATGCGCCTGATCGCCCTGATTCTGGCGGTGGTGCTGATTGGCCGTCACCGCGCCCGGATTCATGGCCTCCCGCGCGTCCTCAAATCTTTTGCCCGGGAACACCGACTGGCCACCACCGTTTTTCTGGTGACCCTGGGCACTCTGGCAGCGGCGGCTGTCGTGGCAGGCTGGCAGGGGCGCGCATTCCTGCCTGCGGCGCCGCCGCCGATGCCTGTCGCTGCGACGATGCCCCTGTCGACGCAAATGAAACGGCTGGTGGACGCAGTGGTGCTCCATCCGGGTTTTCCGGGTGCGGTACTGCTGCCCTGGTTGGCCTATCTGGCGATCTGTCTGGCCACCTATGCCCTTGCACGCCGCTATGCCTGGCCGCCCACGGCCATTACGGTGACATTGCTCGTGGCCGGCATGCCGCGGTTGGTGCTTTTGTCCGTTTCCAGCGGTGTCGAAATCATCCCCGCGGCAGCGGCCGCCGTCTTCATCCTGGCGCTCTATCGCACGGTTGAGCGGCCGGACGTCAGGGATTTCATTTTTATGGCCCTCGCACTGGCTTTCAGCCTGACCCCGGGCCGGATGGGCCTGGTGTTTCCGATTCTCGGTCTGGCCCTGTCTGCGGCGCTGCTCCACCGACGCCATGGTGGCCGCATCTGGTGGGATCTGGTACGCACGGCACCGCTCGCCGTGGGGGCGGCCGGTCTGGCCGTTATCGTCTTCTGTCAGGGCTGGCACTGGAACGAGCAACCATTATCTGAGGACTTTCTTTCCGCCGCCTGGTCCTACAATGCGCATGGTCTCCGGGGAGCGAGCGCCAACCTCCTGCGATACGGACTGCAGATGCTGGATCTAACGCCTCCGGTCGAATCGGCGCTGGCCATGGTCTTCAACTTCGACTGGAATATTTTCCGACTGGGGATTCACGATTATTTGCTGGGGATTGCCTTCGATCCCGACCAACTTGGGCCGTCATTTGTGCTGCCCGCGTCGGACAACTACGCCCTGACCTGGTTCGGTCCCTTCGCCGGTCTGCTGGTGCTGCCGGCCCTGGGATGGTCTCTGGGACGCGGACCCCGCAGGCTGAAGAGTTTGGCTCTGGCCCTGGTCGCCTACGGGGCCCTGGTGGCTCTCATCCCGGCCTGGGCACCGGGCAATGTGCGCTATTTTACTGTCTTCTTCGCCTGTGCCGGTTTTACGACCGCTTTTCTGCTGCCCCCCTGGCGCATGACCCGTCAACGCCGCTTGATGCTGCAACTTTGCGCGGTGGCCCTCACGGTCTACGCCGTGGGAGAAGTGTGTTGGCGCCTCTCTTGACCGAGCGACGGTCCGGCCGCCTGAATTCAGGTACCCACCGGTAGACCCGGGTCCAAAAAACCGTTGACAGGGTCATTAAGTTATGTGTTATGTGGTGCCCATACGTTGACGGGAGCATCAATGCATACTTCTTCGACCAGCTTTCTGTTTTTTGGCGGACGCTTCTTTTTCGGCTTTAGAAGCGTCCATCCGGCAGATTTGTAGCACGCGCCGATCCTGCCCCGGGTGGACCACCAGAAACCACTCGGGGGTTATAGCCGACATCAAGCCCCGAGAATTATCTCGGGGCTTTTTTTTTGACGACTACGTTTAAAGGGTGAACGGGAACAACGCGACACGGAAAAAGGAAAATACGATGAAAAACCTCAAACTGGCATCGCGCGACAAGGTGCAGCAGACCGTCATCGAAGTGGGGGAGGTCGCTTTCGGGCGTGATTTCGTCGTCATTGCCGGCCCCTGCAGCGTGGAAAGCGAGCAACAGACCATTGCCACCGCGCAAGCCGTCAGCGCTTCCGGGGCCGACATGATGCGGGGCGGGGCCTTCAAGCCGCGCACGTCGCCATACGCGTTTCAAGGCCTGGGGCTGCAGGGCCTCAAGATCCTGGCCAAGGCCCGCCAGGAAACCGGCCTGCCCATCGTCACCGAAGTCCTCGACCCCCGTGATGTCTCCTGGGTGGCCGAGTTCGCCGACGTGCTTCAGATCGGGACCCGCAACATGCAGAACTTCTCCCTGCTCAAGGAGGTCGGCCGGGCCCGGCGTCCGGTTCTGCTCAAACGGGGCATGTTCTCCACCCTGGAGGAGTGGCTGAACTGCGCCGAGTATATCCTGAGCGAGGGCAATCCGGACGTGATTCTATGCGAGCGCGGCATCCGCACCTTCGAGAACTATACGCGCAACACGCTTGACTTGAGTGCGGTGCCGGCCATCAAGGAATTGACCCATCTGCCCATCGTGATTGACCCCACCCACAGCACGGGCCGGCTCAGTCTGATCGGTCCCATGAGTCTCGCAGCGGTGCCGGCCGGTGCGGACGGCCTCCTGATCGAGGTGCATCACAATCCGGCGGAGGCCCTCTGCGATGCGGACCAGGCTCTGACGCCGGACCGTTTCGAGGCCCTCATGCAGCAGCTGCGACCGCTGCGGGATTTCATCGACCGCATGCCGTCCTGAGTACGACTGGACCGGAGAACGACCACGGCGTGTCTGCCTTCAAATCAAATGTACAGGGAGCATTCAATGAAACTCGACGAAATTCGCACGAAAATCGACAAGATCGACCGCGAACTGCTCGTGCTTCTGCAGGAGCGTATGGGGCTGGCGCTGCGTTCCAAGAAATTCAAGACCAGCATCAACGACCCGGCCCGCGAGGAAGATCTCCTGGCGCGCGCGGAGAGGCTCAACCTGGACCTGGTGGAACGCTCCTTCACGCGCCAGCTTTTGCAGACCATCATCCAGGAAAGCAAACGGCTGCAGGAGGAGGAGCGCAAGCTGGTAGCCTTCCAGGGCGAGCACGGGGCGTACGGCGAAGTGGCCTCGCGTCAGCTCGTGCCGAGCGGGGCCTACATCCCCTGTCTGGAATTCGTCGATGTCTTCCGGGGTGTGGAGGAGGGCTATCTCGACCTGGGAGTCGTCCCGGTGGAGAATTCGCTGGAGGGGGCCGTCACCCAGGTCAACGATCTGCTGACCACCACCGGGCTGAACGTGATCGGTGAGATCAACGTGCCCGTCAATCACTGTCTGCTGGCCACACGGGGAACGGACTACCGCGAAATCCGCATGGTCTATTCGCATCCCCAGGCCCTGGCGCAGTGCCGCGGTTTTCTGCTGCGCAACCACCTGGAGCCGCATCCCTTTTACGATACGGCCGGAGCCGCCAAAATGCTGGCCCGCGAGCATCCCAAAGCCGCCGCCGCCATTGCCAGTGATCTGTGCGCCGAGCTCTATGATCTCGATGTGATCAAAGCGGGAATCGAAGACGGCGCGTCCAACTCGACGCGTTTTCTCCTGCTGGCCCGCGAACCCCATTCAGGCAGGGGCGACAAGACGTCGATCATTTTCGCCGTCCCGCACGAGGCCGGCAAGCTCTACGATGTCTTGCGTCTGTTTGCCGACGCGCGGATCAATCTGACACGCATCGCCTCGATGCCCTTGCGGAGCGACCCCAGCAACTACAGTTTTTTCCTCGATTTCGAAGGCTCTCAGGCGGACGAGGCCATCGCTCAGGTGCTGGCCCAGGTCGAAAAGCTCGCCATCGGGATGAAATGCCTGGGCAGTTATCCGGCCGATCCCGCCGGCGCTTGATATCCCAGACGGCCGGCGCGCCGTTTTGAAGCGAGACGGCGCCCTCGCCCAATGAGAAATGCCGGGCCGCGACGCCCCCCGCGCCTGCGTCGATCCCGGTGATTGCCGCAAGGTCGGCATGGCGATTGGCGCCTTGGCTGGATCAGGCTGACGGGTCGGGCGGCGCCGGCTCGTCGGTCACGGCGGTCTCGGTGGATATGTTGCCGGGTGGAGGGGAGGACAGCATCGCGCGGAACGCCATCGGGTCCTGCCGGTAGAGATCGATAAAGGTCTCTATGCCGAGCTCTTCCACGATGCGTACCCCCTGATTCAGGTAGCGGTATTTATCGAAAGACTGGCGGGCCTGGAAAGTGGCGTCGATGTTAGCCTGGGGCCAGTCCGGGAGGAAGCGCGACATGATTTCGGGCATCAGCTGGCGTACCAGACCGCCTACGGCGGCCTCTTCGACGGCCACCCATTCTTCGACGACCTGATCGATGATTGCGCGGGATCTGTCACTGCGGGTTGCCAGGCGGTGCTCGATGGCACCTTCGGTGAATTGGCGCAGGGCGATGTGGAGGGTTTCCTCCACGGGCACGATCAGTACATTGAGAGGATCCTCGGCGTTGTTGCGCCAGAGGCTGTAAGGGCTGTGGACAAATTCCAGATTCTGGTCTTCGTCGTCAATCAAATAGGATGAGTAGGAGCCGAGCTCGCCGGTATATTCACGGTTGCTCAATTCGATCTTGACCTGCGGGCCGCTGTCCTCCGCTGAGAAAAAGACATATTCCTCGGTATAGACGTCAGCGATATGGTTTACCAGATAGGCCGTGACGCCCCCTCCGGCGTTGGGCGCGGCACCCAGCCCATCCTCACCCTGGAAGGTGGCGATGGCGAGATACGGATTGGGCAGGCGTGTCCTGGCCAGCACGAACTCCACCGCCGACTGACAGTAGTGCTCGAACAGGGCCGCATAGTGTGACCGCTGCTCAGGAACGATCATGCGCTGCGTCGAAGCCTGGGCCAGCCGCCACCGCAGCGCGTCGCTCGCCAGTTCAGCCCGGATGTCTTCCATCAAATTTTTATTGTCGCTGAGATAGGCCCGGTTTTCCTGGCTGAGGGACGGTACGACCTGATGTCGGATCTCGCCGAAGGCCACCAGGGGATCGCGTTGTTCCCCATCCAGGATGAATGCGCGAAACAGCTCGGCGTCCAGACGGTTGTCAGGTGGATTGCCCCATGACTTTCCGGGCTGAAGCAGACAGACGGCCAGAAGCGCCACGATGGCACTAAGGCCCAGCCCTCTGATCAGGGCTTTCAGATACAGTGCGATACGGCTTAAGCACATTTTGGGGTCCTTGCCGGTGGTCGAATGCTGATTTGATTGCGCCTGCGGCGTTATTGAAATCCAAAGTAAGCAATATCCACGCCATGAAATCGATCGCCAGGTGGAGATGTCGAAGGTGATAAAAAAACTTATTTATTTTAATATATTATGCAATTAATTCGGGGGCGATTGGGCCAGGTGCGCATCCCATGATCGGCCGATCGGCAGGTTTTCCGGTGGCCACGGGCCAAATATTGTCAAAAAACTGTCGAAAAATGTCAGATCGACCGTCCTGGAATCCGTCGCTGGATCGGCGCTTAGGGGGCTTCCCACGGGGATGGGTATTCAGTGACCGGGGGGCTTGCCAACCCAGGCGCGCGCCGCTAGTATGAACAATGCTCCGTTTAACTTCGCTCATAATTGCCGCTGTTTTGCTCACGGCCTGCGGTCCCCGATGGGCATATACCAATCTGGACTGGATCATTCCCTGGTACGTCGAGGATTATATCGAGCTCGATGCCCACCAGAACGACGAGCTCTCCGTACGGCTCGCCCACCAGCTGGACTGGCACTGCCGCACCCAGTTAACCCGCTACGCTGATTTTTTGCGCGAACTGCGGCGTGACCTGAGCGTACCCGGGCAGCCCGTGCACGCCGGGCGCTGGGCCGATCATTTCGACCGGCTCAAACAGTACTGGATCGACCTGATCGACCAGATCGGCCCGGATGCCGTGGCCATTGTGGTGACCGCCAGCGACGAGCAGATCGACATCCTGTTTGCCAATATCGAGAAGGCCAATCTTGATCTGGAGCGCGAATACGTTGAACCGCCGATCGAAACGCGCCGTCGCAACCGGCAGAAACGCATGCAGAAACGCATCGATTACTGGACGGGTTCATTGAGCGGGCCTCAAAAGGCATTCGTGGCCCAATGGGCTCAGGGGCTGGCGGAAACGGCCGAAGACTGGCTGGCGCACCGTCGCAGTTTTCAGGCGGCACTGCAAGATGAACTCGAAGGGCGCCGTCCCGGCCGGGAATACGAACGCCGATTTCTGGATCTGTTTGCCGCGCCCGAAAAACTCCGCGATCCTGCCTACCAGGAAAAAATCGACATCAACAAGGACCTGACGTTTTCTCTTCTGGAAAACATCTCACGGTCATTGACTCCCAACCAGCGCCGGCATATCGTGAAACGCCTCGATAAGCTGATCGATGAATTTGATCAGCTGGCCTGCGACCCCCTGCCCGGCGGGGGCCAGACCGGTACCCGTCCGCTTTCCGACGGACGTGGTTAGCGCGGACCGATCGACGGGGGAGACGACGCCGTATATGCGATTGCTGGCATTGACATTCAAGGAGCTTGCGGCCCGGTTTAAGACGCGCTACGGCAAGGGGGCGTTTCTGGCCGGCGAACTCTATCGCGAGTTTTACCGGAACCTGAATCCACAGGCTTGGGAGGCGTCCGCCATTGGCCGTTCCCCCGGGCTGGCGGCGCGCCTGCAGGACGATCTGGTCTTCGATCCCGGCCGGGTGGTGGAAGAGGTGGATCAGGAGGGCGTGATCAAATTTGCCACCGCCCTGCAGGATGACACCCGGATCGAATCGGTTCTGCTGCCGATGGAGACCCACCATACGGTCTGCGTTTCCAGCCAGGTCGGCTGCCGGATGGGCTGCCTTTTCTGCGCCACGGCCCGCATGGGGTTCGTGCGGCAGCTGACGGCGGAGGAAATCGTGGGACAGGTCTACACCGCCCGCCGTCGCTACGGCCGGGCCGTGCGCAACGTCGTTTTCATGGGCATGGGCGAGCCCTTCGACAATTTCGACAACGTTATCCAGGCCGTGCGGGTGATGAACGACCAGCGGGGGCTGGACATCGCCTTGCGCTACATCACGGTGTCCACGGCCGGACGGATCGACGGTATCCAAAAGCTGGCCCGGCTGGGGATGCCGCATCTGAAACTGGCGGTTTCCCTCAATGCCCCCGACGACGAACTGCGAGCCCGACTGATGCCGCTCAACCGCGCAGCCCCCCTCGACCGCCTTCAGCACGCCTTGAGCGCCTACCCGCTAAAAAAGGGCGACGCCCTGATGGTGGCCTACGTGCTGATCCCGGGGGTCAACGACAGCGACGCCTGCATTGCCGCTTTGGCCGGATGGCTCGAACCCCTGTGCGCCAAAATCAATTTGATTCCATACAATCCCGGGCCGGATGGCCCCTACCGCCCGCCAACCGTGGACGAGCTGGACCGCTTTCGCCAGCAACTCATCCGCTTCGGGGTCAATGTTCAGAAACGCGCCCCGCGCGGCCGCGACTTGTTGGCGGCCTGCGGCCAGCTGGGAAGCCGACGGAGGCCATGTGAAGCCGCCGGTTGACCGGTCCGATCAGGGCCCGCCCAGCCGCACGCAGCGCAAAAAAGCGGACCATGACCGCAAGGCGCTCGGAAAAGCCCTGGTGGCCTTGAATGCGGAGCAGGTGGCCGCCATGGATCTGCCGACAGAACTTCATGAGGCCGTGAAACTGGCACGCCAAACCAGTGCTCACGGTGCCCGACGGCGACAGATTCAGTACATCGGCACGCTTCTGCGGCGCATCGACACCGATCCCCTTAAAAAGGCCCTCGCCAACATCCGGCGCGGTGATCTCGAAAAAGCCCGGGCTTTTCAGCGCATCGAGGCCTGGCGGGATGCCCTGCTTAGCGGCGACGAGGAAATTCTGGAGGAAATCCTGACCACCTGCCCGGGGGCGGACCGCCAGAAAATCCGCCAACTGGCGCGTCACGCGCGGCGCGCAGCGGTGAACGCATCGGGGCCGGCTGCTTCTCGTAAACTGTTTAAATATTTACGGGATATCGCTTCCTGAGGGCAAACTGCTCCGCATCGCGTCGGTCTGCCGGTTGACCGCCGAAGACGGGTGAAGGGCGAATGTTTAAAGTAATTTCGATTCTGGCCGATATACGCTCGTACCGTTCGAAGCGTTTTCCACGCGCATTCGGGGATTTTTCGCTTGCATCGCGAAAAATTCTGATATAGTTGGCATTCAACCTCCGGGTTGGCCATACCGGCCCGGTTCCAATCGATGGTACTCCGCTCGAGACGAGCGGTTTTTTTTAGTCCGGCTGGCCGTTCGTATCATCGGGTGACGCCCGAGTCGGCGCCGGACCGGACTCTCGATCAAACCCCAAACGAAGTGAAGGTCAATGGACGAAAACAAAATCAAGAAAATTGAAGCGCAATTGCGTCTGCTGCTCAAATCAGCCGACGCCGCCTCACAGGAAAAACAGCCCGCGCGAGCAAGCAGCGGCGGGCACCGCGTGATCCGTCGCCGCAAAGGGCAGCCCGACGTCAAAATCGCTTAGTGCCAACCCGCACCCGGACATGCTTTCCCGAAGACAGCCGCAGTTCTTGACGGCCGTCCACCAGCGCCCCGAAAAATGATGATTTAAGCGCGGCTACCCGCCCGGTGCCCCGTCGATGACGCTGTGCCCGCACGGTCCCGCTCATGGTCGTCGGCCGGATGGTGACAAGGCGGCGCCATTTCCCGGACCTGCCGCGTCCCATGCAGGCGGCGGGGGCCGGACGGCATCGATCGGACCCGGCGCGTTCGGGCAGGGAAGCCAGAGAGACATGGAACAATACCATCGCAAACAAATTGAGTGCCGGCGGACTTTCGGCATCATCAGCCACCCGGACGCCGGTAAAACCACGCTGACCGAAAAACTGCTGCTGTTCGGGGGGGCCATTCAGCAGGCCGGCGCCGTGCGGGCCCGCAAGGCGGCCCGCCACGCCACCAGCGACTGGATGGCCATCGAAAAGGAGCGCGGGATTTCGGTAACCTCTTCGGTGATGAAGTTCAACTATCGGGAATACGACATCAATCTGCTGGACACCCCGGGCCACCAGGATTTCTCGGAGGACACCTACCGCGTCCTGACGGCGGTGGACAGTGCCCTAATGGTGATCGACAGCGCCAAGGGGGTGGAGCCGCAAACTGAAAAACTGATGGAAGTCTGCCGGATGCGCAACACACCCATCATCACGTTTATCAACAAACTCGATCGCGAGGGCCTGTCACCGCTCGACATCATGGCCGAGATCGAGGACAAGCTGCAGATCGAATGCACGCCCCTTTCGTGGCCCATCGGCATGGGCAAACGCTTCAAAGGGGTTTACAACCTCCATCGCAAGCAGCTCCATCTGTTCACTCCCGGCCGTGAGACCCGCAGCGAGGAGGGCACTGTCATTTCCGAACTGGACGACGCGGTCCTGGACCAATTGCTTGGCGGCCAGGCCGACGAGCTGCGCCAAGACATCGAACTGCTCGAGGGCGCCGCCAATCCGTTTGAAATCGATCATTATCTTAACGGCAGCCAGACGCCGGTCTTCTTCGGCAGTGCGATCAACAACTTCGGCGTCCGGGAGATGCTGGACGCCTTCGTCGAGTTGGCGCCGTCCCCCGGCAACCGCCAGGCCATATCGCGCGCGGTGTCACCCTATGAAGACAAATTCACCGGTTTCGCCTTTAAAATCCAGGCCAACATGAATCCGGCCCACCGCGATCGGATTGCCTTCGTGCGGATATGCTCCGGCAAGTTTCAGCGGGGCATGAAGGTGGTCCATCACCGCATTGGCAAGGAGGTGACCCTGGCCAACGCCACCATATTCATGGCCCAGGACCGCGAGCATGTGGAAGAGGCTTACCCCGGTGACATCATTGGCATCCACAACCACGGCACCATCAAAATCGGCGACACCTTCAGCGAGAAGGAACCGCTCAAGTTCACCGGCATTCCCAATTTCGCCCCCGAGCATTTCCGCCGCGTCCGCTTGAAAAATCCACTCAAGGCCAAACAGCTCAAGAAAGGGCTGGCCCAACTCTCCGAAGAGGGGGCCGTCCAGGTTTTCCGGCCCGTTTCCGGCAGCGATGCCATTTTGGGGGCCGTCGGCGTGCTGCAGTTCGATGTCACCATGGCACGTCTCAAGTCCGAATACGGCGTCGAGGCGGTTTACGAACCGGCGGAGTACAACGTGGCGCGCTGGGTCGACTGTGAGGATGCCACCCGGCTGGCGGCATTCGAGAAAGACAACCGGCTCAATCTGGCCCGGGACGCCGAGGGTTGCCTATCCTACCTGACCACCAGCGAGTGGCAGCTGGGCTACTGCATGGAGCAGTGGCCGGACATCGTCTTTCACAAGACGCGCGACGTCCACTGAATTAACTGTCGCCAGACGGACCGCTGCGTAGGCGCAAAACCCGGTCTCCGCTCTCCGTCGTTGCAACTGTTTCACCCGCTGGCTCGGTGGCGCGTGCCCGCCGCGCCGCGGTTCGCCGGGTGTGAAGCCTTGCCATTGTCGCGGATACGTTTAAATTGATTCTGATTGTAGTTTCGCGATGATGCCAAGGAGACCGCCATGACGGACGAAGCCAACGCAACGAATCGACGGATTGCCACCACTATCGGAGAGCGGGTACGCCCCGGAGACGACCCCAACGTCGCCGGTTGGCAGGCCATGCTGGCCGAATTGCTGAGCCGGATGAGCCCCTATATGCAGGCCGGTCAGCTCGTGACCTTTCAGGCCCTCGAGCCTCAAGAAAAAACGTTTTTCCACGGGCTGCACGCCAGCGTGCGGGTGCCCGCGCCCGTATCCGCCCTCTATCTGCCGCCCAGCGTGCGCCACCAGATGCTCTATCGTGGGCGGGCCAACAAAGCGGCGCTGCTCGGCGACGACGATCCCGACAATCCTCCGGACGCGGGCATCTTTCTGGGCACCCGGGCCAATGATTTCGATGTGATCGTCAACGCTCTCTTCGCGCACCCGCCTTTTACGCCGGCCGTGGACGTATACGATCGCGGCCAGCTCATCGCGGGCTATACCTACTACCGGATCGAGGACTGCATTCAGGCCCTGAGCGAACTCCTTCTGGTCCATTTGTCGCCGGACTGAACCTTTTGACGCACTCCGCATGCTTGACAGCGGGACGACGTATCCGTTATGGGTCGCCAACCGGCATGAATATTCACCCCTGAATTTATGATTGGCGGCGTTCTCAGATCTGCTGCGCAGACCGCCGACCTCATTTTGTCAAAGGAGAATGCTGATGATCAAACTTGAAACCAGCGCAGGCGATATCCTGCTCGAACTGGACGAAACCAAGGCGCCCAAGACGTCCGCCAACTTCAAGCGCTACGTCAGTGAGGGCCACTATGACGGCACCATCTTCCACCGGGTCATCGACGGGTTCATGATACAGGGCGGTGGCATGACGGCGGACATGAAGGAAAAGGCCACCCATGCCCCCATCGAAAACGAGGCCGACAATGGACTGGCGAACGACGCCTACACGATTGCCATGGCCCGCACGATGGACCCCCACAGTGCTTCGGCCCAGTTTTTCATCAACGTCAAGAAGAACGATTTTCTAAACCACTCCGCCAAGACCGCTCAGGGCTGGGGGTATGCTGTTTTCGGCAAGGTGGCCCAGGGCCATAAGGTGGTCAACGCCATCAAAGGCGTGGCCACCGGCCGCAAGGGCATGCACGACGATGTTCCCCTCGAGCCGGTCGTGATCAACAAGGCTTCGGAAGTTGCGCCGGAAGCGGCCCCGGACGAATAAGCCGACGCAACGCCGTCTCCGGCGCCCGCCCCGTCGATGACGGCCGCCCGCCATCTCCGCCGCGGCATCGGCCTGATCCTGGTGGCCACACTGGGCATCGTCCTCATGAATGCCTGCGCCAAGATGAGCAGCCTGGCCTGCGGACCGGTGTCGATGGTCTTTTATCGCGGCGTGGTGGCACTCACGCTGCTGGTATCCTACATGCTCCTGACCCGGCCTCTGTCGGTGTTCAGGCCGCGGCGCATCGGCGTTCATCTCGTCCGCGCGATGATCGGCAACCTGGGGGTGGCGTTTGTCTTCTGGGCCTACGCCCTTCTCCCCATGGCGGATGCCACCGCCCTGTTGTTTGCATCACCGCTGTTTGTCACGGCCCTCTCGCCCCTGCTGCTGGGGGAAAGGGTCGACGGAAGCCGCTGGGGGGCCGTCGTCACCGGCTTTGCCGGGATTGTCCTGATTACGCGGCCGTCCCCGGCGCTGGTGTCCCATCCGGCCGCCCTGATCGGGCTGGCCGCAGCTCTTTGCGTGGCCCTGGTGGACATTACCCTTCGCAAACTGGGCCGGACCGACGAGCCCCTGACCACGGTCTTCTATTTCCTGCTCATCGGTGTGATCTTGTCGGCCCCCCTCACACTGGTCACCGGCGATCCCCCGCCGGGTCACCTCATCCCCTGGCTGCTGGGTATCGGGATCTTTGCTGGCCTGCAACAGCTGGCCAAGACCACGGCCTACCGCCTGGCGGAGGCCTCGCTGCTCGCCCCCTATACCTACACGGCCATTATTTGGGCCGCCCTGGCCGGGTGGCTTCTATGGGATGACATTCCCTCAGCGCCGGTCGTTGCCGGCACCCTCGTGGTCATCAGCAGCAACCTGTTCATCGCCTGGCGGGAAGCGCAGCGTTCATCGGCCGAGGGTGGGGTTCAATAACCTAGACAAAACCTTGACAATTCAGCTGCCGGACGTATGGTGAAATGGGTGCCGTGACGGCACGGCACTGTCGCGTGCGCCGTGGTAATACGTATACTGCGGCGTTATCTACAACCCCTTGACTAGGAGGCTTTATGCCTAGTTACGTTATCGCTGAAAAATGCGATGGTTGTAAGGGCGGAGACAAGACAGCGTGCATGTACATTTGTCCCAACGATTTAATGGTCCTGGACCCTGATCAGATGAAAGCCTACAATCAGGAGCCCGACCAGTGCTGGGAGTGCTTTTCGTGCGTCAAGATCTGCCCGACGCAAGCGATCGAGGTTAGGGGGTATGCGGACTTCGTGCCGCTGGGCAGCAGCATTATGCCCATGATGGGAACCGAGGACGTCATGTGGACCTGTAAGTTTCGTAACGGGACCATCAAACGTTTTAAATTTCCCATCCGCACCACGGCCGAAGGCACCGCCAATGCCTACACGGATCTGAAGGGCAAGGACCTCGAAAGCGGTCTTCTGTCCACGGAGGAGGTCGACGGTTATGAGATACCGCGGCCCCGCACCGACGCCTGACGTACCTGAGGCGTCGGAACATTGATCCGGCCGGAATCGCACACGGAGAGCTTGTCACTCAAGCTCTCCGTGTTTTTGCACGCATGCGTCCATGATGTCCGCTCATCGTCTAACTTTCCTTGACCACCCACGCATATTCCCCCACACCCAATTACCGATCACTTGGCGTTCGATGGATGCCTGCGACCCGCGAAGAATCAATGGTGGCCGGGCCTCCGGTCGTTGACATTCCTGAAGGACTCCGCTAGAGGTTGCGGGTGATCTGCATACCGTCTTGCCCCGCCGCAATCCCAACGACGCCAAGCCTTGAAAGGAAGCGCCCATGAGCTCGAAAGCATTTCAGGATTTCTACCCGGACGATCTGAGCCATTGCTACGGATGCGGGCGACTCAATCCGGACGGACTTCAAATCAAAAGCCGCTGGGAAGGCGACGAGGCGGTCTGCACCTATACGCCGCGTCCCTACCACACGGCCATACCGGGATATGTCTACGGCGGTCTGATTGCCTCCCTGATCGATTGCCACAGCACGGGCACCGCCTCGGCGGCAGCCCACCGCGAAGCCGGGCGTGAGATGGGCACCGCCCCGGCCCTGCGCTTCCTGACCGCTGCCCTGCACGTCAATTATCTCAAGCCGACGCCGATCGATGTGCCGCTCGAAGTCCGGGCCACGATCAAGGAGGTCAAGGGCCGCAAAGTGGTCATCACCTCGCGGCTTATGGCCGAAGGCCGGGTCTGTGCCACCGGCGAGGTGGTGGCCGTCCAGGTGCCCGAAGAGCTCATGCCCGGGAAAAGCTGAAGCCTGACGTCCTTTCCACAGGACCGGCCGGGAAAAGATCGATCACGCCATGGGCCGCTTCAATCGCCAAAACATCGTCCTGCTGGTGGTCGGCGTGATCCTGGCTGCTTTGCTTCTGGCCATTATGCAGTGGCTCGATCAGCCGTTGCGCACGGCCGCCGCACCTCGGGGAATTGTTTCGTTCGAGCTCGCCGGCTCCTCCGCGGCCGTGCGGGACATCATGGCATCCTGGGGCCTGGAGGCGCGCCGCAACGCCGCCTTGAGCCTTAAAGTGGATTACGCCTTTATTGTCGTCTACGCGCTCGTGCTTTTTTTGCTGTGTACGGGCGTGGCGCACCAATGGCCGCTGTCTTATCCGATCACCCGGCGTCTGGGGTTTATCCTCGCCGGTTGTCAGTGGCTGGCCGCCGTGCTTGACGGGGTCGAGAATATGCTGCTGCAGAATATCCTCGGCGGCGCGACAGCGCCCCTCCTGCCGTTGGCGGCCCGCTGGTGCGCGCTGATCAAATTTGGTCTTATCGCCTGCGCCTGGATTTACATTGTCGCCGCCGGCGGCGCAGCCATAGCAAGGCGCCCTCCGAACCGCGGCACCCGCTCCTGACGTTTGGTGTTGCCAATTGGCGCGGGCGCATTAGCATTTGCATCAACGCGACACTAGCTGATCGAAACCCAGTCATGTCTCACTCGTTTAGGAGCGGCTCAATGGATAAAAGGGGACTGATGGCGCGATTGATTGACGGCGGCGTCATCTGCGCTGAAGGCTACCTCTTTGAAATGGAGCGCCGCGGTTATCTCACGGCCGGGGAATTCGTTCCGGAGGTCGCCCTCGACCACCCGGAAACGCTTTTGCGCCTGCATAAGGATTTTCAGCACGCGGGATCCGATGTAATGCAGGCCTTCACCTACAACGCCCATCGCGAAAAGCTGCGTATCATCGGTAAGGAGGACCTGCTCGAAAGACTCAACCGGGCGGCCCTGCGCATCGCGCGCGAAGTGGCCGCCGATGTTCCGAGCGGGCAGGAACCAAACCTGGTGGCGGGCAATATCTCCAATTCCAACATCTGGAATCTGGAAGATCCCCGCTCGCAGGACCAGGTGCGTGCGATGTTTACTGAAATGGTCGAATGGGCGCTGGACGAGGGCGTCGACTTCTTCATCGGTGAAACGTTTTATTTTGCCGAGGAGGCTTTCTGTGCTCTGGACGTCCTTCAAGACAGCGGGCTTCCGGCCGTCGTCACCATCGCGCCCATGGGGGAGAACATCATGCGCGACGGCTGGTCGATCGTTGACACCTGCAAGGAACTCGAGCAACGCGGGGCCGCTGTGGTGGGCATGAATTGTTTTCGGGGGCCGAATACGATGTTGCCCTACCTGCGCGACATCCGCGATGCGGTCCGCTGTCATGTGGCCGGTCTGCCGGTTCCTTATCGCACGACGGAGGCGCAAGCCACATTTTTCAACTTGGAAGACCGCAACGGCTGCACCTGTCCGGCGCCACATGGCCGCACATTCCCGACGGCCCTGGATCCGCTCTACTGCAATCGTTACGAAATTCGCGCCTTTGCCGAAGAAGCCTTCCAAATGGGGGTTCGATACCTGGGTGTCTGTTGCGGGGCCGCCCCCATTCATATTCGTGAAGTCGCCGAGGCCATGGGCCGGCGTCCGGCCGCCAGCCGCTATGCGCCCAATATGCACAAGCATTTCATGTACGGGGACGACGAGGCCCTGCCCGCCCACATCACCGCCTATGGCGACAAGGCTTGAAATCCGCAAAAAGCGGGGGAACTCCCTCGGCTGGCCCTGACAGGGGAGAGCAACCATGCAGATTCGCATCACCGACATGCCTGCCGAGGGCATGCACCTGGCGGAGCGAGTCGCGGTCGATCAGTTTCCGGATCTGCTCGCGCTCGCCGGTCAGGGGACCTGCCGTATTCAGACACCCATCGAGGTGACAATCTTCATTTCACCGGTGGCCGGGATGTTTCGCGTCGATGGGAGTCTGCGCACCGTGGTCGGCCTGACCTGCAGTCGCTGTCTGGCGGCATTTGAGGATACCCTGGCAAGCCGCTTCCGCGTCACCTATACCCGGCAGTTGCCCGAGGTCGATGACCAGTTCTCCGAAGCGCGCGAACTGACCGCCGAAGAGATGGGGCTCGTGCCATTCGAAGGCGAATCAATCGATTTGCAGGCCACCCTGCAGGAACAGGTTATCCTGGCCCTGCCCATGCAGCCCCTCTGCCGTTCCGACTGCCGCGGGCTCTGCGCCCGCTGCGGCGCCAACCTCAACCAGGGCGGCTGTGACTGCGCTGCGGACACCGTTGATCCCCGGCTGGCAGTGCTCAAACAGCTGAAGCTGAAGGAATAGGGCGGCGGTCCGGGCGAATGGCGTGATGACGCCGGGCTGCCCGACATGGCCGTACGACCGCCGGCCGACAGACCTCCCGGCTCGCAGGCTTTCATTGGGCTTTGTTTTGTTTGGCAGGGCGACGATTCCCCTGTTGCCCCCCCGGGTCAAGTTGCTTCTGCCGCCAGCGGCGGCGCTGATCACGCCTTTCTTCCGGCGACATGCGCTGCCAGCGCTCCCGTAATTGCCGTCGTTGGTTGGGGTCGAGGCGCTGAAATCGCTGACGGGCCCTTCGGATCCGCTCCTGTTTTTCGGGGGGCAGATGACGGAAGCGGCGGTAGCGTTCGCGGATGTTGTCGCGTTGTTCAGGCGTCAGCGACTTCCAACGCTCAAGGCGTTGGCCGACTTGGCGACGTTGATCCGGGGACAACTCCGACCAGCGGCGCGCACCCCGCTGCAGACGC
>JAAUYG010099219.1_pt1 | contig 37168 bp, 31 predicted proteins | sample 7278091 | NCBI WGS metagenome assembly JAAUYG01 (sample SAMN14350201, study PRJNA611818) | marine sediment metagenome | isolation source: surface marine sediment (0.6m) | place: French Polynesia: Moorea | collected 2018-08 | reverse complement strand
CTGTCAAAAAACCAGGTAGTTCGCGGCAAATTGTCGCGAACTAATTCTTGGCTCCCACTTCCCCTCTTGTATTTTTCTCAAATTAACAGTAATTAACAGTTTTTTATTGATCAAGGAAAGAACTTATTGATAATAGCTCGATTCTATTGAGAATCATCTCCTTGGGCTCACGCCACCTTGACTGGGCTGGTACTAACATCAACTAATCCTCCAGCAGTTGCTTCAATTGAACCAGTAGTAATATTAATATTGCCTGAATTACCAACTCCAATTAGATCGACTATGTTGTTAATACGGCTGTCATCAAGAGTTAGTTTGTCAGTAAGGTTAATCTCAATATCTCCTGCTTGGGCATCAGATGTACCACTGGTTTCAACAATGCCCGCCGTTAGTTGACTTTCTTGGGACAAGCTGAGATTACGAGCATTAACATTAATAAACCTTCCTCCATCAGCAGCAACATTAACTTGGGCACCATCAGTTAAACTAACATCCGCTTTTGAGATAGAATCAGGAAAAGTTAAACTACTATCAGAACTAATCCCAATTTCTCCTGCTTGAGATAAGCCACCTAATTCAATTCTGCCTCCTGGTGCGGCTAATTTGTCTCCATCAAAATTCACCTCCCCACCGACTAAAGTAATATTTTTTCCTGGATTTACCTCCAAGCCAACACCATTAGCTGTATGTAGATTGATTGGTAATCGGTTGGGCATTATCACGCAGATTTAAGCCGATAGGAGCATTGATGGTTAAGATTGGTTCTACTTCTGGATTAATTGCCCTAAATTCACCCCCTTGCTCCCATAACAAACTATCAGCACTACTACCAAAAAAAGAACCACCAAGATCCAAGCTAGCATTAGGACCAAACATGATTCCCGCAGGATTAATTAAAAATAAATTTGCTCCACCATTAGCTCGAATTAAACCATCAATAGACGAGACATTCCCCCCTGTAACGCGGTTGAGAATATTAGCGACATCAGTATTGTTATTAAAATGAGCCTCTGTCCCAGTCGGCACAGAAAAATCGTTAAAACTATGAAATAAATTACCACCTCTAGTTGTCCCGCCATTAATTTCAACTCCTGTTTCTGTAGGCGTAACTTTAGTTGGTGTGGGCAGTGTACCATCGGTAGTGACTGGCTGTGCGGTAACGGGATTATGAGTAATTAAAGAACAACAAGCAACAAAACTCGCCTGAAACAAAAAAGATAGAATTTTTTTCATAGGTTTAAACTTAAGTTGAATTATCAAAACCAAAATCTGTTCGTTGTTTAGAAGCCTGTATGATTTGAGACGACGAGAATATCACTGGCTTCCAACTTGTGGTTTTTTCCATACCAAATTCATCTGTTTTCGGCGTCATGTACAAGTATATGAAAGTTAAATTAAGTTAATCAATTAATTATTTTTGCTTAAAACTAACATTTTCACTATGATTATTACTATCTTTTATCTGTAAACAAGAGGGGGATATTAATAATATCCCCCTCTTGTTTTAATACTTATGTGTCACCTGAATTTAGTTCAGGTGCTTGAATGCCCCGCCGCATTCCGCGGTCACAGATTACTTTTTACTTTATGCTACCTGTTCAATTGAAGCCAGGGGTTCAGGAATAGTATCAGAAGGTGCTTCAAATGTTCCTGTTGCTACATACTCCAATCTCAGTTTGAGCCAAGTAGAAAATTGCTGGCTAGTAGTAATTACAGCAACTGAGGGTTGAGGAATTTGTGCTTTAACATCAGCCATTTCAGGAGCTTCTAAAAAAGCAGGTTGTTTAACCAACCAGAAATCAATCTCCTTATCTTTTTCTTTGTAATTACGAATTCTTTCTTTAATCACTTCTTCAAAAGGTTCTTCTTCCAATAAAAACTTTTGGCTAGCGGCAACGTAATAATAAGTAGTCATGATTAATTAATTAATTTTTGGCTAAATTTTTAAAAATGATGTTGAGAAAACTTTAATCGTCTAAATATTTTAGGGCAATTGCTTACCATACGCTCGAGTTTGAGCTTGAGAGTGATTAAGCTTTGACCACCACAATTAGGCTCATGGCCATCATAGTATCAGATGAACAGTTAAAATTGATCGTAATAGAGTTAGCGATTAAGCACAGTAGATGCTAAATTCACAGAGACATCGATCAAGATGCCTGCGATCAAGTTAATTTAATGAGAAACTTATCATGGTTAGCCCAATTTCCAATTTAGAAGTAGATACCGATCAGGCTGTTGAAGATTTAATCGAAGAAACTTCAAGTCATCAAGAAGTTATTGAAACTGTAATTTCTAGCCTTGACCAAGAAAATACAGCGATGGTGAGTCATACCGATGAAAGTAGCCTCTGGAAATTTAAATATGGCAGTGTAGAAGTCTTTGTTCAGCTGACAGGAGAAACTGACGACGATCTTTTAACTGTATGGTCTAGCTTACTAGAGTTACCTGCTACAGACGAGTCTGGATTGATGCGTCGTTTGTTAGAAATGAATTGGACTGGCACTTTTGAAACTTGCTTTAGTATTCATGACAATAAAGTAATGATTTCTGCTCAACGCACTGTTGCCGATATGCATCCAGAGGAAATTTCTCGCTTAATTACTTTGGTGGCTAATATTGCCGACGATAATGACGAAATTTTAAAAGAAGAATTTGGTGGATCGTAGTAGTTTGAGTTTAATCAAGGGCAAGCAAGAGTTTGCCCTTACTTGGCGTTTGATTCCACCTTTAGAAGCATCAGGGGAAATGCAGATGGCGATCGATCGCTATTTGTTAGAGCAACATCGTCAAGGGAAACATCCACCAACGATCAGGTTTTATACTTGGCAGCCTGCTGCTATTTCTTTGGGCTATCACCAAAAAGAATATCCTCCAGGCTGGGAAGATGTGACTTGGCAAGGACAATCAATAGATATTGTGCGTCGTCCAACAGGAGGGAAAGCAGTATTACACCAGGGGGATTTAACCTATATGGTAGTAATGTCTATTGCCCCTGGAAAACGCTTAGAAGTATATAAACAAATTTGTCAGTTTTTAATTACAGGCTGGCGCTCGCTTGGGGTAAATTTAGACTATGGCAAAGCAACCAAAGAATATATTCAGCACGATAACTGTTTTGCTACTGCTACAGGTTCAGATTTAATAACGGCAACAGGCAATAAAGTTATTGGGAGCGCGCAACTCCGTCAGGGTAAAACAGTTTTGCAACATGGTTCGATGAGCTTAAATACGGATCAAAACCTTTATAGACAGGTGTTTGGTACTCCTTTAGAACAAAATCTCTTACCAACAATTGCTGCCGAGTCCAATCGCTCAAAAGTAAAAATAATACAAAACTTAACCCAATCTGCGATCGCAACTTTTAAGATTGATATAGTAGAACAACCTTTGTCTACCAAGGAATGGCAATATATTGCCAGTGATTTCTCTTTACTGAGATACTAAAGATATTAAAGTTAATTAAATCTATTCAGATATTATGAGCATAGTTAGTCAAGTCATTCTCAAAGCAGATGACGAACTACGCTACCCAAGTAGCGGTGAACTAGAAGGCATTAAAAACTTTTTAACCACTGGCGAAAAGCGTTTTCGCATTGCCGAAACCCTAGCTAACAACGAAAAGAAAATCGTCGATCAGGCAGGTAAAGAACTTTTTAAGCTACATCCCGAATATCGTTCTCAGGGTGGGAATGCTTACGGACAAAAACAATACAACCAATGTATAAGGGATTTTGGCTGGTATTTACGCCTAGTTACTTATGGTGTTATGGCAGGAGATAAAGGACCAATCGAACAGTCTGGCTTAATTGGGGTCAGAGAAATGTACAATTCTCTAGAAGTACCTGTACCTGGAATGGTTGATGCTATAAGCTGTTTAAAAAAAGCAGCAGTCGACCTTCTCAGCAAAGAAGATGCTCAAGAAGCTAGTGTTTACTTTGATTATATTATTCAAAGTATGGCTTAATAGCTTAGTCTAATTTTCAATAAGAGTGTTAACCAGCATTAAATAGGTAATTGATAATTGGTATCAAAGCGATCGCAGTAGAATGTGTTATCTGCTTGTTATCGATTATTAGTTACCTATAATTATTTCAATGGCTTGGCTAAAAAAAATTCCTCGGCTTTCCTTACCATTATTATTATTAACTTACGGTGTTGAAGGATGGATGTATGGCTCTTGGGTAACTAAATTCTTGGAGCGAGGAGTTATACTGACCCAACTAAATGAACAAACTGGCTTTGGTATTTTCTATGGTATTGCCGTTGCTAGCATTTTATTATTTTTGGTTGTTTTTACTGCCCCTGTTTCTCTAATGACCATTAGCTGGCTAAAATCTGACACTGTAGCCTTTATCTCGATTTTTCTGGGAGCTTTCGGCTTTGCCCTAATTGTGCAACGGGTGGATTATTTTGCCCGATTTCTAGTATTGGCTGCGTCTGCTTCATTGGTTAAATTAGATCTGCAACTAGTTGGTTGCAATCGTTGGTTTTGTTTTTTTACTTTAACGATCTTCTGTTGGTTAGGATTTACAGTAGGTATACTAGCATTTTATACCTGGGGATTTTGAAGGAGGAGGGATGAGGAATAAATCTTTAATGAGTATCTTATTAGTGAATAGAAAGATATGAGTAAAAAGAAAGGAAAAAAAAGCAAACCGTTAAAGCGTATCATAACGTTAGTTTTGGGCTTGGGATTTGCTGGTTCGACACTAGCGATCGCTTTAAGCAGTGTTTTTAGTCAAAATAATTACAGTGCCTCGAATTCTGATAATTCTGGTGATTCTCCCTCAGCAGAAGAACAAATTCAGATCCAAGCTCGCGGTTATGAGAAAGTCTTAGAAAGAGAACCCAAAAATGTTACTGCTCTCCAAGGATTAGCTCAAATATATCTACAAACAGGTAATCCTGAAAAAGCCATACCCACCCTAGAAAAATTAGTTGAATATTATCCAGAACAACAAGAATACGCTGGCATTTTAGAACTGATTAAACAACAGCAAGCAACTCAGCCAGAGAAACCAGAAGAGAAACCAGAAGAGCAAAAATAGAATAGTTAGAGGAGGTAAGTAGCGTGGATGAGAACAGCCAACAGCAGATTGAACCGACTCCAGGATTAAATTCAGAGAATGAGAACGCGCCAGATATGGGGGGAGGCTTACCAGTACTAAAATACTGGGCTGAGCATACACTGTCTCCAGAAGGCTGGAAACTCTGGAAAACCCTATTCCATAAAAGTGCTTGTTTATCTTGTTCCTGGGGAACTGGGGGGCAGCTAGGAGGATTTACTAATGAGGAGGGAGAAAAGCTACAACGCTGTATGAAAAGTGTTGAGGCAATTTCTGCTGAAATTCAACCAGCAATTAAGACTAATTTCTTCGAGCAACAAAGTATTGAGCAACTTCAGCAACTTACTTCCCTAGAAGCAGATAGATTAGGCAGGTGGAGTTTTCCTGTAATTTTATCCCCAGGAAGTACACACTATGAAAAAATTAGTTGGGACGAAATTTATCGACTCGCGGAAACAGCTTTTAAGATAACACCAGAACGAGTAGCATCTTATAGTTCAGGTCGTTCTTCTAATGAAGCTGCTTTTTTGCTGCAATTAATGATGCGGGCTTTGGGTTCTAATAACCTTGCTGATTGTTCCGATCTTTGTCATGCCCCTTCAACTTTTGGACTCAAACAGATGTTTGGCACGGGCACATCAATGGTCAGTTTAAAAAGCTTAAAAGAAACTGATTGTGTCGTACTAGCGGGTTCTAATGCCTCTTATAATCATCCCCGCCTGATGAATGAGTTAATTCAGCTACGAAACAGGGGGGGAAAAGTAATTGTGATCAATCCAGTTAAAGAAAGAGGGTTGGTTAAATTTGCTTCTCCCGCTTTTATTACATCTTTGCTTACTGGATCGGATATTGCTTCTATTTATCTTCAGCCTATTCCTGGTAGCGATGTAGCCCTCTTTGTCGGTATTCAAAAGTCTCTAATAGAACAAGACAAAATTGACCAGGAATTTTTGTCAGCCCATGCCGAATATTGGTCAGAAGTAATTTCTCATGCTCGCTCTACTTCCTGGTCAACAATTACAGAAACTTGTGGTGTTTCAAGAGCAGAAATTGAAGCTGCGGCTCAAATAATTGGTTCATCTCCTAAAGTTGTTTTTGCTTGGGCGATGGGGATTACCCAACAACAAAACGGCGTGGATAATGTCAGCAGTATTGCTAATACCGCTTTGATCAGTGGGAATGTTGGTCGCTTTGGTACGGGGTTAATGCCTGTAAGGGGACATTCTAATGTTCAAGGTTTTGGTTCGATGGGAGTTACCGTTAGACTCAAAAAAGAAATTCAACAGTCTCTAGAAAAACTTTTAGGTCACTCTCTCAGTCGCATACCAGGATATGATACCCAAGCTTTAATCGAAGCAGCAGATGGGGGAAAAGTAGACACTCTTATTTGTGTTGGCGGAAACTTATATGGGGCTAATCCCAATTCTCATAAAGTTAAGCGAGCTTTAGGCAAAATAAAAACGATCATTTATTTAGCTACCAAACCCAATTTGGGACATTTTCATGGTTTAGCACAAGAACAAACAATTATTATTCCCGTTTTCAATCGTTTTGAGAATCCTCATAAAACAACAACAGAGTCAGGTAATAATTTTGTGCGTCTCAACGACGAAGGTCAAACCCATCTTAAAAATGTCGACTTGATTGCTGAAGTTGATTTTCTGACTGAACTTGCTCATCGTGTTCATGGAGAACATCCTGTTGACTGGCGCAAACTTCAAGATACTAAGTATGTAAGACAGTTAATCTCCCAAACTATTCCTGGCTATGAAAAGATCGCAGAGATTGATGAAACTAAACAAGAGTTTACCATTGGCGGACGGATTTTTAATCAACCTCATTTTTCAACACCTTCTGGCAAGGCGACAATGTTTGTTACCCCATTACCCCAGTTATCACTTCCTCAACCTGAAGACTTTGGTGTAACTAACCATACTAACGGTATAGTCTTAGCATTAATGACGGGGCGCGGTTATGCTCAACACAACACGGTAGTTTATAAGACTGAAGATAAATATCGTGGACTGTCTCATCGCCACTGTATATTAATGAACCGTTTGGATGCAGAAAGTGCTGGCTTACAAGAACATCAACGTGTAACCGTTAAGGGAAATGCTAGCTATTTAGACAACATTGAGATTATTTATGGTGAAGTACGTCCAGGGGCTGCTTTAATGTTCTATCCCGAAGTTAATGTGATTTTTAATGCTCCTGTGGAGTCCCGTTGTGGAACTCCAGCTTTTAAGCGCGTGCCTGTCTTAGTTTATACTTCCAACACCTTGCCATTAGGAGCAAAAAATATTTGAGGGTGTTCTTTCCCGCGATCGCAACATACTGAAAATCAGTAATGACGATCGCTTAATATTGTTAGTTCTAGTCCCCAGTCAAATATTTAACTAAAGAACCAACGTCCCAATACTTCTTGTTTAAGGATTAAGCAGAGTTAAAAATCGAAAAAGTAAGTTGTTTTGGAGCAGAAGACATTGCTCGATGAATAGGTTTTTTAGAAGGGAATTTGGAACGGGGTTGCTTGCTCCGTCCTATACGCTGAGGAGACCTCAGCGCGGGCGGTGCGCTTTTTGACCACTCTGGGATTATGTCTGCCTTGTCTGGTCGGAATTTTTTCAGCGAGGATATCTTTAATTAACCGAGAGAAAAAAAGGGAAGTTGCTCGCCTTTGAGGTCTTGAAAATCACCCATTGCTCGGCGAATAACTTTGAGAGTGCCAGTAAAACCTAAGCGTAAAGGAGAGATCCCAGCTTGCTGCGCTGCTTGAAACATTAAAGAACCGATAGCATAATGACCCAAGAGCCAACCATAAATTTCTTGAACCACTTCCCGAGGTTTGAGTGAACGAATGGGAGTCTTCCGTCCTAAAAGGTGAGTTTTCAGTTCATCGATAGTATTTTCAATTTCCCATCGTTGATGATATTGCTGCGCCAACAATAAGGCAGGAAATAAAGCCAAATCTATTAAGCTGGTAATCAAACGGTAAGTCTTGAATTCTCCATCAGTTTCAATAGTGTACTCAATGACTCGAACTGGAATTTTAGTTGCCCCTTTTTTCTTCGATTTGCGGTCAGGATTAATCCAATATCCCTTAAGGGCGAAGCCCTGGTAAAGATTAGATGAAATTTTTACTAAAAAAATCTGAAGGCTAATTAGGTTACCGCTAGCCTTTAGATTTTTTCGATAAAAGTGTGTTGATTATTTTAAAGAGCTACAACTATTTAAGATTAATTTGAGGAGCTTGATAGATAGTATCTTGATTAATAAGTTGGGATGTTTTCACGGGAAATACTGTTTCAACGGCTGCCTTAGCTTTCTTTTTACCAATGGGAGGAATTTCTAATAAATCGCGCGCACCTGTAACTCCCTGACCAATAAATAATAGTAATGCCAAGCAATTAAGAATTATATGGATATTGCGGAAAGTATTAGTGCGATCGCGATATATATCATCTAAAATGGCAATGGAAAAAATCATCAGTAAAGATACTGCTATTCCATAATAGTAATGTGACCAGTACCATTCATCAGGTAATCGCCATACACCATCTTGTTGACCAAGGATAATTAAACCCATTCCTGTCATCGTGGCAAAAATCCCGCGCCATAATTTTGGTTTGGCACGAAGCAACAGAATTAAGGAGACAATAGTCGCCACAAACAGCAAAATAATTAGGATTGCCTGGGGATTATTTTTTTCCCAGAGTTTGGCTTTAATAAAGCTTTTGTAGACAATAGAATAGGCGATACCAATTAAGGATGCGATAACCACACTAGCAGCTAACCAACGCCCAATCTGGACATGTTCTCGTCCCACCACCGCAGGAATCTTACTTTTGCCGTTTTTGCTTTCTAAACGACGCTGACGGGTTTGCCAAGCAAAATTGGTCACTATACCCACCATTGGAAAGACAAAGGCTACTACCATCGCGGGATGAATGAGGGAAACTAAATCTTCAGTTCCTAAATTACTAAAAGCTAGATACTTCTGATGCTCGATTAAAGCTGTCGATGTATAAATATTCATGTATTTACAAAATATTTCTGATTAGTTTAGAGATTTTTCAACCTCTTCTCAGCAAGTTAAAACACAATTATTAAAACAGACTGAATTTCTTCTGATTTTAAAATGTGTCATAACCCACATAGTCAAGTTGTTGATACTTCTTTGGATAATATCTTAGTTATTATTCCTGTACGTAATGAAGAAGTAACAATTGCTGCTGTCATCCAAGATCTGCAAACCTTTGGTTTGACTAAAATTAGGGTTGTGGATAATGGCAGTAGCGATCGCAGTGCAGAAGTAGCCAAAGAAGCTGGTGCAGAGGTTTTGTTTGAGTCGCTTGCAGGTTATGGACAAGCTTGTTGGCGAGGGTTACAAGATATTCCAGTAGAAATTGAATGGATCTTATTTTGTGATGGTGATGGCAGTGATGATCTAAGTTGCTTACCCAAATTTTTCAGCTTACAGAATCAATATGACTTAATTTTAGGCGATCGCCGTGCTACCTCAGAAGGAAAAGCGGTGATGACTCCTGTACAGCATTTTGGTAATAGTTTAGCTGGTTGGTTAATTAATCTTGGTTGGGGATATCAGTATCATGATTTAGGGCCATTACGATTAATTCGCAAATCGGCTTTAGATCGGATTGGGATGCAAGATCGGGGTTTTGGTTGGACGGTAGAAATGCAGGTAAGAGCAATTGAAGAGGGTTTAAAAATCTGTGAGATTCCCGTTAACTATCGCCCCCGACAAGGAGGTAAATCTAAAATTTCTGGCACTATCTCAGGGAGTATTCAAGCGGGAACAATTATTTTGAGTACTCTGGGAAAACTATATTTATCTAGAAAAAGAGGTGGACAGAGAAAAGGGCAAAGGAAGAGGGACACAATATTTTTATGGTTAAGTGTACTGTGTTTAGCGATCGGTGCAGTAGCAACTGCACCCTATGGGGATTTCCGACAGCCAGAAACAGTAATTAGCTTTAGCTATGGTATTGCCATAATGTGTTTGGGATTTGTCTTTTCTTGGGGACTCAAATCTCTTTCAGTGTGGTGGTTTTGGTTAGTGGCGATCGCTACTAGATTAATTCTATTATTCATGTATCCAGGGGATGATATCTGGCGATATCTCTGGGAGGGTTATATCCAAACTCAGGGTTTTAGTCCCTATGATTTTGCCCCTAACGCCACTGAATTAATTCCCTATCGTACCGAATGGTGGTCACAGATTAATCATCCTGCGGTATCAGCGATTTATCCGCCAATTACTCAATTGGGGTTTCGGGGATTAGCTGTTATTTCTCCTAGTGTTATTTTATTTAAAAGTAGTTTTGCGATCGCCGATCTCTTAACCTGTTGGTTACTCACCAAGAAATTTAGCTATCTGCAAACAACTCTTTACGCCTGGAATCCTTTGGTTATTTATTCTTTTGCTGGGGGTGGACATTACGATAGTTGGTTTATTCTCCCCCTGGTTGCCGCTTGGATTTTATGTAATGAGAAAGACTGGAAAGTGTTTATCAGTGCTTTATTAATTGGGATGAGTATTGCCGTGAAATGGATCTCTCTACCCGTCTTGGGTTTTCTAAGTTGGATAACTTGGCGCAAAATAAACTTTAAAACGGCAATAGTTGTTGCTATCTGTGGTATTTTGCCCTTATGTTTAACTGCACTGTCTTTTTGTAGTACTGATTCTTGTTCTTTAATTCCTACTAGTTCTAATTTTGTAGTTAATGGGCGTAGTGCGGAATTCTTGCCTCATCTTCTAGCAAAGGTTTGGTATCCATCAGTCAAAACCAATAGTATTTTTGCTCTACCTCTAGGACTTGCTACACTCTTCTTATTTTGGAAAGCCTCTAATTTTCAACAATTTACACTCTTCTTCTTCGCTTCACTATTAACCATCTCCCCTATAATTCACGGTTGGTATTTCACCTGGATTATTCCTTTTGCAGTAGGGACAAAAAACTGGGGAGTACGTTTGGTTAGTCTTTCGGCTTTTGTTTATTTTGCATTACCCTATCGTCAGGCTTTATGCAATCGCAATTGGAATTTAACGGACACCGAAACTTGGGTATTATGGCTACCATTTATTTTAGGTTATAGTTGGAGTTTATGGCGATCGCTTCAGCACGGGTGTGGTCAAAAGTAGTTGGTGGGGAGCGATCGCGCGGAGCGCACTCCTCAAGCCGATCGCCACATGGCTAAGCTCGACAACTTGATTATCATTATCATTCAAGTGAGATAGCCAAACCAAATTTTACAGCGATTTTCAGTTGAATAGAACACAGTTAGTAGTTCAGAGTTCGGAGGCAAGGAGTTCGAAGTTAGTCTTTGCTTCTTCCCTATCTCCTCCATCTTCCCCAAGTCCCCCCTGCTCCCTTGCTCCCCTGCTCCCCTACCTAATACAAAGATGTGGTCTACCAAGCACGAAAACTGCTGTAAACTTGATTCCTCATCTCTATATAGAAACTAAGATAATGCGAACAACTTCTCTCCGATAGGTTGTGATTGCTGACCAATGATTTTGTCCTATTTTACCGATAAACAGAATTGAAAAATTTGGAAACCTAAAGTTTTTAAGTATTTTAAAACACATTATTAGGGGAATAAATGTTATCGCCAATATTACATGAGTCTCAAAGCAACTTTCAATCTAAATTTAGACAAGAAATAGCCGTTGTTTGGCATTTTAAAACTACGTCACTTGTAATCATAAATCATAGTTTATCAAAAACAATATTCAGTCTTTTGTGATTTTAGTCTTTTGTGATTTAGGTGAAATTACGGTATATTATTTGACATCATATTGTTACTCTTAATTTAAGCGTTCAGCTTAAATAACTATAATACTTTTGCTTAAAGCATTCTTCTCATCAGAAGAACTATTTTTTAGTCATGGTTTTTTATGAGCCATGTCGAATTTGCCATAAACTTTTATCAGAACAATAAAAGTAAACTAACTATAGTTTAAATAAACTTTAAAAATGTCCCCTAATATTTTTGATTTATCAAATCAGAATAACAGCCTTGAGGAGAAAATAGAGAAAAATATCTCTTTTAATTTGGGTAGTTTATATTCATCTAAAGACGATCTATCTAGACAAAATATTACCAGAATAGAATTGATCGAAGACGAAATTTGCCAGGGGATGAAATCAGAAAAAAGAGGTGATTTGTCTACAGCAATAACCCATTATCGTCAGGCAACCAAATTAGATCCAGAGAGTGCAAAAGCTTACCGATTGCTGTCTAATGCACTTAAAAAAAATCGTCTAAAGCGCAAACGTTCTGAGCAACAAAATGATTGCCTGCAAGAAGTAGTCTTAGAATCTTGGCCCAAGTTAGATTTGTCCCCAGAGAATACTGAAGCCGCCGAACAAGAAGGGGAAGGGAAAACTGGCGATACAGATCCAGTCAATAATTCTGCTGCTCAAGCTTCGCAAATAGGACTTAAACCAGCAATCGAAACGAGTATTGTTCAATCATCAACCCCAGACTTCTCTAATGTAAGTTCAATAGTTAATAAGGAGAACCACTCTAATTCCCCAGCTCAACCAACCAATAGCATCGTACTTGTATCCAATATGTCCAATATGGATGTATCGTCAACAGGGGAATCGATACTACCAAAAACTTTATCAGTAGCGCAAGTATATGTTGAACAGGCTTTAGCCTTCTTTGAGCATAAGCAGTGGGATAAAAGTATTGCCGCTTGTAAGGAAGCTCTGAGAGTTGATCCTGATATGGGAGAAGCTTACAAAGTTTGGGGGAATTGTCTACAGAAGTCTGGCAACAGTGCTGAGGCAATAGGAATATATGCCAAAGCTCTAGAAATACAACCAAACATGGCAGAGATCTACTGTAACCTAGGTAGTATTTATGCCAAGGGAAAAAAATGGCAACGAGCTATTGAACACTATCAAAAATCAATCATAATAAAGCCTCATAGTGCTACTCCATATCGCAATTTAGCTAGAGTTTGGGACGAGTTAGGGGAATATGCTAAATCAGCAGAATGCTTCTTTAAAGCTTTAGAAATTGAGCCTAAGTTATTATCTGCCGAAAATCACTTTGATTTAGCCAATCATCTGTTGGAAGAGGGTCAGATAGATAGAGCGATCGCCTGTTATCAGAATTGTATTAAATTAGAGCCCGGTTTGCTTAATGCATACAATAGATTGGTCGATGCTTTAGAACAAAATGGACAAACGGAAGAAGCTCTTTTTTACTACAAGAAGTTAGCTCAACTCCAGACAGGGAGGGATGGGCGAGAACTTGAGTCCAAGACTACAAATAAAATCCGTGGTTTTTTGTATCCCAGCACCAAAAAATCTTCTTCAGCAATTCCTCAAGAAACAACAATTAGACCTCTAGGAAGTACTCCATCCAGCCTAATTTCTCTACAACCTGCTAAAAAACTGAAAGTCGAGGAACAAATAGACAAGTACCGTCAAGCAGCGAAGCTGCAACCGAATTGCCCATCGATTCAGTTTGAGTTGGGTAATTGCTATTTTCGCTCCAGGCATTGGCAAAAAGCTATTTCCTGTTACCTCAAAGCCATCAAACTTACCCCTCAAGTAGCCAAATATTACATTAATTTGGGCAAGGCGTTGGAAAAGAGCGGCAATCAGACCAAAGCTAGTCAAGCTTATTACCAGGGTTTTAGCCTCAAACCTAAAAGGATTTCGGCTCAGAATCATTTTTTGTTAGGTAATAAACTGTTATCACAAAAACAAGTTAAACAAGCGATCGCTTGTTATCGTCGAGCAATTATCATTAAACCAGGCTTAATGGATGCTTACTGGCAGCTAGGAGTAATTTTAACTGCTATCGGTAATTTAGACGAGGCAGTAGCTTGTTATCAACAGGCTTTAAAAGTTTCTCCAAATGAAGCTCGAAGCTATTTGTTATTGGGCAAAGTTCTTGCTCAAAAAAAACAATGGCAACCCGCTTTAACTTCTTACCAGAAAGCGGCTAACCTAGAGCCAGATAATGCAGAGATACAGCATAATTTAGGCGAAATTTTAGCTCATGAACAACAGTGGGATGATGCTGCTACTGCTTACCGCAAAGCGATCGCCCTTGACTCTAGTAACTCCTGGTCGCACAATAATTTAGGTGACGTGTTGTTGAAGATGCAGCGATGGCAAGAAGCATCTAAGTGTTTTCGCACAGCAATTAAACTAAAACCTGATTTTGTCTGGTCACATTACAATTTGGGAGAAGCACTAGCTGAATTGAGGCAATGGGATGAAGCCGAAACAGCCTATAAAGAGGCACAGAAACTTCAACCAGATTTACCAGAGGTACAGACAAAAATTGGTGCAGTCTTACATCATCGCACGCAGCAATCTCGAAAAGAAGCACTCTCATTTTATAAGTCACAGATAGCCAAAGATCCCAATAATATCGATCTGTATCATCAGGCAATTTCTCTAGATAACAAAAACCATCAGCTCTATCTCGGTTTGGCTAAGGCTTTGGTCAAACAGCGGCGATTAGATGAGGCAATTGTTATTTATCAGACAGGTTTAGAACTACAACCTCGAAATATTGAACTGGTTATGGGACTAAGTGAAATACTCTTGGCAAAAAATCCTCAACTGGGTTTTCAAGATATTGCCGCTAGAATCGTTGGAGGGGAAGGAACTTCAACAGTTCTTTCTGAGGAAACTGTAAAAAAGTCTCTTAGGGCAGGAATAGTGGACTATACAGTTCAACTTCCCTGTCAAGATTCACCCCAAGTCTCCATAATTATCCCTGTATATAATCAGATTGATTACACTTTTAACTGTCTGCACTCTATTGTTAATAATGTTAAGCCTGATTTAGCCATAGAAGTAATCGTAGTTAATGACTGTTCTACAGACAATACCAAAAAATTATTAGAACCTATTGTCGGACTGACTTTAGTTAGCAATACAGATAAACCCTACTTACAACTATGGGAACCAAATCAAACCAACTGGTGGCTTCCAAACGTGAAATGCATGGAAGAAATGTTGAGAGCCTGTAAATTCCGAGAAGTTCGGCTTATGCAACGAATTGATACTGCGAATGCCAAGACGAAAGAAGATCGAGCGATCTTTAATGCAATTCCAGAGAATGCAACTTGCGAGCGTCTCTATCCCAGAACAAAAAAGCTAATGGAAACAGAATCCTTTTGATCTTAAGTGAACGTAACCTGGCTGCCTGACACATCTATATCAACCTCGGGTGAACGAAAAAATGTGTGGGAGATAGAACAAAGTAGTGTTTGAATACAGAATTCAGAATTCAGAATTCAGAATTTATAAGCCTTGATTGTTCGTACTTATACACATTGTTGAACCTTATTAGCGATCGCGATCAAAGATAATTTTTCCCACAGTCTTTTTCGTTCACCCATCAACCTCTACATTTTTCGTGAAAATTGGATTTCGCCAGTACTGTATATCCATGCTTTTAAGCGATCACGTTATTCTAAAATGACCTTTGATTAGGAAAATATAAAACCTAAACTATTACTCAAGCATGAATTAAGTGGACAAAGTTCTTAAAACAAAAAAGCAAGTCGTTTATCGTAGAATTGTCGTTGAATCTACACAATAAATCATGCCTATTTTTACAAAAAATAATATATACATTCTTTACGTACACGTACCCAAAACAGGAGGCTCATCTATTGAGGCAATGTTGCGTCGAAACAAATGGGATCAATTTTATTTCGATGGAGGTAAGAATCCTGGAAATCTAAATAAAATAAGATTGTGTTCGCCGCAGCATATGCATCTAGAAATGTTACAAAAAGTTTTTAACTTTGAGAAGATTGACTATGCATTTATGACTGTTAGACATCCAGTTGATCGACTTATATCAGAATATAGGATGAAGAGGGGATCAAGGAAAGAAGTTACTTTAGCTAGTTGGTTAGATTCAGCTTTAGCAGATTATACAAAAAATCCTTTCTGTTTTGACAATCATCTTAGACCTCAATCAGATTTTTGGCATTCTTCTTTTAGAGTATTTAAGCTTGAGAATGGATATAGTGAAATAATCAAAGAGTTAGAGCTCAAGCTAGATATTAGTTTTAATAATAGTAATGTTCCCCATATCATGCATCGTGATAAAATTGAAGGCAAAATAGATAAAAAAATAGTAAATATAGACCATGAATTAAGAAACAAGATTAAATTGTTTTATCAAAAAGATTTTGATATGTTCGATTATCAATTTGATCGCTATTCTAAATATTATCAAGATTTTAATGAATTAAAGTGCAATCATCTTAAGAGCGAAAAAAATCAGGAGAAAACTGAAATATCTCAAGCCATTTCTATTAAATCTTCTAAAGTAAATTATTCATACCAATTAAATCTTAAACGTTCGACAAAAATAAATGATTTAGAAGCAAAAAAAATCAGCGAAGTTAATGATTTTATTGATATTCAACTATTAAAATTTGATAAAGACGGGCATTGGTTTCAATGGAAAAAACCAGAGTTTGTATTTAGTCAAGTCTCAGAAACAATAAAATTTCCTCAAGAAAAGTTTTTTATTCCTCCTCGTTGTTTACTCGTCATTCCTAAACTAGATATATTGTCAGATGATTTATGTATATATAATGGTAAATTACTTTTGGATCCGGCTGTAATGGGAGCCGAACTTTCTGTTCAGAGCAGACTTGATGGAAGAAAAAGAACAGGATTGAATGCGCTTGAATATGATTACTATCATAAAGACGAATTTATCAATTTTTATAATCTGAAACGAAGAAGAATAGACAGTACAGTATGTGTTGTGGTGAATAGTCCTTTTGCTCATATGTACGGGCACTGGCTTTTAGATGTTGTTCCTAGGATAGCTCTTGCCAAAAATATTTATAAAAAAGATGCTAAATTTCTTGTTAGCAGCAAGCTGTCTAGTTATACTAAGCGTTTTGAAAAGGTTCTTGATCTTGATGAAAATGACTGGGAATTTTTTGCTTCCGACAAAGAGATCGTAACTATTTCTCATGCTATTGTTCCTGCATACTTGCGATACTGGACATTGATGCATCCTTCTTGCTTAGAAATGTTTGAGGAAATTGCTTGTCGTGCTGAGGACAGAATTTCAAGAAAATTAAATCGCAAATTATTTATTTCAAGACAACGTGTGGGAAGTCGTTGTAAAAATGAGAATGAAATCGCGAAAATTGCAGAAGATTATGGGTTTGATATTATATTTCCCGAACTTATGCCGGTAGAGGAGCAAATTAAGCTTTTCAGAAATGCTGAAATTATTGTTGGAACTCGTGGTTCTGCTCTTCATAACTCAGTATTTGCTTCTGAAAAATGTCGTTTCCTTATAATTCAACCAGGAGATGATAAAGGACTAATTCAACCTGGATTATGTCAACTAAAAAAACAGGAATATGGTCTTCTCTTTGGATCGTATTCAGAAAATGGGTCAAAAAGCAATTATTATGTGAGACCAGACCTTTTTATAAGAGCAATCAAAAGTATGCTGTGAAAGTATTATATGCATTAAGAAAAATTGTCTAATTGGTGCTGCAAAAGAAAATATAATTATCCGATAATTTTAAATTTAATACAAAGAAGATTGCCAACTCATTTTTTTTTACTTGGTCATGACACAACACAGTAGCTCTGATTCAAAAATATTTGTTGTTTTAGCCAATCGTCGTACTGGCTCTAATTATTTAATGAAAGTACTTGATAGTTTTCCTGATATAGAATTTTTTGGGGAAGTGTATCATTGGGATACGGTCTGGATGCCTGCTCAGAGAAAACAAGATTATATCAAGTGGCTAGAGACTACCAAAGGTATAAATATTAATATTGGAGAAAAGCCATTTGAAGATAAAGAATTAGTTAAATTTAATCACTTAGAACCCAATTATTTTTTGGATTTTTTATCTTTAACTACAAAAAACAAGTATGGAGGATTTAAAATCTTTCCAGAACATTTATCTTGGCAAAAGCTCGAAGCAAATCTGTTAGCAAAAAAAGAACTTACTAAAATTATTTTAAACCGTAATTTATTAGATGTTTATATTTCAGATAAAATTTTACAACAGACAAAACATTCACAAGGATATAATACTAGCAATATTAAAATTAAAGTAGATTGTATAGACTTCAAGAAGTGGTATTTTGATACTCAAAGTTACTATAGTCGTATTGAATTATATCTAAAAAACGACTCTCAAAAATGGTTTGAATTATCTTATGAAGATATTCATGGCCATGCTAACGATCAAGAAAAGGTTGATTTTATATATTCATGGCTTAATAAACATGAATTTGACATAAAATATAAACCAAAAGTCGGTGAGTATACGAAGAAGCAAGATCGAAGAAATAAATCTATCGAAAAAGTAGAAAATGCTAGCGACTTAAATGATTTTTTGCACAATAATCATTTACAACATTTAATTACTAGTTAGATAAAGATCTACAATAACTGTACATCTTAAAAGAATAAAAGAATAAATTGTCTTAAATAATCTATGACAAAAAAACCAACATTTATATGTATTGGTCCAGAAAAAACTGGAACTAGTTGGCTTTATGATAACCTTAAAGCTCATCCACAAGTTTATTTACCTCCTATTAAAGAGATTAGGTATTTTTGGGAAAAAGCATTTTTACCTAATCAAGATATTACAAAACGATTAACAAATTCTCATTGGCATAACGAACTATATCGGAATTATTTAAAAAAGAGAGTAAACTTTTATCTAGATAATCAGGATAAATTATCTAAAGATAATTCAGACTTGATAGACAACCTAATTTGGGATTTTAAGTATTTATTATTTCCTCATGATGACAATTGGTATTTCTCTTTATTTAAAGATAGTCAAGGAAAAGTTACCGGTGATATCACCCCATTGTATTATCAACTTCCTGACAAAGAAATACAGCATATTAGTGAAATTTTACCAAACTTAAAAATTATTATTTTATTGAGAAATCCTATTGATAGAGCATGGTCAAAAGTAAAGATGAATCTTTGTCAACATAAAAATAGAGAATTAAAGAATGTTAATAAAGAAGAATTTTATAAGAACTTTGATAAAGGATACAATCAGCTGCCTAGCTATAGTTCGCTTATTAGAAATTGGAGAAAATATTTTCAAGCTCAAAATATTTATATTGGTTACTACGACAAACTAGTTGAGCAACCATCAATGCTTTTTGATGAAATATGTAATTTTTTAGATATTCAACCGAGCTTATTGCCTCTTTCTCATCGTAATAAATTATCAGCAAAAGTTAATAAAGGTCTTGATATAAATATTCCCGATCAATACCTATTATATTTATCGGAAATTTATAGAAACTGTATTAAGCAAATAGCAACCGAAGAAAAACATGAGCCTTATCCTAAACGATGGCTAGAAATGGTCAATAAATTAAATATTGAAAAATCAATCAATCAATTGTTGAATTAACTGAACTATAATTTGCTTGCTATTTAAAAATGAAAAATATATTAGTTCTTACTCCAACCCCATCTCATCCTCAAGATGCTGGCAATAGAAAAAGAATCTTCGCTCTAACAAAATATCTTCAAGAACTTGGTGCTACTATCTACTTCGTGTATTGTCCCCGTGAATGGGATGGAGAAATACCCAAAGATGGTTTTGATGGTATGAATCAGTGCTGGGATTACTTTTTTGTAGCCTATCCCGTACAACCAGCAGTTCATAGAACCGATGACGAATATTTTGAACTCGACGCTTGGTGGGATGTGGGCATAGAGTTTGCTGTTAACTGGATTAAGCTAGCTACTGAGATAGACATGGTTCTTTGCAACTATGTGTTTTACAGTAAAATCTTGGAATTATTTGACTCGAACGTCACTAAAGTTATTGATACTCACGATATTGTCAGTAATCGTAATTATCTTCTCGACAGAAAATTAGGCTACCGCGATTTTTTCTATGTTTCTCCCGAATCAGAAAAAAAGGCTTTAGATCGCGCTCATCTGGTTTTATCAATCAAGGAAGACGAATCTAGCTGGTTTAAGTGTTTATCTCGAACCCCTGTTTTAACTATAGGTCATTTAGAACCAGAGCCATCGGCGATTGCGAACAGAGATATTGATTATAGCAATCTTAAGCTAGGGTTTATTGGTAGTGCCAATCCAATCAATGTCAGAAATTTAGAATCTTTTCTCGATGAATACTTAGTAGCTTACGAGCAATACAGCAACAGATTAACTTTTATTGTTGGCGGAAAAGTATGCGATGCTTTAGATGCTCGTTTTCATGCTCAAGTTCAAATACTGGGTAAAGTAAATGATGTCTCGGAGTTTTATGAGCAAGTTGATATTGTTGTATTACCGTTTGAGTTTAGTACAGGACTCAAAATTAAAACAGTAGAAGCTTTATCTTGGTCTAAGCCTTGTATCGGTACTATCAACGCTTTTGAAGGTTTAGGGACTAACTGTGCATATCACAGTTATAAAACTATCAAAGAGTTAGCTCTAGGAGTTGAAGAGATAGTTAGAAATCCCCAAATTAACCTACCTAAACTAGAGCAGGATAGTAAATTTGTCTTCTCAAATTATACTAATGGGGTTAAACAATCTATCGAGAAACTATACCAAGTAGATTGGAAATTGATCAAAGAACTTCAATCTAGTCTAACCTTGGATATATCTCCAGAAACAGGCAGTAAAAAAACTGCGGTTAAGAAAACATACAACTTCAATATCATTACTAATGTTGATTTTTGGAATTCTCAAACTAATGAAGAACTATGGATTAGCTTTTGGATCAATAACGCCAGACAACTCGGCAATCTAAATATATATCGAACTAAAAACTTTAAAGATATAGAAGCAGATAAATTAGAACTTTACAAGCTGGGATTAGTTGATAATGTCCATCATAGGGAACTATATCAAATTATAGATTTATTTAAAGTAAACCATGATGAAAATCAGATATCTATTAACTTGTTAGATTTTAGTTCAATTGTTTTTGATGACGCCTGTTTAGGAGAATTAGAACATCTTAAACTGGCTACTAACCACTTCTTGTTCTACTTTTTTGATAAGTTTAGTATCGATTCCAATGAGACAATTAAGGAAAATGTATATCAATTATTAAGAGAAGAAGATGATAGTTATGGTAGTTTTTATCTTTGGGATCTAGATATCAGCTCAATTCCTGAAGAAAATCCAGAAAAATCCCACAACAAAAATATTTTATTAACAGATAACCTCATCACACTAAATGAAACAGAATACTGTTTCAGCAACTTAGAACAGATAGTTATTGGAACTTCCTGTCTCGATGCCGATAATCAAACAGAATTAAATAAGTTGATTCTCTGTTGTCAAGATTTTCTTCCTCAGCATTTCAAATTAGTAATTTTCTCTAATTTGAATTTAACCACCAACTCTTCTATTACTACTTGCTCTCTTGATAATGCAGTAAGTTTAATACCCAAGATCGATATATTTATCTGTATTGAAGAACCAAAATCGATTTCATTCTTACTTTACCTTTGTCTTGGCGATCGCATTCCTATCTATGCTAAAAATGAAGAGTTTGCCAGAAATAGTCCGATCAAACACATCAAAAACTTTACCTCTATCCCTGAAGCTTATCAATTATTTATTGAACAATCCATCTTTCAACCAGAAGCTAATAGTAACTCCAGACGACATAACTCTTGGGAACTATTTTTAGAATACTGGTTAAGTCAAACTAAAGATGATTCGGCAGTTGCAGCCAATAACTACTCATTAGTCTCCCAATAACCTAGAAAGAAAACATGAATTTTTTACCCGACTCAGAAATTATTAATCTTAAATATCAGTTAGCACAACAAATCAAAGCTAGCATCAATCGAGCAGCTTCTAACAAAAATTCTAATACGCCTTTCCTAGAAAGCTGTGTAGACACCTTAGTTGATGAAATAGCTGAATTAAAGATAGAAATATCCAAACTATCTTTAACTTTGTCTAGTTTCCAAAATAAAGGGAAAAGTTATCCTGTATCTTCTTCTAATGGACACAATCCCCCTCTTGATTACTCTACTAAGAGTGATAATAGTCTTTTAACATTTCCCATACAATTAAGTCCTGAATATCTACAAGACATAGACAACTTTTACTATCCTGAAACAGCAGAAAGTGATAGTAGTTTTATTTGGATGGGACCAGAAAATAAAACATCTATTGAATTACCAGTCAATATTACCTTCCCGATTAAACTAATTATTAAAGACGTTAGATTTATCACTGATGCCACTAAAGAGAGCTTAAAAATATTTATTAATGAAAACCAACTGGAATTAGAATTATTTAAGCAGAATGAAGGTTATACGATAACATCTGTCTGGTTGCCTCTACACAGTAGCACTCAAGATAAATTTACGATTGATATATACGTGGATGAAAGTATTAGAGTCAGAGATATGTATCCAGAAGCTAACGACACCAGAAAGCTATGTATGGCTTTAAAGGAAATTGAAATTCATAATAATTCTCTAGAATATGTCAATACCTAATTTATTACCAAAGATTGCTATATTTATACCCTCCTCTGCCATTGGAGGGGCAGAACATTATGTAAGAAATATATTGCACTTAATCAAGGAAATTGGCTTTCAGCCAACGTTAATTTTACCAAAAAAAGATAACATAATAAATTTTTTTTCTAATCTCAAAGTAGATTATTTAATATCTGATATTGCTTGGTCAGGAAGTGCCGAAGATTTGAAGATTGGCACTAGTTATCTTAATAAGTTATCTAGGCAATATAGAGAAACCGTAAATATTTTAAAATCTCTAAAGCCAGATTGTGCATTTATTAATCTTCCTTGGGTAGACTTTGGTTTAGGGATATCTATTGCTTGTCATAGTTTGCAAGTTCCTTGTACTAATTTAGTACATCTTTGTCCTTGGAAGGTTGACTTAAACGATTTAACTAAGCAAATATTCCAAGATTTGGCAGCAGCCAACTCTAATTTCTTTACAGTTTCTAACGATAATAGAATTCAGCTATCTTTATCCACAGGAATCAACTTAAATCTCATCAAAGTATTTTACAATTCGCGAGATATTGAAAGTGGATATGCTTCATTGACTCCCAGACAGTATAAATTTCATCGCTTAGAATTACTGGATGAATTAGAATTACCGCTCAACTCCTTCTTATCTATTTCTGTAGGACGTTTTTCTCATCAAAAAAACTTTTTAGAGATTCTAACTTCTTATGCGTTAATACATGAAAAATTACCCAACTATTATCATCTTTTCTTAGGTGAAGGAGAATTAAAAGAGTATTATCAAAAAATTGCTCTAGATTTGGGTTTATCCGATAAATTGAAATTTTTAAGCTATAGAAAAGATGTTCCAAGGTTCCTAGCACTCAGCGACTTATTTATTTCAACAAGTCTATATGAAGGATTAGCACTAAGTATCTTAGAAGCTGCTCAATTTTCATGCCCAATAATAGCAACTAACTCATCATCTGTTAAAGAAATCATAACTTCTTCAGAGTACGGTCTACTATATAATCCAGGGCAATATCATTTACTTGGAAAATATATTGAGTTTGCTTACTTTAATCCTAATGAGATGAAAAATAAAGCTGGGAAATTAAACTCTTTATGTAAAGAAAAATTTTCCCTGACGAAATTTACCAGTAATTTAGAAACCATTTTAAAAGATTCAGTAACTAGTAAAACAAGTAAAAACTCCAATCCCATTTCTGTATTCTATGATCACAAGAGTAATATTCTTCAAATAGATACACGTTGCAATATTGTCAATTATAAGTATCAGGAATTACCAACAGAAATAACAAGCTCGGCTAACGCAATTATATTCTCTTTTCAAGATTATGCTAAACAAGTATTAGAAAAAAGCCATTACAAATATTTGCATTGTTTACACAAGATATCTAAAAAATTCTTATACTCCAACGTAATATTATGTTTTGGTTCTTTCAACACTAACTTTTTCCGCAACTACTATTTAAAAGAGCGGTACTTATTATTTGTGATATCTCTAGATAAACCTAATTGTGTAACATTGAGATTACACTACATAAATCATACTTACTGGGGACAAGATCTAGAGCCAGATTGTTTGGCTAAATTCACTACATTTGAGAAAGTCACAAATTGGGAAGAATTTGAAAATATTGACTCAAATAAAATGAATTTTAATCATTGTTATACATCCATGCATCTGCTTAATTCCTATTTTCAACTATCTAACGGGAATGACTTAAATAATTTAAGTATTAATTTGAAAATGATAGATAGCTTATTTAAGCCAACTCATCTCTACTTTTTGAAAAAAGATCCTATATTTGAGAAAACTAAACTGAAATTAGCACGTTAATAAATTACCCAAAATCTAAATTTCAAGTAATAACCCTTGAATCTCTCTTACTTTATACATTAATGACGACTTGAAATTGCTGTAGCAATCAGAATGTTGATCGATAATAAACTCGACGTTCGCCATGATGTCGATCGTGGGGATTTTGTCTTCTGTAGTTCGAGCGATGGGGTTGTTGATATCTGCGCTCACCATGATGAATTTGACGATTTCTTCGATAGGTAGGGGGATAATTTCTGGGAGCCCTGTGATTACTATGATGTCTTCTTTGAGAATGAACGACACTATTTAAAACACCTCTTAATACCCCATTAATTAGAGGAGTTTCTGCTTGAGCAGGAGTCACGATGCCTAATGTGATTAGAGTAGTTAAAAGCCAAACAGATAATTTCATTTTATTCACTTTGGTAGACAACAAATTAGAGTGAACAGAATATTAGTTGAACTAAGATATTAATTTTTTCTGTCAATTTCTATAGTCGTTGCCATGGCTGAAAAAAAACTAATTATTAACTGAGAATTCTCTAAAATTTTGGTAGTCTTAAAGATGTAAGGATGCAAGAGTTCTAGTGAATAAAATACCAAATTGCTCCAAGATGATTTTCAATCTTTGGAGAAAATGACAATGTGTCTTGGCGAGCATTCCCTTGCACCAAACTAAGCGGTGTCCCTATTCGAGGATAAATAAACGCCTTTCGGCGATATTATCTTACGTAGATGGGAGGTGGGGTCTCGCCGCTTTTCGGACTAATCGAGAAACTCAAGTTATGTAAAGTACAGTTGAATCTCTTTGATTAACGGCTAAGATATTACTGCCCCTTTCTAAAATCCTTTATCCTTGTAGAGATAAAGTGTTGTTCATTAGCCTTTCTAGACCCGTATAAAGGCGATCGCGACTATCGAAGTTATCTAGCTTCTCTATTAATTTGCCATTGTGAAATAGCATGATAGTAGGTAAGTTTTGCAGACGATAGAAATTGGCTAATTTAAAATTTTCGTCAGCGTTAATCGAAACTAATTTAATTAGTTCATCGCTGTCTCCCTGCATTGTTTCTAGCATAGGGGGAATTAGCCGACACAAGCCACACCAAGGAGTCCAAAAATGTACCAAAACTGGGCGGCAAGCTTCTAATACTTCTCGCTGAAAATTAGTTTCATTAACTACGGATGGCATAAATTTAGATACGTTTTTAAAAATTGATTTAGATACTTGCAATTATGCTACATCTAATCGGGATCACCTGGAAAGACAATAGCTAATATAAGTTTACCAATATACTCTGGAGGTTACTTGCATTAACCACGGATGCCCCCACCAAAACAACATCACAAAAGCAGCAACCCCCACATAAGCAGGGCGAAGAAACTCTTGCCATTTGAGAGTTTGACGACCATCAATCACTGCTAAAAAGGGAATAACAGAGGTGCGGGCTTTTACTTTTTCAAAGGCATCGCCATATTTTTTGGCTAAGCGGCGATCGCCATGCCACACGGCAAATAAGTGATGGGTAATTAATCCCAAGGAAGTTACCAGAGTAAAAGTTGTACCCAACCAGAGAGTATGGGCAATACACCAAATCACTTGTCCTACCATTTGCGGGTGACGAGTAATGCGAATAATTCCTGTTTCAAACAGATATACTTGAGGTTTTTGGATGGCGGCAATTTCTAATAAGTTAAAAGTTGCCGGGTAAAGAAATAAGAAGGAAATAGCTGATAAAATCCAGACAAAGGATTTAATTCCTGGTATTCCCTGTACCTGCCATAATTGCAGTCCATCATAGCGATGATTAAAGAAATAAATAATTAAAATGGTAGCAAAGGGAATACTCACCAAGGCAAAAATAACTCGGTATAATCTAGCCCCAATTTTAGTTTCTGCCCAAGGGCGCAAAGCCGCTAAACCACTGTGAGCGATCGCAAAACCTAGCAATAGTCCCAAGATAATTAAGTGGCTCTGTGTCAGCCAGCTGATATTGGTCATAGAGATAATCATATAGGTATTATTAATCAATTTCGATATTAGCAATAATTAGAAGTTAATTAGCTACCACAATCATGCTAGTGTGCAAATAAAGAACACGAAAATTATTAGAGGTTAAGCAGTATTAATAATACGTTTAAATAGGACACTGATAGCTAACTAATTTAATAAAACTTTCTCTGGAATTTTATGTCTGATATTCCTTTTACTTTGGATCAACTTCGTATACTCAAAGCGATCTCTACCGAGGGGAGCTTTAAACGAGCGGCTGATAGCCTTTATGTCTCTCAACCCGCTGTCAGTCTTCAAGTACAAAATTTAGAAAAACAGTTAAATGTACCTTTATTTGATCGTGGTGGGCGCAGGGCGCAACTAACCGAAGCAGGACATTTATTACTAAGCTACGGAGAAAGAGTTATTTCTCTGTGTCAAGAAACCTGCCGAGCGATCGAAGATTTACAAAATCTCCAGGGTGGCACTTTAATTGTGGGCGCATCTCAAACTACGGGAACATATTTAATTCCCCGCATGATTGGTTTGTTTCGCGACAAATATGCTGATGTTTCAGTGCAACTTCAGGTTCATTCTACCCGTCGTACTTCTTGGGCGGTAGCTAACGGACAAGTAGATTTAGCAATTATTGGAGGAGAAGTACCAACAGAATTACAAGACGTATTGAATATTATTCCCTATGCAGATGATGAATTGGCTTTGATTTTGCCTTCTACTCATGTTTTGGCTCAAGAAACGGCAATTCAAAAAGAGGATTTATATAAACTCAACTTTATTACTTTAGATTCTCAATCCACAATTCGTAAGGTAATTGATAAAGTTCTCTCTCGTTACGAAATCGATCCTAGGCGGCTGAAGATTGAAATGGAGCTTAATTCGATTGAAGCAATTAAAAATGCAGTGCAGTCCGGCTTAGGGGCAGCTTTTGTTTCGACAACCGCAATTGAAAAAGAGCTAGAAATGGGAGTTTTGCATCAAGCTAAGATCAAAGAAGTTAAGATTGGACGCACTCTAGCAGTGATTGTTAATCCTAATCGCTATTGTTCTAAAGCAGCCGAGGCGTTTAGCAAAGAAATCTTACCCAGGTTTTCTACTAGAGAAGAGTTTAAAGCGATCGACAGTCTATATAACAACGCTTTAGTAATTAAGTAAACTTTGGACGATTCAAAAATTCCAAAAGTACAATAAGCTCATAACTGCTGTTTATACTTGTATGGAAATTATTTGTACTCGTTCTAATTGTACTAATCCCCGTAATTTTTTTGGCGACCTTGACGATCGAGCCAAAATTAGAACTATACAGCAGAGATACTGCACTACCTGTGGAATGCCTTTGCTCTTAGCAGATCGTTATATTCCTTTAAAGTTACTTGGTAAAGGGGGTTTTGGAGCAGCTTTTTTGGCAAGAGATCGTTACAAGCCCAAAATGCCATTGTGTGTAGTCAAGCAGTTTCAACCTTCAGGTAGTCTTGATGCTCAGGAATTAGCGGTTGCTCAAAATTTATTCCAAAGAGAAGCGATAGTTTTAGAAGAATTAGGCAATAAGCACCCACAAATTCCCGATTTATATGCCTTTTTTACGCCAATTGTGACTAATCGCGATCGCACAGCAGAAGAACAGTATTTTTATTTAGCTCAAGAATTTATTGACGGACAGGATCTAGAGACGGAATTGGAAGCGAAAGGAAAGTTTACCGAAGCCGAAGTTAAAGAAGTTTTGACCGAGATCCTTAAGGTATTGCAATTTGTCCATGAAAATAATACGATTCATCGAGATATTAAGCCTTCTAATATTATGCGAGATCGGCAAGGAGTCTTACATTTATTAGATTTCGGTGCAGTCAAACAGATAACAGCAGGGGGGGCAAATAATAAGAAATCAACGGGAATTTATTCTATGGGTTTTGCTCCTCCTGAACAAATGTCTGGTTTGCAAATATATCCCTCAACGGATATCTATGCTTTAGCTGTTACTTGTATTACTCTGTTGACAGGAAAATCTGCTGAAGAACTTTATGACTCTTTTAATCACAACTGGAATTGGCTCGGTTATGCTCCCCATACAAGCGATCGCCTGGTAGCTATTCTCAATAAGATGTTGTTGGCAACTCCTGCTCAACGTTTTCAGTCGGCAACAGAAGCCCTTGCTGCTTTAGGTGTTACCCCCTCACCTAATCAATCTCATTCAACTCCCTGTAAGAGCGTTCCTCTCACGAGAAAACTCAAGCCAACGCAAAACTCTCCTACCCCTCCTACCCCCTCTACTCCAATTCAACGAAACCAGCCCCACTTTTCTTTAGCTGAAATATTTGGTAATGCGGCTTTTGTAGGTTTTCAAGGAGCATTACTTTATATCAGTTTAACTAGTATGCTGTCGGTCTCAGGCATTAGTTTAGGTATCTTTGGGATGACTATGGGAGGATTAATTTTTGCCCAAACCCGTCGCCTCATCGAAAAAATTGATTTAGTGATTTTGGCGGGAATTACCTCGACAGTAGTTGCTTTTGTCCCAGCACTACAAGGATCTTTGGATATACAGTCGGTGTTTATTATTGCCACCATATCGGCTGCGGGAGCAATCTCCATAACAGCATTTTTCCGTCTTATATATCAACTACTATCTTATTTTCTTTAAAAGCTAAAGGCTAATAGGCAATAGCTTTAGCTTTTTTTATTTTTAATTAATCGATTGAAATTTGTTTAAATAGATCGCGATCGCTAATCGCTTTACTTAAACGCTTTCGTAAAATTGCTCCAAAGCCTTCTGAACAAACAAAGCCATCAACACTATCATCAAAAGTTTTACCTCGACCATTATAGAGATAACATTGGCGACTTGGATAGTAATCATTATTTTAATATTACTGATTTGAAGTATAAACTTGATCGTACTGTTTTTAGTTTTTAGTTTTTAGTTTTTAGCTCTTGGCTACTTTTTATAAGTATTGGACTTATACAAAAAATCTAAGTAGGTGAGCATAAATAAGTATAAAACTGAAACCAAATAAAATTTACTCTGAGTACTCGCTATTTGCTATTTGCTATTTACTATTTACTACTTACCTACTTATATTATGGCTGCTACGGCTAAGGCTCTATATATTTTAATTGTTTATTTATGCTTGCTCTTGTTTATTTTTATGCCATTACCGGCAAATGCTCAATCTGAACAGCGTAGTTATTTAACCCTCGAAATACTGCAAGATAAAGCCGCTCATTTAATTCAGCAAGAAGGTAGAGATACAATTGATTTGAGTAATTATATTATTGATATCTCTCAGCTTGATAATGAATTTAGTCGGCAATTTTATCAAAAAATTAATAATACTATTAGTCGTGCTGGCAATCCTATTAGTATAGATCTTAGCAATTCAATTATTCAGGGTGATTTTCAAGTTAATCAATTAGGTATTTCTAGCCCATTAGGTGAGGGAGTTTTACCTTCACTATTTACTTCTTTAGAACAGGAAAAAATTAATCAATACTATCCTGTGGGAAATAATATAATTAACCAAGTACCTAGAATTAATATATTTCGTGGCGGATTAAAATTTGATAAGACTGTTTTTACAGGAGAAGTAGATGCTTCTAATAGTTTATTTTTACAACAGCTAACAGCCACTTCAGCAAGATTCCAAGATATCTTCAAACTGAATAAGACTGTTTTTGCTAAAGAGGTAGACTTTAGCAATACTATTTTTAGTCAAAATTTTAATCTGTCTCACAGTCATTTTTTTGCCAAAACTAAATTTAAACAAGTAGAATTTCAGGGAATTAGCGATTTTAGTAATAGTCAGTTTGAAGCCTTAATTGAATTTGACGAAGCTATATTTGAGCAACTTGCTGATTTTACTCATAGTGTGTTTAGACAACTAGCAAATTTCAGTAAAACCATTTATAGAGAGCGATCGCTTTTTGCTAAGAGTAAATTTTTTGATGCATTAATTTTTATTAATAGTACTTTTGAGAAAACAGTTACCTTTCGTGATATTTATACCAATTCAATTATTAATTTACAAGATACTCATCTTCTAAATAGAATTGACTTTAGTAATGCTTTTTTTACGCCCAAAGCAACTATCAATACTTCGGGGTTAGCTTTCGATTCCACAGAAGCAAAAATTATTGGAGAAGTAGGAGTTATCGGCAAGATTATTAATGTTAACTATTTAGAAGGTAACGAAACCGTCTTGCGTAATTTAATCCGTAACTTTCGTAGTTTAGAACAAATAACTGATGCCAATTATATCGAATATCAACAAGAGCAATTAAGAACTAAACAATTAAGCGATCGCCTAACTCAAATATCTTCTTGGCAAACAATATTTACTTGGTCTTGGATTAGCTTAATTCCTCAATGGCTAAGCTTAAACTTATTATTATTACTAGGAGACTATGGTACAAATATTAATTTATTATTTACTATTGGCATAATAGCGATTACTTTCTTTGGTTTTTTATTTTGGTTTATCGATCGCTATCGACCTAATATTTCTCAGCCAATTATACCCAATAGCCAGGAAATCATTGTCATGCTTAGTAGTTACCTTACCTTGACTATTTTGAGCATTATTAATATTTTTATTACCACAGATAGACCTTGGCTAACTTTAGTTGGGGTTGCCATTATTCTCTTACCAATACCAATACTTTTAACAAGTTTAATTTATGGACAAGGAAGATATCACAAACTGCTGGATACCACCTATTTTGTCGAAGATGGTTCTTTTCGCGAGTTTCGCTTCTTGTTAGGGCGTTTACCCATTATGCCTCGGTTTCCCTTTTATCGCGATCGCTATGAGCCTATTTTGTGGCAAAAACGTTGGAATTGGCTCAACTACTACGACTTTAGTTTAAACAATATTTTCAAGCTAGGATTCAATGATATTCGTCTGCGAGATCGACATTTACCAGGATTAATTGCTACTTTAGTTTGGTATCAATGGTGTATTGGAGTTTTATATATCATTCTGCTATTTTGGACGCTTTCTCGCACTATTCCTGGTTTAAACCTGTTAATCTATTTTTGATTTTAAATCAAGAAAGCGATCGCATTCCTCAAAATTCCCTAAATTGCCCTCAGTAGATTGTAGAACTAGCTACCAAGCATCTGTAACTTATACAGACTAGCATACAATCCTTTGGTTGCGAGTAATTCATCATGACTACCAGATTCTACTAATTCTCCCCGCTTAAGTACCAAAATCTTATCCACATTACGGATAGTAGAAAGACGGTGGGCGATAATAATTGCTGAACGATCTATTAATAAGTGATCTAAAGCTTCTTGAATTAAAGCCTCAGTGGAGACATCTAAACTAGAAGTAGCTTCGTCTAAAACTAAAACGTGAGGATTACGAATAGCTACCCGTGCAAAAGCCAAGAGTTGTTTTTGTCCTCCTGAAAGGTTGGTACCTCTTTCCCGCAGTATTGTATTGTAACCATCGGGCAAATTTTCAATAAAGCGATCGATATTAACCAACTTAGCTGCTTGTTTGACTTCTTCTAGGGAATAATCATCACCCAGAGTAATGTTGCGTTTAACATCTCCTGCAAACAAGAAACTTTCTTGTAAAATTACGCCAATATAGCGACGTAGATCCGCCTGGGGAATATCTCTAATATCAATTCCGTCTACCAAAATTCTGCCTTTACTTGGTTCATAAAGACGACACAGCAAACGAATAATCGAGCTTTTGCCTGCACCTGTTGGGCCAACTAATGCCACTTTTTCTCCAGGTTTAATTGTAAAGTCTAAATTTTTAAGAACATATTCATCGGGTTTATAGCCAAACCAGAGATTTTCAAAGCGAATTTCACCAGTTTTTGAGCTATTTGCCCTATTTGTTACTAAAGTGCGGTGTCCCTCGGCAACAGAGATGACTTTATCTCTAATTTCAATTGGTTCGTTTAATAATTCTGTAATCCGTTCGATCGCCGTAAACCCAGACTGAAACATAGTGAATTTATCTGCAAACTGACGTAGAGGGTTAAATAACCGTTGGGAATAAAGAATAAACGCCGATAAAGCACCATAAGTCATACTATCTTGCAGTACAAAAATGCCACCCAACCAAAGAACTGCTGCGATCGCTACAAGGGCAATCCATTCTAACGTAGCCGATACAGCAGAATCGTGAAAGATAGTTTTATCAACTTCTATACGATATCGTTCATTAATCGAGCGATACATTTCACTGTTGTATTGTTCCCGCCGAAATAACTGAACGATATTAATCCCCGCAATATTTTCTTGCAGCATCGAATTAAGCTTAGATAGTTCTTCCCTAGCTTTGTAGTTTGCCTTACGATATTGCTGCTGGAAATAAATAATTAATGCGGTAACAGGAATCAGCATAAAAACCAAAATCGATGCCAGTTTCCAGTTCACTATGTAAATCGTAATTATGATCGCCACAATAGAAACAAAGTCACTAACTACTCCTACTGCACCACTAGCAAAAACATTACCCAAAGCTTCAACATCACTAGCAATACGAGTAATCAGTTTTCCCACAGGAGTGCGATCGAAAAAGCTCGAAGCAAGGGAAGTAACATGAGTAAATAAATCTTCCCTAACTTCAGCTGTAATTTCCTGTCCAATTTTCTGTACTAAGTAGCCTTGAACAGAGGCAAACATTAGTCTGATAGCTATAGTTATCAATAACAATCCTACTAAGAGGTTAATTCCTTGGGCAACCGATCCCCCATTCAAAAAAGCCCAAGTTGGTTCTTCTCGTAACAGAGATATAGCTTGACCAATAATTAGCGGTTGAATTGAACCTGCCACAGCCAAAGGCACCAGCAAGATTAAACAAATTACTAGCGTACCTCTACTGTTGCGAGTGTAGGGAATCAACTTAAGAAATAACCACCAATCATTATTTTGGTTTTTAACTTTAGTTTCTGGCGGAGGGGAAGTGGCGATCATAATTTTATTTGTGGCTGAAAACAGAAAATATTTATGTTACTAGCTGTTTGTTCTGAATTATTATGAATATCTAGTCTTTTATTCAAATTATGGCAAGGTTTTAGCCGATAATCTACAAACAAAAAAAATATCGCTGGATTTTATAGCAATGTTTTATGGGAAAAGCGATCGCTTTCCTGACATCATCTGTTGCATTGATATTGTTAGATCGTGTCAACTATAGACCTTCGAGTAACTCTTTCTCTGAAACTTTAACAATAGAGGACAGTAGATTTTGCGTTATATTAAATTCTTGTTCGGTACCATTATCCTGAGATAAATCATCAAGTGCCTCAAGAAATGCGTAGATAAGTACACCTTTAAATACCGATTGTTCGGTCTTCGTCAACGGCAAACACTGGTGATACATCAATAAAGTGTCTTTAAGTTCCTCAAATGTTAAAAGGCTTCCTCCTCTGGCTGAAGAACTACTAGTTAGTCCAATACACAAATCGAGCAATCGCTCTCCCTGGGTTGACATATCTACATCCACAATACCGCTGAGGGAATTATCTTGAAAGAAAACATGGCAAAATCGAAAATCGTTATGAATTGTTGCAGTAAACATTTAACCTCTTAGTTTTGCTACCAATTCATTGATATTGTCACGATTGAGACGATAACTTAAGGGATGGGCAATTAATCTAGCACTACTCTCATAAAGTATATCTGTTTCAATCAAGCCATTTTCCTTGAGGGTTTTGCCTGTAGAAACCAAATCGACAATAGCTTCAGACATTCCTGTAATTGGGCCTAATTCTACTGAACCAGATAAGGGAACAATTTCCACCGGCAAATCGATACTGTCAAAATGTTCTTTAGCGCAGTTGACAAACTTAGAAGCAACTCTACCGTGGGGTGGTAATTCAACCGAACGCCGATAAGGACTACTTGCAGGTACTGCCACCGACAAGCGACAATAGCCAAATTCGAGATCGATTAAATTAGCAACTTTTGGTTGTTTCTCTCGCAACACATCATAACCAACAATTCCCAGTTGCGCCTGTCCGTATTCGACATATACAGGAACATCCTGCGCTCTAACTAATAAAGCTCTAGCGATGTTAGTAGGATCGGTAATCTGTAGCTGACGATTAGTTTGATCGAGAAAGGCACTAAAATCCAAGCCTAAGTTGCGAAATAAATCGATACTGTCTTTTAATAATGCGCCCTTTGGTAAGGCAATAGTAATCATAGAAATTATTTATCAAAAATATAAACAACAAAGATTTGCTGAGGCTCAAATAAACAGTTGATTGGTAAATTTTTAAAAGCTATTTCTTAACTAATACTGGTTTAACCTCAAATAGCTTACCGTAGTTATTCCCTAAAAAAATATTATTCTTAACCCCAATCTTTTTAATTAGCAGTGATCTAAATGTCAGGAAATAGACATATAAATCATGTATAATTAGCCAGAAATTTGCAAATATAGCTGTAAGATGAAAAAAAGCATTTTAAACACGATTGATGTGGTAAACCACACTCAATAAAAGTAAATTAAGCTAATTTTCAATGCATCCCAAAGGGAATTTTAATTTCCCTTTAATAGTTATTCAGGAGGTATCAACCGCAATGGATTGTAGTCATATTCAGTTCTGTGGCGATAAATCAAAAGTAGATTTCCCACAATTGCAACGTCTATTTGCGAAAACAGCTTTTTGGGCGCGAGAACGAAATATTGACGAGCTTCAAATCGCGATCGCCAATAGCAATCCTGTGGTAACTGTCTGGGATAAACAACGCCTCATTGGTTTTGCCAGAGCAACTTCTGACGGAATCTACCGTGCTGGTATTTGGGATGTGATTATTGACCCCGATTATCAGGGAGTGGGTTTAGGGCGTAAGCTCGTACAAACTGTCTTATCTCATCCTTTGGTTAGCAAAGTAGAAAGAGTTTACTTGACTACTACTCATCAACAAAGCTTTTACGAACGTATCGGCTTCCAACAAAACGAAACTACAACAATGGTGTTGTATAACAACTCAGAATCTTCCGAAGACTTAGCCCGACGAATCAAAGAAATACCAGTAGCAATTGATAATTGGTAAGGGATAATTGACAACTATTTAAAAAGCTAATAGCTAATAGCTACGAACCAAATAACCCCCAGCTAAAACCGAAAAAGCAGCAGCGATCTAAGCCATTACCATTCCCCCATCGACGTTAAACACCTGACCAGTAATATAGGCTGCTGCGGGATCGGCAGCCAAGAAACGGATTGTTCCTGCAACTTCTTCGGGTTTACCATAACGACTAAGGGGAATTAACTTAATAATGTCGTCAGATTTAAGATCGTTGGTCATATCAGTCTCAATAAACCCTGGTGCAACTGCATTGACGGTGATCCCACGATTGGCTAATTCTTTAGCAATAGTTTTGGTAAAGCCAATTACTCCAGCTTTTGCTGCACTGTAGTTGGCTTGTCCAGGATTGCCCATTTGTCCTGCAACCGAAGCAATATTAATAATTCTGCCACTGCGCTGCTTCAGCATAGTTTTACTGACTGCTTTGGTACACAAAAATACCCCAGTCAGATTTAAGTCAATTACAGCTTGCCATTGTTCGGGTTTCATCCGCAGCAATAAAGTGTCTTGAGTAATCCCCGCATTGTTAACCAAAACGTCAATGCGCCCGAACTTATCGAGGGTTTGTTTAATTAAATTATCTACTTCTGCGCTTTGGGAGACATCTGCTTGTAAAGCGATCGCTTCTCCGCCCGCTGTAGTAATCTCTTTTACGGTGGCTTCTGCGGCATCACTAGAGCGAGCATAGTTAACGACAACTTTTGCCCCTTGAGTAGCTAATGCCATAGCTGCTGCTTTACCAATACCCCTAGAAGCACCCGTAATCACTGCAACTTTATCTTTTAAATACTGTAGATTTTCTGGTAATAATTCCATCACTTGCCCCTTTGAAATAAGCTTAAGAAACTAAATAAAATTACTAGGATTTCTAGTTAACTTAGCTATCATATAGGCTAACTAGTCTCTTAGACTAATTTTCTCTTGGCGACCAATATATACAAGGCGATCTCTATGGCAGTTAAAAAGCAATTCTCTAGTTTTCAAGATTTGTTAGAAAGTTCCAATGTCCCTGTATTAGTAGATTTTTATGCAACTTGGTGTGGCCCTTGTCAGATGATGAATCCGATTTTAGAACAGGTAGGGGCAATTTTACGCGATCGCCTCCAAGTAGTCAAAATTGACACTGATAAATATCCTAATTTAGCTTCCAAATACCAAATTGAAGCTTTACCAACCTTGGTTTTATTCAAGAATGGTAAACCAGCCGAAAGAATTGAAGGCGTATTACAAACTACTCAACTAATTAAGCATTTGAGTACTTTTGTTTGATATACAGTTATCAACCTCTGACTCTAGGAAGAAATTAGTTACAAGGTGGGCAATATTTTTACAGTCTTCAATCCTGATTCGACTTGTGAACATGGCCTCCAAAACTATTAATCTTAAGAAATAAGAAATTAGTAAGAGTATTAAATACTGAGCTTCTAACGGGTGCAGTTTTTGCTCCCGCAATAGATTAAAACAAGCACATTGGCTACTAAAGATAAAACCTTAACTGGGCAAGGATTTCAGAATGTGCAAGTTAAGAGTCTTATTTAAACAAGCAAAGATTCTATATAATAGAATGCTTATAGTATAAAGCTGACCTAGTTAACCAGGCAGCGATAACTTCGTTAAGCTTCGCTAACGCGCTTTTCTAATAACTATGCTTAATCCGAATTTGGAAGCAATCGAACT
>JAAUYG010069331.1_pt1 | contig 37277 bp, 34 predicted proteins | sample 7278091 | NCBI WGS metagenome assembly JAAUYG01 (sample SAMN14350201, study PRJNA611818) | marine sediment metagenome | isolation source: surface marine sediment (0.6m) | place: French Polynesia: Moorea | collected 2018-08 | reverse complement strand
GTGATCCTATGCAAAAGGGGACGATACCCCAGGTTCAGGTTGATGTCGCTGATTGCCTTCCACCGCATAGGGCCGAATGCTCATGACAAAATGCTCAATATCGTTCGCTAATCCTTGCTTGGACGTTACTCAGCGCTGCAGCTCCGCGCCATAGCATAGCGTTAAGCAAAAAGTTTCTGAGTTTTTCTGCAAAAAAGCCGGCGCGAGGCCCCAAAATCCGCACCCGCTAAATTGGCAGGCTCCAAACCCACGACAAGGGTGAAATTTGGAACGTAAAGGAGTTGGTAATTGGCACAAATCGATCTTCAAGACATTATTAAATGGAACCCGAACAAGCTAAGTCGCTCCGAACTGGATGAGTATATAGCACACTGTTGGTCAAAAATCGGGGCCCGCTATCAGTATGGGGATATCCATGCTGCTCTATTATCGGAAAGGACCGCCCGGCAAAATAAGGTGACGGTTAATGTGAGTCTGATTTTTTCAATTCTTGCTGTATTATTCGCGTTCGGCTCGCTCTTTTTTTCCATCATGGACTGGCGTGGTGATAAAGATTGGCAATCAACTCAAATCGAAGAATTGCAGATACAAAGCTTATACTTACAAGAGATTGCGCAAGCCACAGATCATAGTCCCCCAGAAGCCGACCTTAAGGCCGCACCCAAGAAGTGAGTTAAGTATAAAGTTTCTGATTTTATCTGCAAAAAAGCCGGCATGAGGTTTTGAAACCCGCACCCGCTACATTCGCAAGCTCAAAAGCCTCGACAAAAGCGAAACCTGGAACCTACCCCATCCAGTAAAGAATAGAGTTAAGAAAATTATTAGTGACAGGGCAGGCAAAAAGAAAGTTGCATAATAGTAAGATGGATGAGGAAATTAAATTGGCTAAAGAGCTAAAAACAATGGATGAAATCATTATAATGATAAACGCCGGAATGGCTGAAAGCGACGCTCTGGACGGTGATTGCAAAGGGTGCAGGGTAAGCGGCGTTTACAAATTGAAGGACCAGGAGGACATCGACCGCCTGGGGCGCAATTGGGAGTTGTCGGTTGCTAATAAATATTGCACTGGAGAATGCTTGGCCGTCCTTGAGTATGAGGCAAAAAAGATTGCTCGCCTTTTCGATGTTATTTAAGCACTCACCGGGCAAAAAATTTCTGATTTTATCTGCAAAAAAGCCGGCGCGAGGCCCAAAAATCAGGAAAGTTTCTGATTTTAAAATCGGCCACCGCAGGTGCGGCTCAAATCCCTAAAAATATCTAATTCCATTCAATATATTGTCATATTACCACCTCTAAACTGCCCCAGAATCCTTAATTGAAAGTTTCTGAGATAGTGTGCCCCCCCATAATTGGCGCACCCATTATTCACGAGACCATCTGCTTCTACAACACGTATCCCTATCGATCAGACCTACTGGAAGAAGTCTCAGACCTCTATGGGTTCGATTCCTTAAAATTTCAGCGCGAACGGATCGTCGTGCAATTTCGCAGGCGCGAACGCCAATTTGGCGCAAATTGTCAAGGGATATCCCCATTCCGTCAAGACACGCCAGGGCCGATGATTCATAATGCCGTTCCGCCGCAGCAAGTGCCAAAAAGAACGCGATGTAGAGAAATCTTGACGGACAAATGCGCCCCATCACGACGACATATGATTTCGATCGAAGCCTGACGACGTTCAAAGTCGTCGGCAAAGTGGCCGTGATCGATTTCATCGACGCCTTGGCGCGGTACTACAGAGGTGACATCACGCCTCTGAACTTATGGGATTTAACGCAAGCCGATCTTTCGCTTTTCAGGACCAATGAAATCCAAGACCTTGCCGCCTATTCGCGCCGATTGGCTGGATCGCGTCGATGTGGCCGAACGGCGGTTGTTTTCAGCGGAACATTGGGATTCGGCCTCGGCCGAATGTTCGAAACCTATCTGGAAATTGCCGGACTGCCGTTGGCATTCAGCATATTCGTCAGCATGGACGCCGCCTTGAAGTGGTTGCAAGCCGGAGCGGATGATGATGGCCGAGATAAACGTCGACCATGAAAACAAGATCATTCAAAGGAACCTGACGGGCGAGAAGAGCGCGCGACAGGCCATCAACCTGATGGGTGAAAATGCCTTCGCGGTCGAATACCTCCAAGGATACAGCAGTCTCGTCGATATGCGGGATACGACCCATCATCCTCAAATGGAGAAACTGCTGAGAATCGTAGAAGAGTGTATACGACAACGGGTCGGTTTCAATGCCAGGATCGCGTTCCTCATCCCCGACACGGATCAGCGCAGACACGCAGCCAAACTGTTCCGGACCTGGATGGAATCCCAATCATTCGAGCTGCAACAATTTTAATCTACGAACCCGCTATGGCGTAGCTGAGGCTTGGCGCTTCGGCCTCACAGCGAAGTACGGGTTAGCGGATTCATCGGCCCCCGTGGTATGGGGAACTTGGCGAATGTCGGGCGCAATCAAGTCAACCATGCCCACATCGTAGCGGGCCGCCACATTGTCCTCCGCTTCCATTGGCATCGCGTTGGCGATTCCATGGTAGGGTATCTGCTTCGCCACGAATCCGCCGGCCATCGGTGTGCCACATTCGGGTTGAATACCCGCGCGTTCAACTGGTATCTACCGCGCTGATAGTCCAAAGTCGGCAAATTCGGTAAACTCTAGCACATAGTTCCATGCCGCTTCACCATAGCCGCATCGCGAGCATTTTAAAGCAAAGACCTTGAAACACATATCCGATCCGGTCCTATGACCTTGGCTTGGTTGATTTCCGGCTGTGCCGGAGGCCTCGACACCAACAGCTCTAGCGATGTGGCCAGGGCTTACACCATGCCGCATGACCGGGCCTTGCAGACCGCGATTAAAGCCGCAGCTGAGATAGGGGGACGGTTTCAAGCCGGATGGCTGAAGACCAGAAAGCGATCGTTCAGGCTTGCACCATGGACGGCCCACCCCTGAGGCTGCGATTTGTCTGGCACGGCTCGCCGTTTGCCGTTTCCGCACTCGAGGACATATCCCGGCAGCGCCGTGTTGAAATTCACTTGCATCGCGGGCTTTAGCACGCGATCAACGTTTCTCCGGGGATTTGATAAACAATACCCCAGTGGTTGATGTGAACTCGCGATGAATGAATTATTAACTTATTGAATTTAATAATATAACCTTGTCAATAAAGTATTGCAAAATGGTCCTTGATTTGTAAAAAGATTCATTATGCCCACCGAAAAGCCCATATTGACTTTCGCTGTTGACCCTGAGCAATTGGAGCGTACCAATGATTTCCGGTTCGAAAATCGCATTGAGACCACATCACAGGCCATACGGATTTTAGTTGAGAAGGGGCTTCGAGACCGCGAAAAGAAAAAGAGATAGCAACGTTTTATCCCCCGCCCGGCATGACCTCGAAATCGAACGTTGTATTTCACAATTGCGTATGAAGTTAAGCGATGGAATAAAAAGAGATCGGTGTAAAATAATTCGAAAAATTTATGTTTCTCAAATTATGGCGATATTCCACCGTCTTCAAGGTGTTGAGAAACATCATTGGCTTCATTCAGACCGCCTAAAAAATTGAATCAATCTAAAAAGTATCAAGATAGAAGTCGTTGGATATGATGTTTAATAATGGAAATATTTATCATCGCACGATAGCTTATATTCTTTGTTTTCTATGCCCTTTTGGGGCAATCGGGTCATTGTCTGGATGTCATCTAATTTCAAAGTATATTTCATCGGAAAGTACCTCAACAAATGCTGACGTAACTTTAGTATGGACCGAAGTTCCAAACGCGACTTCATATAACGTCTATGTGTCTAAGTTGCCAGGAGTCACCAAACGCAGTGGTCATAAAATTTCAAGTGTTACGAACCCTTTTAGACTCTATCAATTAGAACCTGGCCAAACTTATTATTTTGTCGTAACTGTGGTCAATGGGTCAGGAGAGAGCCAAGAATCAAAGGAATTATCGTATTATGCCGTTGCGGATGAAATTGGACTCGTTTATTGGAAAGATCTTTTTGACAAATCAATACAAGACCATGAGCGCAACACGACTGAAACAAAACAAGCGATTTTAGCTGCACCTGAAAAAACCATAACAAAACCTGATAAAGCACCTTCAGAGAATGAAGCGCCAAGTGATAAGATTGCTGGCAAAAAAATATCTTCAGTCGATTTATCCAGTGAAAATATTCGGCCATCAGATGAAAGAGGGGTTGAATCGGCAGACAGCAAGGATAAGTTTACTGAAAATCCGAAGCCAACAAATGTTTCTGCCGAGACCGGCACCGATCAGAAGTTGCTGGAATTGGAAGACATGCGCCTAAAGGCTGCTCGAATGCTCGCGGCTTCGCATTTCTATATTTTTTTTGAAGAAAATTCCAATGAACTTACAACCAAAGCCCTTGAAAAACTCGATCAAATTTATACCATTCTGAAAATCACCCCAGACGCTAAGGTGGCGCTAAACGGCTATTCGGATTCAATTGGTCCCCCTGCGCTCAATCGAATGGTCTCTGAGGTCAGGGCCAATTCGGTCAAGAGCTATTTGTCGGGTAAGGGAATAAAACCATCCCGTATGATGGCTATGGGTCATGGATCTCAAAAATTTTTAGCCCGTAATGATAGCTCAGAGGGAAGACGTTTCAATCGTCGCGTTGAAATTGAACTTATTATTCCTTGAATCAAATCATTCGATTTGTCTATTGGTCATTTTCCTGAAAAAGCAAGGGGTTATCCATTTTGGGAAAAATAAAAAAAATCTTCATAACTAAAGTTATTATCTTTTTTATTATTTCGCCGGCAAGCTTTGCGGCGGAAATAGTTCCTATGGGCAAGGTTTCAATTATCAAAGACGGCTATGTGGTCGGTGAATTCAACCAGAAAGGACTGCTTCCTGAAGGTTTCTTACTAAGATGCGAAGCTATGTGTGTCATCCGGTTGGACGATGTTAGTTTGGAGGTAGAACCCAAGACCGCATTTTCTGTCAGCCAGATGACAAATCATCACGATTTAATCATACGACAAGGCACCGTTTATTATTCACTCAACAAGTCTACGCGGCCACTGCATTTGGATACGCCCATTGAAACAATGACGATAAACAAACTTGACATGACCAGCAGTGAATTAAAAGGTTATGTGCGCGCAGTAGAAGATGCAATGGAAATCGGCGTTTTCGGCGGTGGGGCAATAACACTTGATTTAGCATCGGAAAGATTTTCCGTTTTATCTGGAGAGAAACTTACCATTGCCGTTGCCGCTACCGAAAAACAAGCCTTCGCCAACAAGAAGGGTGAAAACCTCGAAGCAAACAAAATCTACATGATCGAAACCATCGACAACTACAATGATCGTTTCAGCCAGATTTACAGTGGTGACGGTCAGGATTCCGACAGCGGCGGGTCTGGTGATAATGATTCCGCCAGCGGCATTTTCAGTGGCGGTAGCTCTGGTGGTGGCGGTTCCGGGGAGGGCGGATCCAGTGGTGGCGGTTCCGGTGGTGGCGGTTCCAGTGGTGGTGATTCTGACGGTGGCGGTTCCGGGGGTGGCGGTTCCGGGGGTGGCGATTCCGACGGTGGCGGTTCCAGTGGTGGCGGTTCCAGTGGTGGCGATTCCGGAGGTGGAGGTTCCAGTGGCGGCGGTTCCGGAGGTGGCGGTTCCAGTGGCGGCGGTTCCGGAGGTGGCGGTTCCAGTGGTGGTGATTCCGACGGTGGCGGCAGAAGATAACCCCAACGCGTCACAAGTTCGGCATATTTACAGATACTTCCTGCCAATCATGTACAATCACATTCATCTGGCATTCCTGGTAACCACATGATAGCCGATGCGAAGTGACCTTGCCCCTTCAACTTGATTCAGTTTTCTGGGCCAAGATCATCGTTGGCTTACGAACTGCAAGATCAAAATCTAATTTATAAACACATAAACATCATCTATATACACCACGCAGGTACCGTAATTATCGCTACTTCTTGTACCGATACCTCTGAAAGGCTCCTCAATTTGATCGATGGCCTCAATGAATTTATATTTTACACTTCCCACATCTTCAGGATCGTCGACGCCAAAATAGACCTTTTTCTTACTCCATTTTGTCTCTAACGTATAAGGCAAGCCGGCTACAGGATTTATTCCGGCTCCCAGCTCGGTGTAAAACCAACTGTATAAAGTGGCATAATCCGTTGGAACACTGAGTATACTTACTTCTCCCCGAACTGTTTCTCTATAGAAAGAAGCAGGTAGTCTTCTCAGTTGCATTTGAAGCCAAACAAGGTCGTCAGCGTTCTCAGACAATAGACCGACGTCTGCACCAATGCGCGCACTTACATTACCGTCCCAACTTTCCACTTCCATTGTTGCTCGGATACCTTTAATTTTCTTCACCTTATTTATCAGTTTGACCCAAGCGCTATCATTGGAATTCCCTGCGATATGCTCTATTTTCAACCTGCCATTGTCTATGGAAAAGTTGGCTATGGCCTCATCATCGTCACTAATGGACCACTTACCACTGGCTTTCAAATCTGCGATATTAACATAACTGTCAAAGTTATCGTACAGTTTCCATCCAGCGAAAGCACCCGTGGCGAACAAAGTTGTGAAGGTCACAACGAACATGAAAATAAATGTTTTTTTCATTTTTCCCCCTTCGCGGTTTTGCTCTAAATCTGTGTAAGCTGACTTTGCACACGATGGCCATTAACAAGACCGTCCCTCGGCATGCGCGTTCGATCAGACGCAATTATCTCGAACCGCGCGAATATCCCAATCATACGACCATTGACCGAATCTTGGGATCATGAGCGTGTCTGCCAGACTCACCGTTTTGATTGTTGGCATCAAATACCGACATATCCATGTGGTTTTTCACCAAGGTATGGATGGTCGTCTCGAGCGTCCCCGGCATTAATTGCGCTTTCAATGAGATCGGAATCATCTGGTGTATCATCGCAGTGCTTGTATTGGGCCATTTGGTCTCCGGATCGGTGTCCGGCACAGTGAAAGACTTGGGGGAGCTTAAACTGCCCCCATATAGCACATAACTATTCATTATTAAACAATATAATCGATTAAATCATGAGAAGTTTTACGGTCTGAACGACTTGGTACCCAAAAAAAAGGAAGAACCTTCGTGCAAAAAAGGGGTCACACCAATTCGCTGTGACCCCTTTTCTTATTGACCGCCGGAGGATTTTCCAGGCGTGGATGAAAAAAAATGCCAAAAGGCAAGGCATTCGCCCTGCCCTTTGGCATTAAGATGAGAAGATGAAAATCAGCAATTAGCGCGTCAGGATAAATACCATTCCCCAATGGTCTGCACAATTATACGCTTGCCTGAACGTAATTGCTTGTATCGGGAACGGATAAAAGCAGGTAACGTGCCAATTCGGAGGTCTTTTGTTTTTACTATTATATTCGGGTTGTTATTGGTTCCATCCTTCAATCGGCATCAATACCGACGAACGAAAAAAATCGACCAGGTGTATTAAATTGTGCACAAAAAATATGTTTCGGCGCTCGGGTTCGACGGGTGCTTTGCGGCCGGGCATGGTGCCCGGGGCCGGAATCGAACCGGCACGGTGTATTACACCGAGGGATTTTAAGTCCCTTGCGTCTACCTATTCCGCCACCCGGGCTGCGGGTCGAAACGTTCAAAGGCTTTTATCGGTAATCCCCCAAAGTGTCAACAAACGGGCGGGATGCGGCCGCCGCAATCTGTTAGAGCAGGCCGCACGCACTCCGATTCGACGTGTCCCTGGCAGTTTTCGCCAACGCTTTCTTTGGGTCGGATGCCTGCCGGTCATTCAACGGAAAAGGCGTGCATGACCGCGTGGCATTTGCAGGCCGTGCTGAACAGCAAACGCCCGGTCTGCCGTCGCAGGCGATCCAACCCCTCAAGCAGCGTCTTGGCTTGATAACCGCCGACGCCCGGCGCCAGCTGGATGCTCCGAATGACGAAAGACGTGTAGTCCCCGTATGCGAGTGTGGACAGGAATTCGTGCATGATCAGCGGGCGCGGCTCGCCGGTCCGGAGGCAGAGCGCGTTCGGCTCGGGGCAGTCGTCCGGGCAGCTGAAGTCGGCGTTGCTCATGAAAACCTGCCCCTCGGCACCGAAACAGGGGTTGGGCAGCAGGGGCACAAGAACCTGGGGTACGGCATGGGGTTGAAGATGGCGCTCGCGCTGCAGCCGGGCGACGAGCCACTCGTAGGCCAAATGTATCGGAAGCGCGGGCACGATCCAGACTTCGGACGTCGCCTCGATATGGGCGTCCAGAAATCCAATCGCGTCGGCCTTCAGATACGAGACGCCGGGGAAGACGTCGACTTTCCGCTGATCGACGACGACAAGGGACGCCCCGGGCCTTGCGGCGCTTAGCCTTTCGCACGCCAGACGCCCGAACCGACCGCCGCCGATGATCCAGTACGATGGTTGCCGCATGGGTTTGACTCGTCGCTCATTGTTTCCCTCAGACTGCCGCACGCCGGAACCAATTCCGTGCCTTCGGGTTATCCCATAGTCTTTCCGGGTCTGGGGGTCAACGCCTGGCCCCGATTCCAACGCGCTTTTGAGGACACCTTGCGTCCCCCGGCCAGCTTGTCATCCCCAATCGGATTTGCTAATCAGGGCCAGCGTCAAGGACACGACTCCAAAGAAAAAACGATCGGCAGGAAACAGCCCATGACCGTCAACGGCGTCGCCACGACCGACTTGATCCTCGCTTCGCAATCGCCCCGGCGCAAATACCTCCTCGAGCAGGCCGGCCTCACTTTCCGGGTGATTCCGAGTCGCATCGACGAATCCGACCTGCCCCTCACGGAACCGGCGGATTACGTCCACCAGCTGGCCACCGCCAAAGCCCGGGATGTGGCGTTCAACCATCCGGACAGCTGGGTGCTGGGGGCCGACACCATCGTCGCCGTGGACAATCGGCTGCTGGGAAAACCGGAATCGGCCCAAGATGCCCGCGAAATGCTCGGGCGCTTGTCCGGAAAAACCCACCATGTTTACACCGGCTTTTGCCTTGTCCATCAGCGCCGGACCATTTGCATGGCCGATACGGTTCGTACCGATGTGGTGTTCAAGACGCTGACCGACCACGAGATCGACTGGTATATCCACACGGGAGAGCCTTTTGACAAAGCGGGCGCCTATGCCATTCAGGGCCTGGGCACCTTTCTGGTGCGACGCATCAACGGCTCCTACACCAATGTGGTGGGCCTGCCGGTGTGCGAAGTGGTGGAAATTCTGCTGCGTGAGGGGGTGATGGGGCTTGAAGTCCGGCCCGGCGAGCAACATATTGCACAGGAGAAGACGTGATAGCCGCGATTGAAGCGATCAGGGAACGCATACGGATAGCCGCTGAAAGTTGCGGCCGTCGCCAGGATGACATCCACCTCGTGGCCGTCAGCAAAACCGTGCCGGCTGAGCGGGTCAGGGATGCCGCCGCTGCAGGTGTGCGCATTCTGGGCGAAAACTATATCCAGGAGGCCCGCGACAAGCTCGAAGCGCTGTCCGACCTGGAATTGTCCTGGCATTTCATTGGTCACCTCCAGCGCAACAAGGCCAAATACGCCGTGCGCCTTTTCGATCTGATCCACTCGGTGGATTCGATCCGCCTGGCCCGTGAAATCGATAAACAGGCGGCCAAGGCGGGCAAACGACAGGCCATCCTGATCCAGGTCAACACCGGCAAGGAAGCGACCAAATCGGGTGTCTACGAGGAGGATGCCCTGGCCCTGGCGCGGGAGGCCGCCCAGATGGAGCACATTGCCGTAAGAGGTCTGATGACGCTGCCGCCCTATTTTTACGCCCCCGAAAAGGTGCGTCCCTATTTTCGGGCCTTGAGGGAACTCAGCGACCGCATCCGGTCAGCGGGCCTTCCCGGTATCGAGATGACGGAACTTTCCATGGGCATGACCGGCGATTTTGAAACGGCCATCGAGGAAGGCGCCACCATGGTGCGCATCGGAACGGCCCTGTTTGGAGAACGGGTATGAAGTTGCTTATGCATGCCTGCTGCGCCCCCTGCAGCATCTATCCCCTCAACCGCCTGCGCGATGAGGGATACACCGTCATGGGGTATTTTTACCGGCACAATATCCACCCCTATACCGAATGCCTGCGGCGTCAGGAAACACTCCAGGCCTATGCCACCGATAAGCAGCTCAAGTTGATCATCCAGGAGGGTTACGACCTCGAGGGGTTCATGCGCAACGTCGTTCATCGCGAAAAAGACCGCTGCCGGCACTGCTATTTCGACCGCCTGCGCGCGACGGCCCTTGTGGCGAGAAAGGGCAAGTTCGACGCCTTCACAAGCACCCTGCTCTACAGCAAGTTTCAGAAACATGCCCTGATCCGGGAGATCGGCACGGCCGTGTCCCAAGAAACCGGGGTGCCCTTCCACTATCAGGATTTCCGCGTCGGCTGGAAAGAGGGAGTGGAGATCTCCAAGCGCGAAGGCATGTACCGCCAGGCCTATTGCGGGTGCATCTACAGCGAAAAAGAGCGCTTCTACCGCCCCAACCCGCCGGCCCCGCCCAATCCCTGACCGCCGATGTACGCCAATTTCATATATTTCATCCTGGCGATCATGATCTACGCCACCTACCAGCCGCCCGAGGACCCCGGTCTGCCCGGCTGGCAGGCGGCCTTCGCCGCTCTGATGATGGTTCTGGGCTTCGCTCTCTTTTCAAGCTGGTCCTACGGGCGAATTGTGACGCTGGCCGCCCGCAAGGGCCAGTACGCGGCCGACCATCGTTTTGCGGTGATCTCGACCCGCCAGGCGATCGTGGCCATCCTGATCTACGCCTTCATGATTCACGGGCTGGGGCTCCCGGCCTATTGGTATGACCTGACGGCTTTCCGCACCATCCCGACCCTGCTGGCCTTCGCTTTCGTGCTGCTCTTCCTGACCCTCCTCGTGATCGTCTGGAACTGCGCACACCCAAGCTACCGGCGCCTGTACGATCCCCGTGTCGAACGCCGGGACTATATTGCCACCAATATCCGGATGTCCGTGCCGATCATCATCCCCTGGCTCGCCATGTCGCTCGTGGCCGATATCATTTTCGCCCTGCCCTTTCATTGGCCCAAGCAAATTCTGTCCTCCACCGAAGGCATGGTGGCCTACTTCCTGCTTTTCCTGGTGACGGTGGCCCTGGCCGCCCCGGTCGTCGTGCAACGCATGTGGGGCTGCTACCCTTTGGAAGAGGGGGTATACCGGGAGCGCATTCAGGCCCTCTGTCGCCGGGCCGGTGTCCGCTATCGCAATATTCTCTACTGGCCTCTCTTCGGCGGGCGCATGCTGACCGCCGGCGTCATGGGCATCGTGCACCGCTTCCGCTACATCCTGGTGACGGACGCCCTTCTGAAGACCCTGGAACCCGATGAAATCGACGCCGTGATCGCTCACGAGATCGGCCATGTGCGCAAGCATCACCTGCTCTTTTTCATGTTCTTTCTGGCGGGTTTCATGCTGGCCTTCTTTTCTGTCCAGGGGCTGGTCGTCTACCTGATCCTGACCATCAAACCGCTCTTTTTCTTTGTGATCAGCCTCAATCTGACCCAGACAACCATTCTCTACATCTACAGCCTGACCTTTCTGGTTTTCTTCCTGCTCTATTTCCGCTTCCTGTTCGGCTATTTCATACGCAATTTTGAGCGCCAGGCCGATATCTTCGTCTACACCCTTTTTGATTCCGCCCGTCCCATGATTTCGACCTTCCAGAAAATCACGGCCACCAGCGGCCAGGCCCCGGACAAACCCAACTGGCATCACTTCAGCATCAGCGAGCGCGTGGCCTACCTGGCTAAGTGTGAAGGGGACCGCCGCTGGATTGCACGCCACAACCGCAAGGTGCGTAACAGTCTCGTTGCCTATGGCCTGGGTCTATTGATGATCTGTACCTTGGGCTACCAATTCAATTTCGGGCAGATTGGCCAGAACGTGGAAGCACGGCTAGTCGAAGAGCGCCTCGTGCTGGAAGAAGAGTATCTGCGTCTGGAAATCGAAAAACGCCCCGACAACGCCGAACTATACAGTTTATTGGGAGACAACCAGTACAGCCAGGAAGACTATGCCGCCACCGCGGCGATCTACGAAAAGGCCCTCGCCCTCGACCCCGCCAACGCGCATGTTCTCAATAACCTGGCCTGGCTTTACGCCACCAGCGCAGACGAGCGGATCCGCAATCCGTCCCGCGCCCTGGAGCTGGCCCGCCGGGCGGTTGAAATCGAACCGGACAGCGCCCACATCCTCGACACGCTGGCCGAAACCTATTTTGTCAACCACCAATTTACGCAAGCCGTTGAGTATGCCCGCCAGGCATTGGCGGCCGCGAACGAGCCCAAAGACCATTACCGCCAGCAACTGGATCGATTTCAGCAGGCCCGCCGCACCCCATGAGGGCCGTCGGGCTTTTCCGCTTGCGGCCGCACGGAAGAAAACCATGCCCACCCAGGGTTGCAGCATCATTTTTTTAAACCGCCGGCAAGAGGTGCTCCTCCTGCTGCGGGACGATATCCCGTCGATCCCCTATCCGAACCAATGGGACCTGCCCGGGGGACACGTCGAAAAGGATGAAACCCCGGAAGCGTGTATCATCCGGGAGATGAAGGAAGAAATCGGACTGGCAATCGAGGGGTTTGAGCTCTTCGTCATCACGCAGATGCCCGATCGTACCGAGTTCACCTTCTGGAAACGGGCAGATCTGGACATCGACGCCATCGACCTGACCGAAGGCCAGCGCCTGGGCTGGTTCTCCGCGGCGGAAATCCGTGCGCTGCCGCTGGCATTCGGCTTCAATCACGTTGTGGAAACATTTTTCGAACGGATCGATTGAAGCTCCTACCGAAGAGCGGGAGGCCTAAGGTAGCTCCCCGAAGGGGGGCGTATCAACTGCTTGGGCTTCCGTTTTTATCTCTTTGGCCCGCGCCGAGCATCGGGGATGCAGACGGGGAAAGCGCGTCGGGCTGTCTGAGCGCAGCGAGTTCCGACGCGCGCCGACCGAAGAAACCGGTCAATGAAGCAAGCATTATGCTGTCAGGCAAGGCGCCAAGTGGAGCGAGACGCGGAGCAATCGTCAGATTGTGAGCACCAGAGCGAACTTGGCAACGCCGCATGGCGGCATGAGGCGCCGCTTCATTTTCCGGTTTGGCGACGCGCAGGAAGAAGCGGGACACGGGCGTCTTCTTTTGGTTCGTTTTCTTGCACGTGCAAGAAAATGAACAAACCTATAAAGATCAAACCTTACCCCGGATCGGTAGAACCTCTCCGGGGCCTCCACCTGAGGTGCAGGGTTTAGATCAAAACTAAAAGGTCTAGCCACCGGCCGAGCCGACGATGCCGACCCGATAGATACCGTTTTCCGTTGCGGGGAGGACTGGCTGGAGGCTCTATTTGATCGTAACCTTGCGCACCTGCAGCAGATCGCAATTGCCTTCAAAAATTTTTTCGACACCGTCCTGCTTCAACGTGGTCATCCCCTCTTCGATGGCCAGATTGCGAATCTCGTCGATGCGGGCTTTGTTCTGAATGAGCTTTTTCATCTCGTCAGTGCCCACCAGCAGCTCATGCAGACCCATTCGCCCGGCATAGCCGCTGCGGTTGCAGGATTCGCAACCGTTGGGCTTGTAGAGCTTCAGGCCCTCGGAATAGCGGACATCGGTCTTCTGCTCAAAGAGCGCCTTGCCGCCGTATTCGCGCATCAGCTCGGCCAGCTGTTCCTCGCTCGGATGATAGGAGCGCTTGCACTCCCGGCACAGGGTGCGCACCAGCCGCTGGGCCAGGATACAGAGCACGGCGTCGGCAAAGTTGAAGGGGTCCATCCCCATGTCCAGCAGACGTGTGATACTTTCCGGGGCGTTGTTGGTGTGCAGGGTGGACAACACCAGGTGGCCGGTCAGGGAGGCTTCGATACCGATGTGTGTGGTTTCCTTGTCGCGCATCTCGCCCACCATGATGACGTCCGGGTCGGCGCGCAGAAACGAGCGCATGGCCGTGGCAAAATCGAAGCCAATTTGGGGTTTGACCTGGACCTGGCGCAGCCCGCGCTGGGTGATTTCGACCGGGTCCTCGGCCGTCCAGATCTTGGTGTCGGTCTTGTTGATGGCGCTCAGGGCCGAATGCAGCGTCGTGGTCTTACCCGAACCGGTGGGCCCGCAGACGAAAATGATACCGTAGGGCTGGTTGATGGCTTCCATGAATTTTTCATGGTTGCGGGATGAAAACCCGATGCGGCTGAGTGGAATCGGCTCTCCGGCCGCCAGGATGCGCAGCACGATATCCTCCATGCCGCCCTGGGTCGGGACGGTGGCGACACGCAGTTCGATGTCCTGGCCGCTGTATTTCTTGAACTGGATCTTGCCGTCCTGGGGTTTGCGCCGCTCGGCAATATCGAGATTGGCCATGATCTTGATGCGCGATGCCAGGGCATTGCGGAACTGGAAGGGCACCTTCTGGTAGAGCGTGCAGGCACCGTCCACGCGGATGCGCACCTCGGTGTCCTGCCGCCCCGCATAGGGTTCGATATGAACGTCCGATGCCCCTCGCGAGTAGGCGTCCAGAATGATTTTATTGACCAGCTTGACCACCGCGCTGTCCTCTTCACCCACGGCGGTCTCGGCCTCCTCGATCGCGGCCTCCTCCTCTTTCATGTCCGCCAGGATATCGTCGATGCCTTCGAGTTTGGAATCGGCCTGGGTAAAGAGCTTGATGAAACTGAGGATGTCCTGCTTGAACGCCACGAAGTAAGTCAGTGGGCGGCCCGGAAAAAGGGCTTTGATCTCGTCGATCTTCTGCAGGTCGCTGGGGTTGTCGATGGCGATTACGACCTTGCGGCCGTCGGTGCGCAGCGGCACCCAGCAGTTGCGCTCCAGGAAAGGAATCCGCAGTCCACTCATCAGATCGCCCGGAACCGGCGCGGCACTGTAATACTCGATGAAGGGAACATCGTAGAATTTGGAAAGCGACTGGCCCACGTCCTTCTTGGCGATGTCATAATCGCGGATAAGCACGTCCTCGATGGTCTTCTTTTGACGGCGTGATTCGGCCACCGCCTTGTCCAACTCCTTCTGGGTGATGAAGTGGTTGTCCAGCAGGTAACTGAAGCGGTTGGGGCGGGCCTTGCCGGCAATTCTTTTCTGGTTGTAGACGGCGATGCCGATGATCTCGGCCACCTTGGCAGCAGACGTGACGTCTTCGCTCGTGAACTGTTCGTTGTGATTGCAGTTGATCAGCTGCAGTACGCCCAGAAGAAATTTCTTGAAGACGATCGGGTAAGCCAGCACCTGCCGGGTGCGAAATCCGGTTTTCTGATCCCAGCTGCGGTCGAACTTGAGATTGGGGGACATGCGGTTGAGTTCGGCCGTATCGTAGACGTCCTTGATATTGACCGGTTTCTGTTTGCTGGCCGTGAAACCGGCGATACTGTCGACGGATATCGGAATGCGGATTTCGGATATCTCGGGCCCGGATTTGAACCGCGAGACCAACTCGCGCGTTTTGCCGTCCACCACGAAAACCGTGATGCGTTGAGCCTTGAAAAGGTGGGTGATGTCTTCCTTGAGATCGATCAGGATCTCGTCCAGGTTGTTGGCCGCATAGATCTTGTTGCAGATTTCCTGAAGGTAGTCCCGATAGGCGACCTCGGACGTGAGATCCGGCGCCTGCACATCTTTAACCCTGAGGCCATCTGATTTCGTATTCATATCACCATCTCTCTGGATTTATTGAACGTCGTCGGTCGGCGGCGCTTTGAGGACCAAATAGATTTTGCGTACGCCGCCGCCAATAAGAAGGGCTCCAAGAAGGCCGAAGCAAAACCACAAAAACAGCATTTCCAGCGAGGATCCCGACAATTGCCGCGCTGCAGCGATCTGGGCCATTCGCTCGGGCAGCATGAAAAAAACACCGACCCCGGCGGCGGTGAGGGCCGCCCCCCAAATCAGCTGCAAGATGTTCGGCTGTCGGTTCATCGCGCGATTTGGTTGCCTATTTAGCGGGCCGTCATTTCCGGGGGAATGCCATTAACATCGCGGTACGGGCCCAGTGTTTAGTTCACTTAAATCATTAATATTTATACGCCGAATTCGACTGGAGGTCAAACTGGCGCGCGAATGGATGGTGTCATCCGGCGGGGGTGAATAACGTTACGGAACCGACGAGGAACTGCCGGCCGGGGTGAATCGATTCGACCGTATCGGTGGGCGCCCGGGGAACCGGGCGCGGGTTGTTTTTAGGGTTCTGTGGCGGGCGGACCGGCGGCGACCGTGGCCCGTTCCTTCAACCGCACGATCACCGGAACGCCGGTGCTCTCCTGGATCCGGTCGCGAATCGTCTTCATGCGCAGCTCGAGCATCTTGATCTCATCGGAAAAGGAGGCGTCTTCAACGGCGATCCAGATTTCAAGAAAGGTCTTATCTTCGTAACGGCTTTCGAACAGGCAGCTGTCCTGCGGCTTGAAGCCCAGCGCGTTCTCGACCGCGGTCATCACCTGTTGCTGATGGACCTTGACGCCCCGGATGCAAACCAGCCGGTCGGTCCGCTCCGTCAGCCATTCGATGCGGGCCAGGCGACAGTCGCAGGAGCAGGGCTCGGTCACGATGCGCGCTCGATCGCCGGTGCGAAAACGGATGAGCGGATAGGCCCGTGTGGTCAGCGTCGTCAGCACCAGCTCACCCGACTCACCCGCGGGAAGGGACGCCCCGCTTTGCGGGTCGATGATCTCCGGAAAGAAATGCTCGTCATTCACATGCAGACATGAATGGTTTCCGCACTCGTAGGCCAGTGCCGGACCGGGTATCTCGCTCAAACCGTAATGTTGCCAGCACTGCACGTTCAAGGCCTGATCGAGAAACCGCCGCAGATCGCGGTCGGCGGGCTCGCCCGTCAGAATCAGGGTTTTCAAGCGGAAGTCGTCGAGCGGCAGGGTATCGCGCTCGATTTTCATTGCCACTTGGCGGGCGTAGGAGGGTGTTGTCACCAGCACCGTGGGACGGTAATCGCGCATGACCATGAGCTGTTTTTCGATGGACAACAGCGTGTTGGGGATTACGCTCGCCCCGAGCGCCTCGGCCCCGCTCTTGTAATCACGGCCCCAGTTGGCCAGTCCCGGATCCAGACTGATCTGCAGAATATCTTCGGGACCCACGCCGGCGTTCTCCAGGGCCGTGGCCACCATTGTCTCCCAAATGACAATATCCTGGCGCGTGTAACCGCTGACCGTGGGATTCGAGGCGGTGCCGGGGGCGGTATGAATGCGGACGATATCGCGCAGCGGAACGGCGAAAAGATCGTAAGGGTAGTTTTCGCTCAGATGTTTCCGGGTCAGAAACGGCAGCCGGGGTACATCGTCGAGCGACTGGATATCGGCGGGATCGATCTGCCGCGCATCCAGCCGTTGGCGATGAAAGGCCACGTTGCGATAGGCCCGGTTGAGGGTGCTCTGCAGGTGCTCGAGCACCAGATGGCCGCGTTCCTCGGGAATACAAACGTTAGCTTCATTCTCTGCCGTCATAGAAATCACCATAATCCTTGCCCAGGTAGGCGCGTTTGACCTCCACGTCCTCCAGCAATTCGCGGGCCCGCCCCTGCAGGACCACTTTGCCGGTTTCGAGGACATAACCCCGGTCGGCCACCTGGAGTGCCGCTTTGGCGTTCTGTTCGACCAGCAGCACGGTTTTACCCTCTTCACGCATCCTGACGATGACGTTGAAAATGTCTTGAACGATCAGCGGCGCCAGACCGGTCGAGGGTTCGTCCATCATGATGAGGGAAGGTTTCGACATCAGGGCCCGCCCCATGGCGAGCATCTGCTGCTCGCCGCCGGAAAGCGTACCGGCAAACTGGTGCCGCCGTTCATTCAGAATCGGAAACAAGGCGTACTGATGATCCAACTGCCGCGCGAGTTCGCGTCGGCCATTGCGCCTCAGCACGTGCCCTCCCAGGATCAGATTTTCCTCGACGGACAGGTCGGCGAAGATCTGGCGTCCTTCGGGCACCAAAACGCAGCCCAGGGCGGGAATTTTTTGCGCGGCCAGGGCGGCGATGTTCCGGTCTTCGAAACGGATTTCGCCCGCCGTGGCTTTAAGCAGACCGGCGATCGTCGACAACAGGGTGGTTTTACCGGCCCCGTTGGCCCCGATGATGGTGACGATCTCACCGCGGGCCACATGCATGGAGACGTTCTTGAGAACCTTGAGATTGCCGTAGCCCGCCTGAAGATTGAGAATTTTCAACATGGTGCGCCCCGCATGTTAGTCCCCCAGATAGACCCGGATCACTTCGCTGTTGTTCTGGATGGCGGCGGGCACCCCTTCCGCAATTTTCTCACCGAAGCTCAGCACGACGATTTCATCGGATATGTCCATGACCAGCGACATGTCGTGTTCGACCAGCAGCACCGTGATGCCCAGTCCGCGGATCCGGGTGATCAGCCGCCCGATGTCGGCGGTTTCGTGGATATTAAGACCGGCCGCCGGCTCGTCCAGCAACAGAAGCTCCGGCTCAAGGGCCAGCGCCCGGGCGAATTCCACGGCCCGCTGCTGCCCGAACGCCAGGCTGGTGGCATCCACATCGGCGAAATCGGCGATTTCGAGCAGCGCGAGCAGCTCCATCGCTTTGTCGCGAATGGCCCGCTCTTCCCGGCGCGTCCAGGGCAGATTGAACATCGCCGCCATAAATCCGGCCCGGCTGCGCAAGTGCCGCCCCACCATCACGTTTTCGAGCGCCGTCATATCATGGAAAAGCTTGATGTTCTGAAACGTCCGCGCGATGCCGCAGGCCGCGATCTGGTGCGTTTTGCGCCCCTGGATGTCCCGGCCCTTGAACTGCACCTGCCCCGCGCTGGCCTTGAGCGCCCCGGTGATGAGGTTGAAAAGCGTGGTCTTGCCGGCGCCGTTGGGGCCGATGACGGCCTTGATCGACCCGGACTCGACGTTGAAGGAGACATCGTTGACCGCGTGCAGTCCGCCGAATTTCTTGTGCAGTTCCGTTACCGCCAGGAGGCTCATCGGTTCCCCTCCCCGGCGGTCTCCGCGGCCCGGCCGCGCGGAAACAACCGCCGCCGGTAGGCACGCCAGTCCAGACTCAAAATACCGTTGGGTGCGAAGAGCATGATCACGATCAGGATAACACCAAACACGGCGTCGTCATACGACCCGAACACACCGCGCAGCGAGAGGAAATTGAGCGCTATACCCATGAACAGCGCGCCCCAGAGGTGCGCCATGCCGCCCACCGCGACGATGGCCACATAACGCACCGACTTCATGACACTGGCCTCGGACGGCCCGATGCCGCCGTTGTAGTGGGTCAGAAAGACGCCGGCCACCGCGGCGAACACCGCCGAAATCACGAAGACCTGCAGCTTGAAACGCGCGGTATCGACCCCGACCGACTCGGCCGCTTCCTCGGAGCCGTGGATCGAGCGCAGCGCCCGGCCGACCCGGCTGTCGATGAGGTTTTTCATGAGCAGCATGCCGAAGAGCAGAAGTCCCCAGGCGATATAATAATTCGACACCCGGGCGCCGAAATCGCCACTGACCGCCAGGCCGGGAAGCAGTTGGAACGCGGGCACCTCGGAGATGCCGTCCGCCTCACCGAAATAGGCGCTGGCCAGCACAATGCGGTAGATGATGATGCCGAACCCCAGGGTCGCCATGGCCAGGTAGTGGCCCTTGAGCTTGAGCACCGGAATGCCCAGGATCAGAGCGATCACGGCGGCCGTCAGCACGGCCAGAATACAGGCGGCCCAGGGCGTGACCGCCATCAGCGCCTCGCCGTAGATATCCTCGCCGGCGACGATCAGTCCCGTGGCGTCCAGCACGCGGACCAGGGCGGTGTCCTTGTAGGCGATCAGATTACGGGTCGTCAAGGCTGCTGAAAGATAACCGCCGATGGCGAAGAAGCCGGCATGCCCGATCGAAATCTGCCCGGCATAGCCCATCACCACGCAAAGACCGATGATCAAGAGCGCGTAGTAGGCCGACATGGTCATCTGGGTCAGATAGTAGCGGGTGTCGGTCCAGGCGGTCAGTAGCTGGATGGCGACCACCACGACCAGGAGCAGCACGAAGGGAAGCATCTTCTTCATTCTTTAAAATTCCTTCAACCCGGCGGCCGTGCTCGAACCGAACAGCCCGTGCGGGCGCACGAAGAGAATCATCAGCAGAATGGTGATGGCAATGGCGTCCTTGAACGCCAGCGGCATCACCGAAATCGAAAAGGCTTCCAGGATGCCCAGCAGGAGCCCGGCGCCGACGGCGGCCATGGAATTGCCCAGCCCCCCCAGAATGGCCACGGTGAACCCCTTGATGGCCAGACCCGTGCCGATGTCGTACTCGGTGGAGGTGATGGGCGACATCACGCACCCGGCCAGGGCCCCGATGCCGGCGCTCAGCATGAAGGAAAGGGTCACCATGTTGCGGGTGTTGATCCCGCAGAGAATGGCCGCCTTGCGGTTGGCGGCACAGGCACGCATCTGGCGGCCGATCGACGTGGCTTTGAAAAAGATGCTCAGAACCAGCACCATCAGGCCGCACACGCCAATCACCCACAGGACCTGGGGTGAAATGCGGGCACCGAGGACGGCCACCGTGGTAATTTCGTCGCCCACGAAGTACGGCAGCGAACGGATGGATTCTCCCCAGATGTGCAACGCGACTTCACGGATGAGAATGGAGAGGCCGATGGTAATGATGATCATCCGCAGCACACCGGGGCTGTCGAGCCAGCGGATGAAAACCATTTCCACCAGGGCCCCGCAGATCATCGTAATGACCACCGCCAGCGCAATGGCGAGGGATAGCGGCAGGAACGGCATCAGGGAGATGGCGATCATGCCGCCCAGCATGACGAACTCGCCCTGGGCGAAGTTGATGATGCCGGTGGTGTTGTAGATGATGTTGAAGCCGATGCCCACGATGGCGTAGATCGCACCATAGGTGATGCCGGCGAAAAGATACTGGATAAAGAGCTCTACCGTCATGAAGCCAACCGGTCACTAGCCGAACGGATTCGGCGCGGCGCCGCGCTGCGGGCCGATCCCGTCCGTGAAAAAGGGGCCGGATCCGTCCCGGCCCCTCGAAGACGCTCAACGAACGGCCTCCTCACCACCGCCGAGCGGCGGTGCGTCAAAGGCTACATCCCTTTGTAGGGCACAAACTTTCCGTTTTTGACCGTAATCATCTCAAACGAATCGATGCCGAGGCCGTTATGGTCTTCGGCCGAAAAGCTGAAGATGCCACCGGTGCCGGGCAGGCCCTGGAGGTTTTCGATGGCATCACGGATCTTGGCTCGGTCGGTACCGGCCTTTTCAATTGCGGCCTTGAGGATGATGTAGGCGTCGTAGCCGTGGCCGCCAAAAGTCGAAGCCGCCTCTTGGTACTTGCCTTCATAGTCGGCGATATAGCGGGTGAGCAATGCCTTCTGGGGGTGATCTTCCGGGAGCTGCTCCGCCACCAGCAATCGCCCGGCCGGGAAGAGAATACCTTCCGCCGCCGCGCCGGCCGCTTCGACATATTTGATGTTGCCGAACCCGTGGCTCTGGAAAAGCGGTACGTCCCATCCGGCCTGGCGCATATTTTTGGCCACGATGGCCTGGGCCGGAACGATCGACCAGTTGACCACCGCCTGAACGTCCTTGTTGGCCTTGATCTTGGCAATGACCGCCGAGAGGTCTTTGGATTTCTTGTCGTAGACTTCGGCTTCCACCACCTCGATGCCCATGGTGGGAGCGATCTTCAGCAACTGGGCCTTGCCGGCCTTGCCGAAGCCGGTGTTGCCGGCCAGCACGGCGATCTTGGAAATGCCCATGTCCTTCATGGTTTGGAAGATTTTCGTGGCGGCGTAGGAGTCTTTCTGGGGAGTTTTGAAGACGTAACGGGCCACCGGGTTGACGATGACCTCGGCCGCTGCACAGGAAACCAGCGGTGTTCCGGCCTGCTCGAAGATCTTCTTGATCTTCATGGTTTCACCAGAGGTGGAGGGCCCGATGACCGCCACGACCTGCTCTTCCTCGATGAGCTGTTTGGCGAACGAGATGGCTTTTTCCGGACTGGCGCCGGAATCCTTGATGATCAGTTCGACCTGCTTGCCGTTGATGCCCCCGGCGGCGTTGGTCTGCTCGACCAGCATTTCCAGCGTCCGGGCTTCGGGGCCGCCTAAAAACGATGCCGGTCCGGTAACCGCCAGGATGGCCCCGATTTTGACGGTTTCGGCGCCGAAAGCGGGAACGGCGGCCAGCATGATAACCAGCACAGCGATGACGAGCTTGAAACTTCGAGACTTCATATCTCCTCCCATCGTTAGGATGATGCCGGAAGCGTTGCCCCGGCAGCGTTTGAACAGGATCGACGACGGTACGACCGCTCCAACCGCAGGGACGGTGCGATCTTCGCGCAGGCTAAAGGCTGTATACCTTTTGGCCGTCCAGAATTTTGAAGCCCTTTTCCTGCAAAGTGGTGATCGCCTTTTCGGTTTCGTCGAACCGGAAAATCATGACGGCGTTCTCGCCGGTCACGTTCACGAAGGCATACATGTATTCGACATTGATCCCTGCGGACTGAAGCAGGTCGAGGATTTCGTGCAGCCCACCGGGCCGGTCCGGGACCTCGACCGCCAGAACGTCGGTCTTGCCGACCGTGAACCCCGCGGTCTTGAGGGCCGTCTTGGCTTTTTCGGTATCGTCCACGATCAGGCGCAAGACACCGAAATCCGAGGTGTCGGCCAGGGCCAGCGCTCGGATGTTGACCTGGGCTTCGGACAGCACGCCGGTGACCTCGCATAACCGGCCGGCCTTGTTTTCGAGAAAGACGGATATCTGCTCAGCATGCATGATGGCCTCCTTGATCCCTGAATCTTGAGCACGGGACGCGGCTTCCGAGCGACCCGCAATTTGTCCCCTGAGTCTTAGATTTGGCGGTTGTCGATCACCCGCACCGCCTTGCCCTGGCTGCGCGCGATCGCCTTGGGCTCGACCAGTTTGACCTTGGCGGACACTCCCAGATAGTCCTTGATATTCTTTGTAATTTCCTGCTCCATCCCCTGAAGGGTCTTGACCTCGTCGGAAAACATGGCCTCGGAGACTTCGACCATCACCGTCAGGATGTCCAGCTGGCCTTCCCGGTCGACCACGAGCTGGTAATGGGGCTCGATATGCTTCATCTCCATCAGCACGCTTTCGATCTGACTGGGGAAGACATTCACCCCGCGAATGATGAGCATGTCGTCGCTGCGGCCGCTGACCTTGTTCATGCGCACCATGGTGCGGCCGCAGATACAGGGCTCCGGGCTGAGGGCGGTGATGTCGCGCGTGCGGTAGCGGATGACCGGGAAGGCCTCCTTGGTGATCGACGTGAAGACGAGCTCTCCGGTTTCGCCATAGGGCAGGACTTCGCCGGTTTGCGGATCAATGATTTCGGGAATGAAATGGTCTTCGAAAATATGCAACCCTTTCTTGGCCTCGTAGCATTCCATGGCCACGCCCGGGCCGATGACCTCGCTCAATCCGTAGATGTCGACCGCCACGAGGCCCAGTTTCTCCTCGATCTCGTCGCGCATGCGCTCCGACCAGGGTTCGGCCCCGAAGATCCCGTATTTGAATTTGAGATCGGGGAAGGACACCCCCATTTCGTCGGCCACTTCGGCCAAATGCAGGGCGTAGGACGGCGTGGCCGTCAGGATGGTGGGACCGAAATCCTTCATGATCACGACCTGCCGCTTGGTGTTGCCGCCCGATACCGGGATGACGGAGGCCCCCAGCTTTTCCGCACCGTAGTGGGCGCCCAGACCCCCCGTAAAAAGGCCGTAGCCGTAGGCATTGTGGATGATGTCACCGCGGGTGGCGCCGCCCGCCATCAGCGATCGGGCCATGAGGCCGGCCCAGGTGTCCACGTCGCGCGCGGTGTAGCCCACGACGGTGGGCTGCCCCGTGGTGCCGGAGGAGGCGTGGATCCGCACGACATTTTCCATCGGCACGGCAAACATGCCGAAGGGATAGTTGTCGCGCAGATCCTGCTTGGTGGTGAAGGGCAGGCGCGGCAGATCGTCAAGCGATTGAATGTCCCCGGGGGTGATGCCGGCGGCCTCGAATTTCTGCCGATAGAACGGCACGCTGGCGTAGCCGCGCTCGATCGTCGCTTTGAGTCGGCGAAATTGGATGGCCTCCAACGCTTCACGGGGCATGGTTTCGTATTCGATATCGTAGATCATGCGCGCTCATCCTCCTTGTGCCTGGGGGTCGGGAGATATTTTCAGCCGGTCGGCGGAGAAGACTATTATCATAATCGGCCGGTAAAAAAAAAGCTGCCGGTTTGCCAACCCGCAGCCTGTGTGCAGACCGTGGGTCGATTGCTTGCGTCCCCCCATGGTCTTGCCGATCGATTTGTTTTTTATCGCTACGACACGCTTGCATGGGCGGACTTTCTAAAAAGAAAGTCCCCCGTAAAGCCGAAGAAAAGAAAATAGAAATTTGATCCCATCATTTTCGAAACGTCCCTGGCTCGCATTTGGATAACGAAAGCCCTCTTGACTGTCAAGAATAAAATCACACGGTTGCGGGCTTTCATCGACCGGATCGCCGGCGGACGGCCAGCCGACGCCGACGCTTGCCGAGGGGCCGATGGCAGCTGTCCGTCCGGGGCCGGTGGTCGCCAACGGCTCGGATCAGTCGTCATCAAGCGGGCCGTTGAAAACGGCCGGACGCTTTTCCAGAAAGGCCCCGGTCCCCTCTTTGGCGTCGGGGCTGGCCAGACAGAGGGCGAAGGCGTCGTTCTCCAGCGCCAGGCCGGAATCGAGATCAACGTTCAAGCCCGTGTTGACCGCCTGCTTGGCCGCGCGCAGGGCCACCCGTCCCTTGGCGGCGATCAGACGGGCGGTTTCCCGCACGGTGTCCATGAGTTCGTCGTCGGCGCAGACCCGGTTGACGATGCCCAGTCGCAGGGCCTCCTCGGCGTCGATCATCTGTCCGGTGTAGATCAGCTCCCGGGCCCGGGCCGGTCCGATCAGGCGCGGCAGCCGTTGCGTACCCCCGAACCCGGGAATGATCCCGAGATTGATCTCCGGCAGCCCGAAGCGGGCGCTCTGGGCGGCGAAGATGAAATCGCAGGCCAGCGCCATTTCGGTGCCGCCTCCCAGAGCAAAGCCATTCACGGCCGCGATCACCGGAACGGCGAGCCGGGTCAGGCGTGTGATCCCTTCAGCACCCCGCCGGGCAAACCGTTTGGCCCCCAAGGGCCCCAACCGATTGATCTCGTTGATGTCCGCCCCGGCCACGAAGGCCTTTTCGCCGGCACCGGTCAGCACCAGGACCCGCACGGCCGGATCGTTTTCGACGTTGTCCAGCGCCGCATCAAACTCCGCCAGCAGGGCGGCGTTGAGGGCGTTGAGAGCTTTGGGACGATTGAAGGTGATGACGGCGATCCCGTCTTCACAGCCATACACGATATGATCGAACGACATGGTGTTCCTCCCTCGGGTAATGGTTTTTGATGCCATGCACCTCGGCGGGGGGCGCCCGCTGGTATGCGCGGCGCCCGTCGGGTCAATCTGGCGCGTGCATCTCTTCGCGGGCGATCAGATAAATCGCGGTCAGCACCAACACCCCGCCGATCAGTTTGGTTGCGGTTAAAACTTCTCCGAAAATCATCCAGGCCAAAAGACTGGCCCCGATCGGCTCGCCCAGCAGGCTGATGGCCACCGTGCTGGTGCGCAGCCATTTGAGAGCCCAGTTGTAGCTGCTGTGTCCCACGAGTTGGGAGAAAACGGCCATGCCGCCGAAGGCGGCCCAGGTGGTCGCGCTGAATCCCGTGAATTCAGACCCAAGTCCCAGAACGGCGATCCACAGAAAGACGGCGGCGCTGCCGTAGCATAGCAGAATATAGGCCAGCAGCGATACGCGCGCCCGCAGGTTGCGGCCGATCAGGAGGTAGAAAGCCGCACAGACACCACCGGCCAGTGCCAGTGCGTCGCCGTACAGCGCGGCCCCGCCCATGGCCAGATCGCCCCAGCCGATAATGAAAGCCCCGATGACACTCAGAAGGATGCACCCGGCCGTACGGCGACGGAGGCGCTCACCGGTCAACAGCGGCCCCAGCAGCCCGACCCAGATGGGATTGGTGTTCACGAGCACCACCGAGTTGGCGACCGAGGTGTAGTCCAGCGAAGCGATCCAGGTGGCAAAATGCAGCGCCAGAAAAAAGCCCGCCAGAAACGCCAGCGCGGCGTCCCGCCGTCCAAGCCCGGCGAGTTCACGCCGCTGGCGCCAGCAGGCCGCCGGCGCCAGCAGGATGCTGGCCAGTCCGACCCGGTAGGCGGCGGTGACGAGGGCCGGCGCCTCGGCCAGGCGAACGAATATCGCCCCGAAGGATATGGCCACGACCCCCAGCGACAGCACCAGGAGCGGCGGAACCGGCGGTCCGGCATCGCCGTGCAGGGTGCCCATTTGGTCTCCTTTTCATCGTCTGCGCCCCTCGCATCTGCCGCCGGGAGCGAAACCGGACAGAGGCTCCTGCGCGGCGACGATTAGCCGTCCTTTTGATTCGGCTGCCGGTCGCGCTGGAAGGCCGTCGGGCTGGTCTCCTGGATATATTTTTCAATGCCGCTGACGATGCCGTCACTGAGGCGATCCTGAAACGCCGGATCCATCAGGCGTTTGCACTCCCGGGGATTGCTGATAAACGCGGTTTCAATCAGGATGGCCGGCATCTGGGCCCCCAGGAGGACGTAGAACGGCGCCTGCTTGACCCCTTTGTCCTTCACGTTGCTGTATTTGCGGTCAAGGTAGCGGATCATGTTGCTCTGGACGTATCCGGCCAGGCGACTCGATTCGTTGATCTTGGCATTCTGCATCAGGTCCATCAGAATGGTCTGCAGGTCGCTGATGTTCCGGGTCGAGGTGGCGTTTTCCATGGCGGCCACCCGAATGGACTCCTCGTCGGTGGCCAGGTTCAGAAAATAGGTCTCGGTCCCGTAAGCGCGCTTGTTCCGGTGGGCGTTGACATGAATCGAGATGAACAAATCGGCGTTCTTGGTGTTGGCCAGGGCGGTGCGCTCCTCGAGGGTCAGGAAACTGTCCTCGTTGCGTGTCAGAATGACTTCGCAGCCCAAACGGGTCTTGATTTTCTTGGCCAGTTTCTTGGCAATGGACAGGGTGATGTCCTTTTCGCGGGCCTTGCGATAGTAGCCGCGCGCCCCGGGATCCTTGCCGCCGTGTCCGGCGTCGATGACGATCCGGCTGACCCCCAGCGCCAGCGAACGGGTCAGCGATCCCGGCGGAATCTTTTCTTGGGGCACGTTGATCGTGGCCGTTTCGCGCCGGTCCGCCGTTTGTGTGCCATTGGACTGGCCCCAGACATCGATGACGATCCGGAAGGGGTTCATCAGCGAAAAGATTTTGTACGTCTTGAAGGATTTGATGTCCATGACGACCCGCACCGTTTCAGGGTCGTACTGGCCGGCGCGGGCATCCATGAGCAGGTTGTCGTTGATGGGCACCACGCTGGGGAAGTTCTGGCGCAGGCGGGTATTGCGCAGATCGACAAAAAGCCGCTGGGGTTTTTTGAGATCGGGGTCCTTCTTGAGCAAGCGGTAGGTGTAGGGCACCTTGCCGTCCGTGTCGATGACCACCCGCGTATAGTTGGGATTGGACCAGAACCGCAGTTCGTTGACCGTTCGGTTGGTGCCGGCGCCACCGTTGCCCGGGGCCGGCTTCGCCGTCTGGGGCTGGGGTTTGGCCGCCGACAGGGCGGCTTTTTCGCGGGGGGCGTCCGTTCCCAGGCGCTTGCGGGCCGCTTTGCCGGACGGCGTTTCCGGATAATCCCGGGCGACGCGCTTCAGGAAGCGCATCCCGTTGTCACGATCCGCGTCGCTGCGCGAGTAGCGGCTGAGACCCAGGTAGAGCTCACCGGTGCGCAGCAGCGATTGGGCGGCGGTCTCCCCTTTTCTGTCCGCCTCGAAGGCGGCTTCGTAATGATCGATACACGTCAGCCAGACGTCGCGGTGTTTTTTCCGCCGGGGGTTTTTTTCCAGCTTCTGCCGACAGCGCTCGGCTGTGACATAGTGTTTACGCCCCCCGGGATCGTTTTTCGGGGCCGGCGCGCGAACCGCCTTTTTCGGTGCCGGTGCGCGTGCCGCCTGCTTCGGGGCTGATGCGCGGGCAACCTTGATGCCCATTTGCCGGAGTTTGTCCGCCGCCCGGGCGCGGTAGGCACTCCGGGAAAATTGAGTGGCGACCGATTGGAGGCGTTCGACACCCATCCGGCGATCGGCCGTGCGCCCGGAAAAACGGTGGAGTTCCAGCCAGATGATACCGGCACGGTAGAGGCTGGCCGCCGCCCACTCGCCGTCGGGCTCGCGTTCGTAGGCGGTTTCATATTTCTCGATGACCCGCAGCCAGTGATGACGGTACTTCTGGCGGTCGGGGGATCGGGTCAGCTCGCGGTAGGCCTTTTCGGCCTGGAAAAACCGGTCCCGGGTGGAGGCCGCATCGGCCTGGCCGGCCATGGACACGAACGCAATCACCAGCGCCAATACGATCCCTATGTCGCGAACCGCCCTGTGCATATTCAATCCGACTGCCGTTTGATCCTGGTCTGCATGTCATTCAGTAATTGCAGGGCCTCGAGGGGCGTTGTCTGCGCGATGTCGATCCGACGCAGCCATTCCAGCAGACCGTCGGCTGGATTCGGAAACAGCCCCAACTGCACCTGGCGCTGCTCGTCGTCGGTCGCCCGGGATTCGCCGGGCGCGCCCCGGAAGGCGTGGGCCTCGCGCTCGATATCGGCCAGAATCGTTTTGGCGCGCCGGATCACATCTTCGGGGATGCCGGCCAGACGCGCCACCTGTATACCATAGCTTCGATTGGTCCCGCCTTCAACCAGCTTGCGCAGAAAGATGATGTCGTCGTTCCACTCTTTGACGGCGATATGGTAGTTTTGGACACGCTGGCGCGTAAGGACCAGTTCGGTCAGTTCGTGATAATGGGTGGCGAAGAGCGTCTTGACGCCCGCGCCCTTGAGATCGTGCAGGCATTCGGCCACGGCCCAGGCAATGCTCAATCCGTCGTAGGTGCTGGTACCGCGTCCGATCTCGTCCAGGATGACCAGGCTCGCGCCGGTAGCGTTATGCAGGATGTTCGCCGTTTCCTGCATCTCCACCATGAAAGTGCTCTGCCCCAGCGAGAGATTGTCCAGGGCGCCGACCCGGGTGAAAATTTTGTCGACGACGCCGATCGAGGCACTGGCGGCCGGCACGAACCCCCCCATCTGCGCCAGTATCACCGCCAGGGCCGTCTGACGCAGGATCGTGGACTTGCCGGCCATGTTGGGCCCGGTGATGATGAGCACCTGGGCCCCCTCGTTATCCAGATGGATGCTGTTGGGAACGAAGCGCTCGCCGGCGATCATTTTTTCTATCACCGGATGGCGGCCGTCTTCGATGTGGATGATGCCGTCCCTGTTGAGCACCGGGCGGGTGTAATCGTATTGGACCGCGATTTCGGCCAGATTGACGATACTGTCGACGGCCGCCAGTTGCCGGGCGGTGGCCTGAAGGTCCTGTTGGTGACCGGCGACCTCAGCACGCACCTGGCTGAATATCCGGTATTCCATCACCGCGCGCCGCTCCTCGGCGTTGAGAACCTTGGCCTCGAAGGTCTTGAGCTCATCCGTGATGTAGCGCTCGGCATTGACCAGCGTCTGCTTGCGAACATAATTCGCCGGCACGTCGTCCGAGCGCGTTTTGGGCACTTCGATGAAATAGCCGAAAACTTTGTTGAAGCGAACCTTCAGGGCGTTGATGCCGGTGGCCTCCCGCTCCTGGTTTTCAAGCCGGGCGAGCCATCCCTTGCCGTCGCGGCTGATCTGGATCAGATCGTCGAGTTCGGCGTCGTAGCCGCTGCGGATGAGACCGCCCTCGTTCAGGACCGGCGGCGCGTCTTCGCGGATGGCGGCCTCAATCCGGTCGGCGATTGCGGTTAAAGGCTCCAGCGCCACAGGAAAAGCGAACAGGTCCGCCTTCAGGGCCGCAAGTTTTCGGGCGATTGCGGGCAGGATCTGGAGCGAGCTTTTCACGGCCAGCAGATCGCGTGCATTGGCGCGCTCCATGGCAATTTTGCTGGCCAGGCGCTCCAGGTCGTGTACCTCTTGGAGGGCCTCGCGCAGCTCCGTGCGCAGCGTGTTTTGGGTGCTGATTTCCTCGACCGCATCATGACGCGCCGCAATCGCAACGGGGTCCGTCAGGGGGTAGCGCAGCCATTCCCGCAGGCAGCGGGCCCCCATGGCGGTCACGGTATGGTCGATGACATTCAGCAGCGACCCGCGTCGCGAACCCGTTTGAATATTGGCCGTCAGCTCCAGATTGCGGCAGCTGGGTTCGTCGATCCACAGATAACCCTCGATACTGTAGGTTTCGATGCCGGCGAAATGATCGACGGTCTGCTTCTGGGTCTCTTTGAGGTAACGCACCAGAGCGCCGGCGGCCCCGACACCGATGGTCATGTCTTCGCAACCAAAGCCGGCCAGCGAGAAGGTGTTGAAAAGTTTGAGGAGCAGCTCCCGGCCGCGGCGGGGGTCAAAATAGCGATCGGACTGGCGGCTTACCGTCCGCTCGACAAACAGGCGGGTCACGGTATCGCCGTAAGCGTCGGGGAGGTCGCTTTCCGGGAGAAGGATTTCGCGTGGATCGATCCGCTGGGTCTCCTCCAGGGCGCGCCGGGGGTCGCTGGTTTCGGTGACCCGGAAGACGCCCGTGGAGATGTCGAGATAGGCTAGCCCGACAAGCGTTTCGGATCGGTTCAGGGCCAGGACGTAATTGTGGGTCCGGGCATCCAGAAGGCTTTCTTCGGTGATCATGCCGGGGGTCATCACCCGGACGACTTCGCGTTTGACAATGCCTTTGGCCTGGGACGGGTCTTCGACCTGGTCGCAAATGGCCACCTTGTGGCCTTTTTCCAGGAGGCGGGCGATATACCCCTGAACGGCCCGGTAGGGCACACCGCACATAGGCACGGGGCGGGCATCGTTCTTGTTGCGGGAGGTGAGGGTTATTTCCAGGATGCGGGCGGCCCGCTCGGCGTCCTCGAAGAACATCTCGTAGAAGTCCCCCATGCGGTAAAGCAGGATCGCATCCGGGTATTCATCCTTGATGGACAGATACTGCTTGATCATGGGGGTTGACTTGGAGGCACTCATACCGCAACGGCTCGGGGGGGCACCGCCGTATGATCGGGGTCAGGAGGCCGATTCATGCGGCTGGCCGGACATTCGAATGCATCATTCACGCGGGCTCAGCTGATAACCTGGGTCGCTTCGGTTTCACCGGCGGTATCTTCCTCGGTGGCGGGCTGTTCCACAGGCGGGGAGGAAGCACTTTTAAACGCATTCAGCTCGGTGTTCAGGGTCTCGATCTGCTGACGCTGGCTTTCAAGGTCCGAATTCAGTTGCTTGATGGTTTTATTGGCACGGAATCGATCGAAAAGGCCGAAAAAATAGGCGATGATCAAGCCGGCCAGGAAACAAACGCCGAAAAGGACGCCGTTGAAAATCTCCGGTGTCATGTAGGCATCGGTAACGAACAGATTCAGGCCGAAGGCATTCTTCTGAAGGAAAAACGCTTTGTTCTGATAGCCAACGAGCAGGAGAAAAGCAATCAGTAGGAACCAGAAGCCGATTTTAACTTTCTTCATGCGAATGGTCTCCAATCATGCGATGTGGTCGGACGCCAGGACGCCGATGCCCGGACGCTGCCCGGGCGCGGGCGTGGAGGGGTGAACCGGCGGTTGAATTTCGCCATGGCGCGGGAGGTTGACCCTATTGCCGCTGTTCCGGAGCGTCTTCATGAAAACCATTAGCTACTCTTTTTATCTCCAGACTTCAACCTTTTTTTCCCTGCTCCGACTGGGGCGGCTGATCTTCAAACATTTGAAAATCCAAAGCTTTCAATCCCAGCAGCCGCAACGGGGCGGCGTTCCGCCGGCGACCTTCACCGCCCTGTGGCACACCGCAATTGCCGGTATCCTAAAGCGGTACGATTTTCAGATCGCCCCAGGCCCCCATCTGATCCTGACAGATGCCGACCACCCCGATGAGGCCCTCGATGGCGCGGGCGGATTCAATGGCCGCCCTTAAATCATCGGGCCGGTTGACACGGTTGGCCAATGCCGTCGCCGCGGCGTCGGCCAGGGCCCCCTGGGAGGCCACGACGCATACGGCATCGGCGCGACCGAAGCTCAGGGAATGTCCGACCGTTCCGGACGAGGTGCATATGGCCAGGGGGTCGCCCTCCCCGGATACACGCAGGCCGATTTTGCGGCTCAAAGGTGAACGGCCGGCATCGACGCCCACCGTGACCGGGCGGCGAACCGCCATGAAGATATCGCCACCGTTCTCGACCACCACCTCGGCGGACATTGCCAGCAGTTCGCGGCCGACGCGATCGGCCAGAGCACCGGCCACGGCTGCCATGGGACCCACGCCGGCCTGGCGACTGGCACGGATCATGGCGGTCACCACAGCGGGTGCCGGTGTCTCCTCCCGCCACGGTGTCCGGGTGGTTAAAAACGACGGGTGGGCCTGAATGAAGGCCTCCAGATAGGCCCGCTGCTGGATCACCGCCTCGCGGCATTGCAGCGCCAGGTCCCTGTCCGCCTGAACATAGAGGTCCGTTTCGCGGACCACGACCTGAAAAGACGCCAACCTTCCGATGCCGCCGACCCGACGATAAGACCGTTCAGACGGTGGTGCTGGATGGATGACGGCCATCAGCGGTTCTCCACTTCGGGCCGCAACGAGGCCGGGCACTGTTGGAGAAAGTAGCGATCGGTCATCCCGGCGATGAAATCCCTTACGATTTCCGCGGGGCGGTGCTCATCCAGATAGCGCTGGTCCATATCACTAAGGTAGTTTTTGAATATTACGGAGTCCCGGTTGGTTAGTTGTATATCCTTCATGTACCGATTGAATAAAAGAACGAATAGCTGCTCGATTTTCAAGGTGTGGCGTTTGATGCTGGGGTTCATGTAAATTCGTTCCAGGTTGAACGCCTTGAGGGTTTTGAGCGCCTCGGAGACATCCGTCGAGAAGGTCAGATAGGGCTGCCGGTAGCTATGGCGGATGACATCGGTCACCAGGTTGTAAACAATGGTGCCGTTGGTGCTGCCCAGCACTTTGACCGCTCCGTCCGGCAGGTCGGCGCGTGCAACCAGCCCCAGACGGATGGCATCCTCGATGTCCCGGCCGATATAGGCAATCGTATCGGCCATGCGGACCACACAACCCTCGAGCGACATGGGCATCAGCGCCATGTGGGGATCGCGGCGTTTGGCCGTCAAACCCTGATCGAACGTGCCGAAGTCTTTATCCCATTGTGGTTTCAGGCGCTGGTCGTGAACTTCCCCGTCGTGGCAAAGTATCCCGTCAAGGGTCTGCAGGCAGAGATTCCATCCGCGCCCTTTGCGTTCGACCCGCTCGAGAAAGTGCACGCTCTGCAGATTATGCTGGAAGCCCCCGATGCCGTGGTTTTCGCAGAGACGACTCAGAAACCGCTCACCGTCATGACCAAAGGGCGTGTGCCCGATATCGTGTCCCAGCGCAATGGCTTCAATCAGGTCCTCGTTGAGCCCCAGAAACCGGCCGATGGTGCGGGCAATCTTGGAGACCAGCTGGACGTGAAGCACCCGGTGGGTGATGTGGTCGTTTTTGATCAGATAGAAGACCTGAGTCTTGTCGATATAACGTGTGTAGGCCAGCGAATGCAGGATGCGATCCACGTCCAGCGAATAGTTCTGCCGGTAGGCGCCACGGCGTTCGTCTTCGGGATGGCGCCGCACGGCCCGTGCGGAAACGGCGGCTACCGGTGAGAGGATCTCTTCCTCACGCTGGTTGAGGGCCGAGCGGAGCAGGTCCAGGGCGTCGTCTTCAAATCTCTCCATTCGCGATCATATCCTCCATGAGACGGTCATAGTCGATGCCGGCCTCCCGGAAGCCTTCTTTGCCGTATTTCATGTTGGCTTCGAACACCCCGAAACGGCCTTCGTGCTGATAAATGTCCATGCCGACGTCCGTCCACCCGCAGCGCCGGGCGGTGCGGCGGGCCAGTGCGATGGCGGCTTCCGGCACGGCATCCAGTCGGATCTGTCCGCCGGCGGCGAGATTGCTGCGGAATTCGCCGGGCGACGCCACCCGCCAGTAGGCATGTACGGCGCGGCGGCCGATAACCACCACCCGGATGTCACGATCGAGCGGCAGGTATTCCTGAATATAGGCGGCGCGGGTCTGGCGGCAATACGCCCTTAGCTCCTCCGGGGTGCGGATGAGAAAGACGCCTTTGCCCAAAGCCGAACCGCGCGCGACCTTGGCCACCATCGGAAAGCTGAAATCCGAAGGGATGCGCCCCATCTGGTGCTTGCCGTAATAGACCCGGGTACGTGGGTGGGGGATGTCCAGGAGATCGAACAACGCGGTCTGCTTGATTTTGTCCTGGACGCATTTGTAGGTGTGGTAGCTTGGAAACAGGGACTTGCCCATGGCATCCAGCAGATCGGCATAGAAAACCGAAGGGTAATAGATCTTCGGCGCCGCCAGGATGACCTGCCGCTCCTCGAGTGTATAGTCGCAGAAGTTTGACCGGACGCCGAGGGTGCGAACGTTGCGGCAGCGGCGCAGCCGTTTTTCCAGAGCAATCGCTTGGGGCACGCTATCCTTCCTGGCGTTGGTTTCGATTCCCGCCGGCCGCGGCCTCGATTCCCCAGCTTGCCGCCGTCAGTTCGGCGGACGGATGCGAAACGCAGACGGCGCGACCGGCCTGTTCGGAAAGAGGCGCTGGGCATCGAGGACCAGGCGCCCCTCCGTACCTTCCAGTTCCAGCCTGCCAGGCAGGCTGAAACCGTCTACCGACTGGTGGTCGGCCAGCCAAACGCGATAGCGCCGGTTCCCGTGGACGTTCAGGCGCTCGACGCCGGTTAGCCGGCCGCTGGGCGCATCCACCCACAGCCGGGCCACCGTGCCCTTGAAACGCCGGCTGAGCCGGACCGTATACTCCCCCGCGGCCGACGTTTCCACCTGGGCAGCATGGTATTCGATGCCCGGCGGCCGGCCGACCATCAGGTCATAGAGGTCGCGGCAGGAGATATCCACCGGGAAAAAACGTCCGATGCCGCCGTCACCCACCGGCTTGCGGTAATACTGCCCCTCGCTGTGCACGATGGCGGTCAAATAGCGCTCGTCGCAGGCCAGTGACAGCACCGGCATTCCAAAAGGCGTCCGGGCATCGAAGCGCACGCGGCCGGGCGGCGCGCCGGCCCAGACCGCCCGGTCCAGGGTACGGCGCCGGCCGTCCAGCGTCATCGACGCTTTGCCGATCCATTTTGCGGCGGCCAGGTCCGTATTGACATCGTACAGCGCCGTCACCATCTCGCGGGTGGCCAGGCTGTCATACTGCGGCTCCGGAGGAACCGCAAGCCCCGCGCAGGCGTTCAGGCCGAACAGAAGCGCGATCGCTATCAGCAGATTCCCGGCGGGGGCCGGCTTGAGGCGCTGCGGACGCGCCCTGTCTCGCGTACGGTCGCGGCCGGAAAACGGCGTGACGTTTGCGATGCCCCGCAAAGTCTAAATGCCCTCGCGCTTGAGGGCGTCGATTTTGGGTTGGATTTTTTGGCGTTCGCTGTCTTCCTTGCGCAGGGACAGCGATTTAAGGTAGTAAATCAGAGCGTTGGCTTTGTCACCCAGCTTCAGGTAGGCATCGCCGACATGCTCGCTGATGACCGGATCATCGGGCACCAGTTCGGAGGCCTTCAACAGCCACTTCAGGGCCTCTTCGTAGTTGCCCTTTTTGTAGAAAACCCACCCAAGGCTGTCGGTGATGTAGCCGTCGTCCGGTCGCAATTCGAGGGCCCGGCGTATCAGCGCCTCGGCCTCATCGAGGTTAATGCCCATATCCGCATAGGTATATCCGAGATAATTGAGCGCATTGGCGTGATCGCCATTGATCGCGATCACGCGCTGCATGGCGGCGATGGAATCCTCCTTGCGCTTCATTTTGTCGTATACCACGCCCAGCCGGAAATGCGCCTGTTCGCTGTCGGGCACCGCCTCGATAACGCGCAAGAGATAGCGTTCCGCCTCTTCGAAGCGCTCGGCCTCCTCGTAATAGTAGCCTAAGTAAAGAAGGAATTCCGTATTCGCCGGCTGTTTGGCCAGCGCGGCTTCGAGGTGGGCGATCGCCTGGTCAAAGCGGTCTTCCTCGGCGTGCCGTGAGGCAATCTGAAGCGTGGCCTCACCGTAGAAACGACTTGACGGGCTGACGGACCGAAACGCCGTCAGCGCCCGCGCGCTATCGTTGAGGCCGTTGAAGGACACCCCCAGCAGATAGTGCAGATCGATGTAGTCGGGGTGCAGGGCGATCAGCGGGGTCAGGAGGAAAATGGCATCGCGGTAGCGCTCCGGCTCGATATAGAAGCGATAAATGCCGCGGATCAAATCATTCTGGCTGATATCGGACGCGCGCGTCCGCAGGATTTCCTCGGCCTTCGCCTCCCGGCCGCTGTCCCGCAGAAAAAGCGCGTACCCGAATAACGCCCGATTGTTCTGGGGGTTTTCCTGGAGAAGCTCCTCATAGAGTTGCACCGCTTTTTCTTGATACTGGCCGGATGTGAGCTCGGTGGTATAGAGCTCGATGAGTTCGAACCGCGCTCCTTCCAACTCCGGTTCGATGGCCAGTGAGCGGCGATAGGCCTTTTCGGCCTCAAGCGGTTGGTTGCGCTGACGATAGACTTTGCCCAGAAAAAAATACCCGGCATAGGCATTGGGAAAACGTTGCACAAAGCGGCTGAAAAGATCGTAGGCTTCGTCCCATTGGGCATCCTCGATATACAGGTTGCCCAAAAGCAGATAGATGTCCTGGTTGTCCGGGTCTTGAGCCAGTATGCGGGCATAGATGCCTTTGGCGCGCTCGTGTTGCTTGCGGCTTTGAAGCAGACGCCCGACCAGATTGAGCGCTTCGACATCATCGGGCTGCTCTTCGAGCAATGCTTCGAGCAGCGCCAGCGCAGCCTCGTCATCTTTTAGCTGCAGATATAAAACCGCCGTTTCCCGTTTCAGCAATCTTGAATCGGGATCCAGCGCCATGGCTTTCTGCATGAATTCCAGCGCGGCCTGCCCTTCGCCCTGATCTCGCAGAAGCTGGGCTTCGGTGTAGTAATAGAAGGCATTGGGCTGGATGGAGCCCTCGGCCGTCCTCGCGGATGACTTCGTGGCGCTCGACATCGAGCGCCACG
>JAAUYG010061843.1_pt1 | contig 37750 bp, 30 predicted proteins | sample 7278091 | NCBI WGS metagenome assembly JAAUYG01 (sample SAMN14350201, study PRJNA611818) | marine sediment metagenome | isolation source: surface marine sediment (0.6m) | place: French Polynesia: Moorea | collected 2018-08 | reverse complement strand
ATTTCAAATAGTAGCTACTGTAGCAACTACTTTTTTACCGTTATCCCACTCTTGTTGGGGGTCAATAGATTGTAAACTTGGAAAGAGAAAATGGTTTTCCTCAACGTACTGCGCTCCAAATAAACCTTTTTCTGCCCAAAAGTAGCGGTCTGTCGTGTGTTCGTTCCTTTTAACCACCAAAAGTGCTGGAGGTACAATAGCGAGGGAGGCTATATAGTTGCGAGCAGCTGTTACTGGCTTATCTTCACCACTTTCGATATGATACTGAGGAACGAGCTCTAAAATCTTGCGACCTTCCTGGCGACGGCGGCTCTTACGTTTGCGTTTTCTTGCCAACCCTTTTACCTCCTATATTTTGCTGATGAAATTTTATGTGATTATCGTTACCAATTTCTAACTAATTGTATCCTAATGAACAAAAAAAATCAACTGTCTCTCACAAGAATTATGGACTGAAAAGCCAGCTCAAATGCTAAGGGGAAAATATTATGTATGATGGGAAAAAGTTAGCTAGCAAAATAATATTAGAGGTTCTGTGTTGAGTTGAAGTTAAGATTAATTATCGTGAATTGCCATGCTAAATTGACCACTAGTTATACTTCTTGGAGATCAATGCCTCTGGAGCATTAATGTCAAACAATCATATTTCCAGTACTGAATTTGCCACTTTATGTCAGTCTCAAATAACTTTATTAACAAAAGGTTTGGGGGCAGTTTGGAGTGTTGTTTATTTAACAGAAGAATTAGCTGAAGATGGGCAAACCCAGCTATTTCCTTTTGCAATTTATCCTCAAGCTGACAATCAAAGTATGTCCCAACTTCCAACTATTGGATTACCTGAAATCTGGCAACAGTTCCAGCCCCATTCTATAGCTCAGTTGTTACCAGCTAATTTAGTCAATGAAAACAACACTTCTAAATCAGAATGGCAACCAGAGTCTTCAGAAAGAAAACAACTGATCTTACCTCTAATTCATCAAGAAACTTTTATTGGATTATTGGTAACTGGGCGGAAAGATCGTGAATGGCAAAAAACAGAATTAAGACAAATAGAAGAGATTGCTCGTACTTTGGGTATCGCCCGTTTTTTAGAATTGAAATATCACTGGACTCAAGAAGAATTAGCAATCCAAGAAAATTTAAGACGTATTGAACACGATCGCCTAGATGATTTACTACATCAGCTACGTAACCCGCTGACTGCCCTACGAACATTTAGTAAATTATTGATGAAGCGACTATTACCAGTAGATCGTAATCATTCGATTGCCAAAAGTCTCTTAGAACAAAGCGATCGCTTTCAGGAATTATTACAGCAATTTGAAGCAGAATCAAACAACACCCCTGTCGCTGATTCTTCTATTTCTATCAATACTACTTCTTTACCTTTATTGGAGGTTGATGACCAAGCAAACACTCAAAGTAATTTTTTATTACCTAGTTTTACTGCCGAGTTAAATCCGATTAATTTAAAACAAATTTTAGAACCATTGTTAAATACGGCAAGGGCGATCGCTAATGATAGACAAATTAAATTAACAGCTAATATATCAGAATCAATTCCCAGTGTTGTTGGTAATTTTCAAGGTTTAAGAGAAGTATTGAATAACCTAATTGATAATGCCTTAAAATACACTCCTGCGGGAGGGAAAGTTCATTTGAATCTTGAGCCAGAGCGATTAGTTAAAGAGCAAAAATTTTTAGGTATTTCTATTAAAGATACTGGCTATGGAATTCCGCTTCAGGATCAAGAGTATATTTTTACTAGACATTATCGTGGTGTTCAAGCAGAAAGTGATATTCCTGGGACTGGGTTAGGTCTGGCGATCGCTAAAGAGCTTATTAATAAAATGCAAGGAGAAATTGAATTAATCAGCCCCAATAATTTCTCAAAAGATAGTCGTTATCCAGGGACTACCTTTATTATTTGGCTTCCTGTTTCTTTAAATGAGTCTTGATGAGTAATTAACAAATTATTAATTGAATTGATGCGAAAACTATATTTTTTGCTACCAGGAATTTCAGGAAAATTTGGTGGTGGTGGGCTGTGGGCAGAATTAAAAATCTGTACCTTGGCACAACAAATATGTCCTGCAAAGGTGGTTACTTATCGGCAAAGAGAAGCTAATCATCTTTATTTGGCAGATATATTATCAGCCAACAACCCTGAAGAATCAATTTTTGTTATTGGTTGGGGTTTTGATGTTCCTAAGTTGATTGATAAATTATCAGGACAAAACATTATTTACCATGCCCATAGTGCAGACTATGGCTTTAAGTTACCTCCAGAAATTCCCATAATTACTGTCAGTCGCAACACAATGGGTTATTGGGGCGAAAAAGCTGCCAATGGATTAATTTATTATTTACCTAACCAAATTGGAAATGAGTTTTATAACTATAATCAACAACGGGATATCGATGTTTTAGTGCAAACTCGTAAATCTTCCCAGTATTTGCTTGAGGAACTTATTCCTGCTTTACAGTCTCGTTGCCGAGTAGAAATTATTAACGGTTATGTAGAAGATTTAGCGGGGTTATTTAACCGTAGTAAAATTTATCTTTACGATTCGGCTGAATATTGGGCGGTAAGTGGGGTTACAGAAGGTTTTGGCTTGCCTCCTCTCGAAGCTTTAGCTTGTGGCTGTAAAATATTTTCTAGTGTTAATCATGGGCTAGCAGACTATCTCGATCCTGGATTCAATTGCCACAAAATTGCTGGTTATTGTTTGGAATACGATCTACAGAGAATTTTTCAGGTATTGCAGAGGAAACAACATCAGGAATTGTCACCGTCGTTTCTTGCCGAATATCGTGAGCAAAATTTAGTTAAACGACTGCAAATCATTTTGACTGAGATTAATCAATTTTTTGACTTCAAAATTAATTATTCATCAGACATTAGCAGTCTTAGTTACCGACGTATCAAACAACTGCAGCTAAGGAAAATATTTATGAGGCTACAGCAAAAATTAAAAAACTAGGTCTTAAGAATTATTAGTGCTAGAAGTGACTTCTATCGTAGATATAGCCTGCTTTTAATGCCACCAGAAAGCGTCAAAATGTGTTAAAATCTAATTATAAAATGCTACTATATTGGGCTTTATTGGCGGTAAAAAAGAGCTAAGCGGAGTTTATCAGCCATTAATCCAAATTATTGCATATATTTGGAGTTTTTCACAGTATGACCACTTCCCAGGAACGGATTATCCCCACTGATCTGAGTAACGAAATGTCTCGCTCCTATCTGGAGTACGCCATGAGCGTAATTGTCGGCAGGGCATTACCAGACGCTAGGGATGGTCTAAAACCAGTCCATCGTCGCATCCTTTACGCTATGTACGAACTAGGACTTACCCCAGATCGTCCATTTCGTAAATGCGCCCGTGTCGTCGGGGAAGTATTAGGTAAATATCATCCTCATGGTGATACTGCTGTTTACGATGCTTTAGTGAGGATGGCACAGGATTTCTCCATGAGAAATCCCCTAATCAACGGACACGGTAACTTTGGTTCGATTGACAACGATCCTCCCGCAGCAATGCGTTACACCGAATGTCGTTTACAATCCTTGGCAACTGATTCTTTGCTACGGGATATCGAAGCAGAAACGGTAGATTTTGCCGATAACTTTGATGGTTCTCAGCAAGAACCAGTGGTATTACCAGCTAGAATTCCTCAACTGCTGCTCAATGGTTCATCGGGAATTGCTGTGGGGATGGCGACTAATATTCCGCCCCATAACTTAGGAGAACTTATTGAAGGTGCGATCGCCATAATTCATAATCCAGAAATTAGCGATCTCGAATTGATGCAGTATATCAAAGGCCCTGATTTTCCTACAGGAGGTCAAATTATCGGCAGATCGGGCATCAAAGAAGCTTACACTACTGGACGGGGTTCGATCACCATGCGTGGGGTAGCGGAAATTGAAACCCTACAACAGAGAGGCAGGGCAGATAAAGAAGCAATTATTATTACCCAACTTCCCTACCAAACCAATAAATCATCATTAATTGAGAAAATTGCCGATCTGGTTAATGACAAGAAAATCGACGGCATTTCTGATATTCGAGACGAAAGCGATCGCACAGGAATGCGGATCGTAATTGAACTAAAACGAGATGCCTATCCCCGCGTTGTACTAAATAATCTTTATAAGCAAACCACCATACAGGCAAACTTTGGGGCAAATATGCTGGCGTTAGTTAACAGCGAACCCCAGTTATTAACCATTCGTCGCTTCTTAGAAGTCTTTTTAGATTTTCGGGTAGAAGCGATCACTAGACGAACTCGTTACCAGCTACGCAAAGCTGAAGAAAGAGATCATCTGTTGCAGGGTTTATTGATTGCCCTGGAAAATATTGATGCTATTATCAGGCTAATACGTGGGGCTGCGGATACCGCTACTGCCAAAAACGAGTTAGTCGAAAGATTTGGTTTATCTCAAACTCAAGCTGATGCCATCCTCCAGATGCAGTTGCGCCGCTTAACTGCTTTAGAAGCTGAAAAAATTCAGGCAGAACACGAAGATCTACAAACTCAAATTGCCGACTTAAACGATATCCTGGCGAGAAAAGAACGCATTGAAGCTATTATTGAGTCGGAACTGACTAATATCAAAAATGTTCATGCTACTCCCCGTCGTACCGAAATCGTTCAGGGAGAAGGAGAACTACTGGATAAAGATCTTATTGCCAACGAACAGTCGGTAATTTTGCTCACCGAACAAGGCTACATCAAACGGATGCCTGTTAGTACCTTTGAGGCTCAGAGTCGGGCGACTAGAGGAAAGGCAGCAGCCAAAATGAAGGAAAATGACGGCGTAGAACACTTTATGACCTGTTGTGACCATGATACTGTCTTGTTCTTTAGCGATCGCGGGTTAGTTTATTCCTTCCACGCGTACCAAATTCCTGCTACCTCGCGTACCGCTAGGGGAATTCCCATTGTCCAAATGTTGCCTGTTTCCCAAGCAGAGAAAATTACATCGATGATTTCGGTAAGTGAGTTTACCGAAGATGAATATCTGGTCATGCTGACTCGTAAAGGAAATATCAAAAAAACGGCTCTTTCAGCTTTTGCTAATATTCGTTCTAATGGTTTAATTGCGATATCTCTTCAGTCAGAAGATGAACTACGTTGGGTACGTTTGGCAACGGAGGAAGATAGCGTAATTATTGGTACACGCCAGGGTAAGGCAATTCACTTTAAAACTGATAAACAGCAACTACGTCCTTTAGGCAGATCTACCAAAGGTGTCAAGTCCATGAAGCTAAGGGGTAAGGATGAGTTGATTAGCATGGATATTATTCCCTCCCAGATCGTTGCCACCATTGATGAGACGGGGGATGAAGAGGAAGAAGACAATGCCGAAGAATTAATCAATGAAGAAGTAGATCATGGTCCTTGGTTACTCGCTATCACCAACAACGGCTATGGTAAACGAGTTCCTATTTCTAAATTCCGTTTGCAAAATCGCGCAGGAATGGGAGTAAGAGCGATCAAGTTTAAATCTGAAGACGATTGTCTAGTGGCAATTGACATTGTTAACCCAGAGGATGAATTAATGATTGTGACTAACCGAGGTATTATGATTCGTCAGGCAGTACAGGCGATCTCTTTACAATCTCGGAATGCCACAGGGGTGAGAGTTCAAAAGCTTGATAAAGATGATGCGATCGCTGCTGTTGCTCCTATTCCTCCTATAGAAGCAGAGGGAGAGGACGAAGAAGAGGTATGAGGTATAAAGTAGTAGTTTAATTAGCAAATATTTAAGGCGTTGCTGAAGTCACCGTTACTCCGCGGTCAAAAGAATTAAAGATTGAACAGCTTTAATTTTTCTCAGACCCATAGGTCGGCAGTTACAAAGTACACTTTTAGCAACGCCTTGTCTATGAGAATAGGTTAATATGATAGCTTTATTTAGCGTCAGTTTTAGTTCGACAAATTTTGTGGCTGATTTTACCAAAAATAGTTTTTTCAGTTTTTAAAATACTCGGTCTTCAATTTACGTTAATTTGCTAATTTCAATTCACAACCACTTAAATTATCAAAACTGGAACGGTGGACATCAAAGCCTTAAAAATATTGCTAATTGAAGATAACTTAGCTGATGCAGATTGGATTGGGGAAATATTGAGTAAATATAGTTGGCAAAAGTCTAACTTAAGACACGTTAAGAGAGTTAAAGAAGCCGTTGACACCCTCTGTGAAGATAATTTTGATGCGATTCTACTGGATTTATCTCTTCCCGATAGCCAAGGAATAGAAAGCTTGGATATTGTAAAACAAAAAGCACCACAGTTGCCAATTTTAGTTTTGAATACTGTTGACGATCAAAACATAGCCGTAAAGTCCCTACGTCAAGGAGCGCAAGATTATTTAATCAAAGGTCAATTTGAAGGCGAAACATTAACTCGCTCGATTCGTTATGCAATTGAACGCCAACGAACTGAATTTCATACCCGCCAGCAAGCATTAATGAAAAAAATGCTAGACAAGATTCGTAATTCTATCGATCTTGAGGCAATTTTACAAACTACCGCCACCGAAATACAACAATTTTTGCATACCGACCAAGTATTAATCTATCGCTGTGAATCTGGTCAATCAGAAGAAACAACTGTGGTTGCACAATCTGTTGATGCTGAATCAAAAAAGCTTTCGATTGAGCAATTTATTTCTGCGGTCAATTTATCTTCTCTTCACTCAATTTTAGCGGAATCAACATCTATTAAAGCAGTCGAAAATGCTCGGGAAACATCTTCTGAAGAAATCGAAGTTATAGTACACCAAAAGATTAGATCGTATTTGATTTTACCCATTTGGCTTAGTCAATCAGTTGATTATGTTTATGAAAAATTAACTTATCCTTTAATAAAACAGACTGTTACCCATAACAAAGACGAAGGATTGTGGGGAATGCTGATAGCATATAACACTAGAAAAACGAGAAAATGGCAAGATTGGGAAATCAATTTCTTACAGCGACTAACTACTCAAGTAACTATTGCTATTCAACAATCACAGCTATGCTGTCAGTTACAAACGGCAAATCAAAAACTGCAGCAGCTAGCAATTTTAGATGGTTTGACTGGCATTGCTAACCGACGCTACTTTGATTTAGTTTTAGACAAAGAATGGCAGAGATTAGCGAGGGAGAAAAAACCTCTCTCTTTGATCTTGTGTGACATAGATTATTTCAAAGCCTATAACGATGTCTATGGTCATCAAAAAGGCGATCGCTGCTTGCAAAAAGTAGCCAAGCTCTTACAACAGTCAACTCGAAGAGCAGCAGATTTAGCTGCCCGTTATGGTGGAGAAGAGTTTGCCGTTATTTTACCTAATACAGATTCTCAAGGAGCTTTGTTTATTGCCAAAAATATCACACGACTATTAGCTCAACTACAAATATCTCATCAAAAGTCTCCAATAAGTCAGTATATTACCTGTAGCATTGGTATCGCTACTAAAATACCTATTTCTGGGCAACCAGTTACTAACATAATCAAAATAGCTGATAATTTACTTTATGAAGCGAAAAAAGCAGGTCGCAATCAAATTAACCAGAATAATTCTTAAATTTTTGCGGGAGATTACATTGGCATAAGTATGTAGACACATTTATTTGCATATTTTAAGCATATTTTTAATTGTAGTTACATTAGTTATAGTTGTCTTTTCTTCCCCGCTATCCTGCTCTCCTACTCCTTTGCTATTTGCTGAAAGTACACGGGGTTGTTTTGTTTAGATACCTAGGCAGATATTTTACCTCCGTATAAGTAAAGTAGGTATTAAAATTATGAAGACTTAGTTAGAAGCTGTTTAAACAATTGTATCGATGGATGCCAATCTCGTAGGACAAATTATTCAGGGACGTTATTACATCGTCAAACAACTAGGGCGGGGTGGCGTTGGAGTAACTTTTTTAGCTCAGGATCAACAGTGTTTTGACAGTCAGTGTGTTGTCAAACAGTTAAAGCCCAAATCAGCAAATCCCAAAACCTTAGAAATAGCCAGACGGTTATTTAATCGGGAAGCTGAAATAATGAATCGTTTAGGGTACTGCGATCGCATTCCTCGGTTACTAGCTTATTTTGAAGATAATCAAGACTTTTTTCTGGTTCAAGAATTAATTGAAGGACACGATTTGAGTAAAGAAATAGTTCCTCATCAACCCTGGTCAGAAAAGAAAAGTATCACTCTCTTAAAAGATATCTTAGAAGTATTGCTGGTGGTGCAACAGCATAGCGTAATTCATCGCGATCTTAAACCTTCTAACTTAATGCGGCGTACTAAAGACAACAAAATTGTCTTAATTGATTTTGGCTCAGTCAAACAGGTAAGTACTCAAATCATTGATGCCGCAGGACAAGTAAAACAGACCGTAGCAGTTGGCACAAAATCTTATATGCCGATGGAGCAAATGATGGGACGTCCTGGGTTTCATAGTGATATTTATGCTGTGGGCATTATTGTCATCCAAGCTTTAACAGGAGTCCCCCCCAAAAACTTTCCCATCGATCAGAATGGGGAAATTATCTGGCGTAATAAGCTTCAGAGTCAAGTAAATTATCAACCTCGGTTTCTCAATATCTTGGATAAAATGGTGCGTTACCGTTTTGCAGAAAGATATACTTCGGCGGGGGTTATATTATCGGATTTGGCGCAATTAGACGCCCAACAAAACAACAATAAGCCGACGGAAATTGTTAGGGGCAAATCTCAAGCCGAAGCAGTTAATCAAACAGCTCAAAGCGATCGCCAAACAAGAATTATTAGTAAACAACTTAATATTGCTAATGTTCAGCAAAATTCTCTAGGTAAGGTTAATATTCACCCTCAGGGTAATCCCGCTGAGCCTAAATCTAAATCAGGATCGAAGTCTAAAGTCATAGTTTCTGTAGTTGTTGGAGTAACACTACTGGCTGCTGCTTTAGGCTCATGGTTATTAGTGAAAAATAAAACTGCTGAGCCAGAGTTGAAATTATCTCTTTATGAAAATGAGAGCCATGGTTTTAGGGTAAACTACCCTGAAGTTTGGTCCCAACAAAATCGGGATGATTTTTTTGCTATGGGAGTTGTATTTTTCTCACCCTTGGAAAATGATTCAGATAAATTTAAAGAGCGAGTTAGTGTCTTGGTAGAAAATCTGTCTAGTGATATGTCTTTGGCTCAATATACTAATGAGTCTATATCCGAAATAAAAAGACTATCCGATCCTAAGGTGGGCGAAGCTCAAGTTATTAACCTCGGTAATCATGAAGCGCGGCAAGTAGTTTATCTTGGGGAAGAAAATGGCAACCCAGTCCAACGGATGCAAACCTGGTCGGTAAAAAATAATCAAGCTTATGTAATCACTTATACAGCTCAACCTGATAGCTATGATAATTATTTGCCTGCAGTGGAAAAAATGATTGAATCTTTTGAAACCATCAATAACTAATTAATAATTGATAATTTTAAATTAAGTTGGAATCTTGATTTGTTCGTCTCCCCCCAAACCAAATGCTTCGTGAACTGCATTAAGGGCTTTTACACCTTCTGCTTCATTAATTACACAACTAATTTTAATTTCTGAAGTAGTAATCATTTGAATGTTAATCTGTTCTTGGGCCAGAGCAGTAAAAAACTTAGCAGCTACTCCTGGCTTGCCAATCATTCCTGCACCAACTACACTTAATTTAGCGATCGCCTTATCTCCAGAAACTTCTCCACAGCCAATTTTTTCGTTTAACATAGCAATTACCCGACAGGCTAAATCGGCATCACTCTGGGCAACGGTAAAGGCAATATCACGGGTAGGAAGATCGTTAATGATGCGACAACGTTGAGATTGAATAATCGCATCCACACTAATATTTTTCTGCGCTAGTAAGCCAAAGATCTGCGCTGCCATTCCTGGTTTATCTGGCACGTGACGAATAGCAATCTCTGCTTGATTGGTATCTAAAGCAATACCTCTAACGGGGGGATGTTTACCTGGATATTTATTTTCAGTAATTTCTTTTTGAGAACCTAGATCGACATCGAAAGCTTGTGAAAGCAAATGCAAAGCGCGATCGCATTCTGACTCATTGATTACACAACTTACTTTGACTTCCGAAGTAGAAATCATCTGGATGTTGATTTTGGCATCAGCCAGAGTTTTAAACATCTTAGCGGCAATACCAGGACGACCAATCATTCCTGCACCAGAAATGGCAACCTTGGCGATTTTTCGCTCTACTAGTACCTCTGCTTCCTCTGATGCGGTGGGATGAGTACGCAGAGAAGGGGCAATAGCTTCGGCAACGGCTTCGGCTTGTTTCAAGACTTTGTTGATGACAGTAAAGGCAATATCGTTGGTGTTGCCTTCGTGAATCGATTGAATAATTAAATCTACATCAATATTTTGACTTGAGATCTCGCCAAATAAACTTGCAGCTACTCCAGGAAAATCTGGAACACGTAGCAGGGCGATTTTTGCCTGATCGCGGTCTACTTCTACCCCATCTACAGCTTTAGCAATTTCCATCCCTTGTAGTGAACGAGGTTTAGGCAAACGGGATACTACTCTTGTACCAGGGCGATCGCTCCAGCTAGATAATACCACCAATGGCATACCATAATTACGGGCTATTTCTACGGCACGGGGATGTAACACTTTAGCTCCCAAACTAGCTAGCTCTAGCATTTCATCGGCAGTAATTTCGGACATTAGTTTAGCAGAAGGAACAAGACGCGGATCGGTTGTCAAAATACCAGGAACATCGGTATATATTTCGCAACGATCTGCCTTGAGAGACGCAGCTAAAGCCACTGCCGAAGTATCCGAGCCTCCCCTCCCCAAAGTGGTAATTTCTAAATCTTCGATACTGCTAACTCCCTGAAAGCCAGCCACTACAACCACTTCTCCTTTATTTAGATGTCTTGCCAAGCGATCTACTGATACTTGCAAAATTCTGGCTCTACTGTGTTCGGCTTCGGTGACAATACCCACTTGCGCTCCCGTTAGAGAAATGGCTGGTTGTCCTAATTCTTGTAGAGCCATACTTAGTAAAGCAATAGTTACTTGTTCCCCTGTGGATAACAACATATCCATCTCACGACGACAAGGACTACTAGATACCTCATTAGCTAGCTTCACTAAAGTATCAGTGGTTTTACCCATTGCTGAGACAACCACCACTAAACTATTTCCTTGCTGTACAGTCTTGCGCACTCTATTTGCAACAGCTTGGATTCGCTCTACTGAACCAACAGATGTACCGCCATATTTTTGAACAACCAAAGCCATAATTTTTTTCTCTTAATCCCATATAAGGCATCGCTTATATTATCAGTTATTAGTCATAAGTTGCCAGTTATTTATCCGACTCGCAAAAATATACACTCATGCAACACACTTAAAAGCATTTGCTAAATTAGACCTCTTGCATGAATACGAAGTTTAGAGCTTTCAGAGATTACTATTAATTCTCATTCATTGCATATTCTAAAAATCATTTGAGCGTTTACAAAATTATTCGTGCAAGAAGTCTATTATAATCTAGCGATCGCCAGTCTAATCTTTAATATAACCATTAAGCTATTTGGCAATTAGTCAAAAAATTTGTTAGCTTATACGTAGTCATAATGAGTATGAGTTAATTGAAGAATAACAAATGGTTAAGATAGTTGGTATTACAGGCAGTCTTCGCAGTGATTCCTATAGTGCTTTGGCATTGCAGCAAGCAGTAAATCGAGTTAAGGCTTTAGGTGCAGAAGTAGAAATTCTCGATCTCAGAGATATGACATTACCTTTCTGTGATGGGGGTAGTGAATATCCTGATTATCCCGATGTCGATGTATTGCGAGATAAAGTAAAAGCCGCTGATGGTTTGATTTTGGCAACTCCCGAATATCACGGTAGCGTAAGTGGGGTTTTAAAAAATGCTCTGGATTTAATGAGTTTTGAGCATCTATCAAATAAGGTTACGGGATTGATTAGTGTTTTGGGAGGACAATCAAATAGCAATGCGCTAAATGATCTCAGGATTATTGTACGTTGGGTACACGGAAATGTTATTCCTGAGCAAATTGCGGTAGGACAAGCATGGCAAGCTTTTGACAAGGAAGGCAAATTAAAAGATGAAAAACTATCTCAAAGATTTGATGGTTTCGCTCAAAGCCTAGTTGATTATACGATTAAGCTGAAAAACTAATTTAATGTTTATAGTTGATATTGCTCTTGAAGCTGGAGTAATTGTTTAATTGCTTCACCAGCATTATCAGCCAACTCGGCAAAAGTAATGAATCTAGTTAACTCTTTGCGTAGTAAGTTTTTTTCTACTTCCCAAGTCTCGCGATCTAGGTTGGGAGGAATAACAATCGTATCAAATAAAGTCGCTTGATTTTTACCAGGATAGGGACGCAATATTCTGCCGCGACGTTGAATAAATTGACGGGGGTTACTACTGCTAGCGAGGATTATGGCGGTTTTAATTGCAGGTATATCTATACCTTCATCCAGACAACGAATTGCTACTAATCCTTGTAATTCTCCAGATTCAAATTGACGGCGTAAGTTTTCCCGTTGCTCTATTGATGTATCGGTGGTGTAAGTGTTAACGCGATAACCTAATTCTTTACCCAAAAGATGGGTGACAGCATCAATTTGGCGAATATTGTTTTCGAGATATCCATCACCGCAATAAAAGAGGGTATGGCTCGTATCAAGTCTAGATACCATTAGCTCTTTGAGAGTGGTTAACTTATTAGCTGCGGTGGCAATTAAACGCGATCGCTTGGTTAATAAAGAAATTAAAGTATCATTTTGTTTGAGGCTAGGATTTTGGCTTAAGATCCAGCCAATGCGTTTAGTAAGTTTGGCATAAATCAGAGTTTCTGATGTATTTAACTGAACAAAAACTGGATAATACAAATAGTGAACTAATGCCCCTTGTTTTATAGCATCAGCTAAAGTAAATTCTGGTTTAATTATTGAGCCAAAATAATTGAGTAAAGCATCTGTTCCTAATTCATCGTATTGTCTTTCAGGAGTTGCCGAAAGAGCCAAACGCAAACCAATATTACGGGGTAAACTAGCTTCTAAACGAATTGAACCTAAGTTATGGGCTTCATCGCCGACAATCAAAGTTTTAGCAGGAAAATATTTAAGCTGAGATTGAAATCCCTCACTGTTCAAAGTAGAATTAGTAGTGATAATAGTTAAAAAAGGCTGCTCATCAGTGGATAAATTATATAGCTGAGTAGATAGTTCTCCTTGCCAATTATCTACTCTTGTCATGGCAATTATAGGTTGCAAATTAAACTTTTTAGATTCTCTTGCCCATTGATTTACTAAGTGACGCTGGGGGCAGACAATTAATAAAACTTGTAACCCAATTTGTTGGTATAATTCTACAGCGATCGCCAGAGCAATGATAGTTTTACCACTACCCGTTGCCATCTTGAGAGTACCACGACCTTTGTTTTCTAGCCAGTTAGCAACTGCTTGATGTTGATATCTTCTTAGTTTTAAATTATTAGGAAATATTGGAAATCCTGGCTGCTGATATCGATAGCTAGTACAATCTTCTCTAACTCGATAAGATTGCTGTTTATAACGATAAAAGTTAGCTAATTTATCCCAGTTTATAGTATTTAAAATATAGCGCTCTCCTCGATTAATTAAGTATCTAAATATTATTGTTTTTCTTATTATTACTATATTACTAGTTACTTTTGGCTAAATAATCTTCAACAATAATTATAACTGGTGACATTCTGGAACAGGCTACCCCTGGGGATCTCCAAACAGCTATGTTGTTTCAATAAAGGATTGCTGAACTGACGCAAAATTTCGAGATTAGTCGGAACTTTCACAGATAGCGTTAAAGTACAATATTCACAGACAATCTCAAGCAACTTAACTAATAAATTTAGTCTCTTCTTGATTATTTATGAGTAACGCAGTTTTGACTCCAGAACAAGTTCTTCAGCAACTCCAGTGGCGTTATGCTACCAAGAAATTTGACCCTACCAAGAAAATTCCAGAATCAGTTTGGAAAACCCTAGAACAAAGCCTCGTACTTTCTCCTTCTTCTTTTGGATTGCAGCCTTGGAAATTTTTTGTTGTTCGCAATTTGGAAATAAGACAACAACTCCTAGAGCATTCCTTGGGACAAACAGCAGTAGTAGAGGCTTCTCATCTAGTAGTCTTAGCCATCAAAAAAGATCTCAGTGCTTCAGATGTTGATGACTACATTAAAAGGATGGCAGAGGTGCAACAAGTATCTGTCGAAAATTTGGAAGGGTTTGGCAATGTAGTTAAAGGCTTTCTTCAGAAGCCAACTTTAAATGAAGATCAATGGGCTGCTAAACAAACCTATATTGCTCTAGGATTTTTTATGACTTGTGCGGCAATGCTGGGAATTGATACCTTACCAATGGAAGGCTTTATTCCTGCCAAATATGATGAAGTTTTAGATTTAGCAGCTAAAGGATATAGTTCTGTTGTCTTATGTCCTGCTGGTTATCGTGCTGATGACGATAAATATGCCAGTAAACCTAAAGTCCGTTACCCAACTGAATCTGTAGTGGACTATATAGATTAATATTTCTTATCTGTCTTCTCAACTAATCTTTTCAAATCATTTAGGGACTTATCAAAGTCCCTATTTTTGGCGATAAATTCGGCAAAAAATTCCTGTGCTTGGGGTGGTTAGTTGATTATACTAAAAATAATATATTTACAAAACCAAACAAAACTTTATCTTTCTTTGAGAGCCACTATTAACTTTGGCAAAGTGCAATTATCCTAGTCGACATTTATGCAATCAACACCAAACATTGAGCAATTTATTCCCGACTCTCTTACTAAATTAGCTTACCAAGGCTTTCAAGAGAGCAAAAAAGCATTTGGGTTTCTTCACAAACAAGTGAGCGATCGCCTTACTCATGCTGTTATTCCTGAACAGAAAAGCAAGAGTCAACCTCTTTCTCCCGAAGTACTCAAAAAACTTCAGACAAAGCTCAAAAAACTAGAAGAAAAAGATTGGCAAGATGCACAACGAGGAGTTTATCCTAGTAGTTTACTATTTGATAACCCTTGGTCCGATTTTTTCCGCTATTATCCTGAAGTGTGGCTAGATCTACTTAATATTTGGGAAAGAGTACAACAAAAAGACTATCAAAAATTTGATGCTGCCATAGATAAATCAGGCTATCCTGACTACTATCTACAAAACTTTCACTACCAAACGGACGGCTATCTCAGCGATATGTCTGCTAATCTCTATGATTTGCAAGTAGAAATTCTCTTTAATGGTGCAGCAGATGCAATGCGTCGTCGAATTCTGGCACCTCTAAAGCAGGGATTAGAGACTTTTACTCATCTAGCCCCCCAGCAGCTAAAAGTACTAGACGTGGCTTGTGGTACAGGACGTACCTTAAGAATGATTCGTGGCGCTTTACCCAAAGTATCTTTATTTGGTACAGACTTGTCCCCAGCCTATCTCCGCAAAGCCAATCAGTTACTCTCTGAAATACCAGCAGAATTACCTCAACTGCTTCAAGCTAATGCGGAAGAACTACCTTATCTAGATAACTACTTTCACGGCTTAAGTTCAGTCTTCCTGTTCCATGAATTACCAGCAACAGCTAGACAGCAGGTAATTAATGAGGCATTTCGTGTTTTACAGCCAGGGGGTATATTTGTAATTTGTGATTCAATGCAGGCGATCGATTCTCCTGATTTCCAAACCATGATGAATAACTTCCCCGCTATCTTCCACGAACCCTATTACAGAAATTACACTACAGATAATCTTGAAGAGCGTTTATCCGCCGCGGGATTTACTAATATTCAAGTTGAAAATCACTTTGTTAGTAAATATTGGACTGCCTATAAACCAGCAGTATAGTGGTTTGATAATTGGCTAGCGAAAACCTCACAAACACTTTTTTAAATCACAGTTACACTATGTTGCTAATAAGCTGTAGCTGTGATTGCTTACCTAGGATCAAGTTAAACTAGAATTAGAAAACAACAAAGTACCTCAACTCTTGAGTAGCGAGGGTCTAATTACGGTGAATGATCGCTTTAATAAATTACGTCAATACAACACATCTGGTCTTGGTTGCTGGGTGAGTCTAATCCTCATGGTTTTCTTATTAACCAGTGTTGGTTTAGGTTGGGTTATCAATGGATTTCTAATCTTATTAGGTCTACTTTTTATCGCCCCTGTACTTGCTTTTTGGGGATTCCAGTGGTGGTTAAAGCGAAAACTAATTCAAGACCAATGTCCAGTATGTAACTACGAATTTACTGGGTTTAAAAATACAGAATTTAACTGTCCTAGCTGTGGAGAAACATTACAAGTAGAAGCAGAACATTTTAGTAGAATGACTCCTCCTGGCACAATTGACGTAGATGCCATAGAAGTCTCTGTTAAAAGTATTGATGAAGGGGATTAATACAGACTAAATAATAGTTTTCTAGTTATCAGTAGAAATATCCAAGGTAAATTGATGTTGTTTGCCAATGCGATCGCCAATATAGATTTGGTATTTACCTGCTTCCCATACGCCAGAAATTTCAGGTTTTAACCCCGATACTTCGTCTCCTAATACACAAAAGCGATCTCCTAAGTTAGGTCCCAATACCAATAAGGTAGGCTGTCCTCCACTTGCTTGTACTGTCAATCGCATGTAATCTACTCTTTGTTTAATATTCATTTCATGGTTAGGGGTAGTGGCAATAAAACCACAACCTTGGCTGTCAATTGAACCTCCAGATTGACCTTTAATTGTTTGATTTGTGTTAGCTGATTTACTTCTTACACTACTTCCCTCTACAATACCCATTTTTAAATTAGCAGATAACATAGCTACAGCTAAAACTACTGTGTTGATTAGATTAAATCTCGGTAAGTTAATTATTTGCGAAGCTGGAAAATGAAATATTGTCATTGCGCTCCAAAACTTGTCAAGCTTAACGAATATGAATATAGAATATAATTACAGTTAGCTAAAAATTCAAAAATCAAGCTATTGTTCGATTTTATTAGATAGAAAGACGTAAATACATAGTTGTTGTTCCACTTCAACAATAGTCATATCTAAGTATTTTTATCTAAACTAACTGGTTTTTAACAAAAACAAATTTAACTTTATTTTTTTGATATGCTTTCACCAAGCTATATTACATAGCTCACGAGATCACGTTTCTAGGATGAATTAGTTTTCTAGACGTGATATAGATCAATTAAAAGTAAAAACCTAGACTTTAAATTAACAAAGATATGTTAGTCTTCGTTACCATTGAATAATTTAGTAAATATACGTATGAATTAAAACATTAAATATGTCATAAGATATAATACTAAATTAATATCTTGTAAATGAGTCGATACTTAATCTGCCTAATTACACCCTAATTATAGTTAGTACTAACGGTCTATATTGATTTTTGAATGCAAGATTTTGAATTCAATCTTTTTTTAAATAGCTCTCAGATGCTTAATTAGTGAACATAACAAATCAAACTAATGAATCTTCAAAAATAGTAATAATAATCAAGTATAGATTGCTAATATTGGCGAGAAAAGCAAAAAAAAATTCCGCTGAATAATGAATAATTGTTTGTAAAATTCAAATAGATAGATATCGTTGACTGTTGCTTCAAATAAAAATGATAATGGAGGTAAATTAATTAACATGAATTATATGTCAAGTTGCTTTTTAGTATTTTTATATTATTCTTCCTCAACTTTACTAAAACTTTAAGATATCCCCCTGCCTAATAGCCTATAAATTTTTTATAACAGTAAATACTAAGAGATTAATTTAGGTAAAGGCACAACATAGTTTAATTTATATATATTTAAGGAAAACACTATGACTAACTTGCAAACAAATAATGGTTCTTATCCTAATCAGAGAGAAGAACTAGATCTCAATATAGGACAATATTTACTAAAGCTTAAACGACGTTGGCTACCAGCATTAGCTGTTTTTCTTTTGACTGTTGGTACAACAGCCTTCCTAAGTGGTTTCTTAGAAAAAACATATAAATCAGAAGGAAAAATCTTATTTAAGAAAAATCCTGTCAATTCTTTAATTGATATCGGAGAAGAAGCAAACCAACTTGGTTCTCTCTTAAACGATCAAACTCCTTTAAGTACAGAACAACTACGCCTAACCTCCGAACCAGTCTTGCAACAGACCATCGATCAACTAAAGTTAGAGGATGAAGAAGGAAATCCTCTAAAAACTAAAGAGCTAGAAAAACGATTGAATGCAGAAATCGTAGGCGGAACTGATGTCATTTCCTTAAGTTATAGAGATCCAGATCCTGTAACTGCTTCCAAAGTAGTTAATACATTGATGGATATATACATCCAAGAACAGGCCAATAGCAATAAATCCGCTACCGTTAATGCCGACACTTTTATTACTAATACTATCCCCAAAATAGAAGATAAACTTCAATCTTTAGAATCTCGTTTACAAGGATTTTATGAAAAAAACCAAGTCGTAGACCTCAAAGAAGAAAAAAGAATTTTAGTAACAGAAATTGGAAATCTTAATCGTCAGATTTCATCAGTAGGAGCCGAACTGCAAGGCAAGAAAGCACAAACTACTAGCTTGCAAAACCAATTAGGTTTGAACTTAAAGCAAGCGATCGCTGCTAATCAATTAGGTAGTACCCCCCAAGTACAGAGTATTCTTGAGCAATTAGCTGCCACAGAAACTGAACTATCTCAAGAACGTCAAAGATTTAACGATAATCATCCAGCTGTTGCCAGTCTCCAAGAGAAAAAAGCTAATTTAAACTCTCAGTTACAACAACTAATTAGTCAATATGTAGGAGCAAGAGTTTCTGAAGGTTTACTTCAAGGAGGTAATAATGTCAAAGAAAATCAGCTAGAAAGATTTATTAGCCTAAAAATAGACGAATTGAGTCTGCAAACTGAGTTGTCTTCTTTATACCAGTACCAGCAAGTGTATCTAAATCGAGCCAAAGAAATACCTAGACTGGAAAAACAAGAGCAAGCATTACTCCGTGAGGTTGATAGTGCGCGTTCGACTTACAGCACCTTACTGAGTAATAAGCAAGAACTAGGAATTTTGATCAATCAACAAACAGGTAATGCTGAAGTCATAGAATTGGGTAAAGTACCCGAAGAAGGTAGTACAGGTAGAATAGCATTGATGGCTTTAGGTATATTAATGGGACTTTTTCTCTCTAACCTAACAGCAATTTTACTAGAGATGCAGGATCGAACTCTCAAAAGTATTCCCGAAATCAAGCAGAAGTTTGCTTATCAAGTTTTGGGCATTGTTCCTTTGGACTCGTTGCAAGATAGCCAAGAAGGAATTGTTGTTCAAAGAGAACCTGATTCCTTCGCTAGCGAAATTTATCGTATGATCCAAACTAACTTGAAATTTTTGTCCGTTAAAAGACAACCAAAAGTTATTTTGATAACTAGTTCAGTTCCAGGTGAAGGAAAATCTACTGTTGCCGCTAACTTAGCTGCGGCAATGGCCCAGTTGGAGCGAAAAGTACTTATTATTGATGGGGACTTAAGAAAAGCTTCTCAACATCATTTATGGCAAGTTAATAACCAATCTGGAATCAAAGATGTAGTAGCTCACAAAACACCACTCGCTCAAGTGCTTGTCCAGCCAATGAAGCAATTAGATTTGCTGACATCAGGCATCATTGCTCCTAATCCTTTAACTTTACTAGATTCGGTGGAAATGAGTGAATTAGTTGCTATGGCAAGAAAAAAATATGACCTAGTAATTATTGATGCACCTCCATTAGTTGTAACAGCAGATGTTTTAACCTTAAGTAAACTAGCAGATGGTATTTTATTTGTAAGCAGACCAGGGATAGTAGAAACTGAAAGTGCGGAATTAGCCCAAGAAACTATTACTAACGCTAACCTTTCTCAAAAAGTTTTGGGAATGGTCATTAATGGTGTTAGGCCTAATGAATTTGACCGTTATTCATATCATGCAAAATATAGTAAAAACTATTTCTCTGGAGCCCCAGAAAACAGTCATTCTAAAACAGCGACTGCTTAAAATTAAATAATTTCGATTACATAATTGTGATCTTCGGTTCGTAAGTAAAAATAATCTGGAGCAATTCTTTTACATCTGAAAATGAAACATTCAACTATCGCACTTGGGTTAGATGCAGCTGAACCTAGACTAATAGAAGAATGGATGAGCGCAGGACATCTTCCAAATCTAAGCAGAATTCGCCAAGAAGGAATCTATGGGCGTTTAGACAATACAGTAAACTATTGCGGTGTGCCAACAGAGTATTCAACTACAGAACCTCTATGGGCAACTTTTTCTACTGGATGTCGTGCTAATACTTTAGGCTATTGGGATACAGTTAGTTATAATCCAGACAACTATGAGATTGTTTGTGATATTGTAACCAGTGGTTATGATTATCAAGAGTATCCTCCCTTTTATGCTTTGGGAGAAAAATACAAAGTAGCAGTTTTGGACGTTCCAGTAACCACTCTTTCCGCTCAGATTAATGGACCGCAAATCTTAGGTTGGGGAGGACATTATCCTTACACAGTTAGTGCTTCCAATCCTCCTGAACTTTTTCCCTCTATTATTGAAAAATACGGCAAAAACCCAGTTTTACATAATGATAACGGACTGTGGTGGAATCCTAAGTATGTTACTTGGATTCAGGAGGCTTTAAAACAAAGTATTGATGGTCACTCAGCAATCGCTCGTGACTTACTACAACGTGATAACTGGGATCTATTTCTCATGGTATTTGGTGAAACTCATACCGTTGGTCATGACTTATATAACCATAGCCAGGCAGATCACCCATTATACAATCATCTCAGCAAAAACGGAACTAAACCTGACCCTGTATTAAATATATATAAACAAGTTGATACAGCTATTGGTGAAATTTTAGCCGAAGCTCCTCAAGATGCCAACGTAGTTTGCTTTTCTGCTCACGGTATGGCGGCTAACTTTACCGATCTCCTGAGTATGGCTGTGTTACCAGAATTACTATACCGTTTTCATTATGGCAAAGCGGCGATCGCTCCAGGGAAAGTTGGTTCTACTCCAGGAAAAATAGTAACTAATCCTATTAGAAATTCTTGGCCTAACGAAATTTGGAGTCAAGTTTATGAACCCAATCCAATCAAGAAATTATTTCGTACCTGGACTCATAAGAAATTTTTGAGGGGTCAAAAACATGGTTTGCTTTCTCCCTATAGCTTGCTAGATGAACCAATTGAACAAGAATTAGCTATGGGTTGGATGCCTAGTATGTGGTATTCACCTCTATGGCCGGAAATGAAAGCATTCGCCTTACCTGCATTTACCAATGGTCATCTTCGTATCAATCTCAAAGGAAGAGAGCGAGACGGAGTAGTTGAACCTTCTGAGTATGATGCTTTATGCGCCGAATTGACTGAAATTCTCTATGATCTTAGAGACGGTAGAAATGGCAACAAAGTAGTTAAACAAGTAGTTAAAACTCGTACCACTCCCCTTGATAATGATCCTAAGCTACCTGATGCCGACTTAGTAATTCTCTGGCAAGAGCCAATTACAGATGTAGTTGATAGTCCAAGATTGGGACGTGTAGGACCTCTAACTCACTGTCGTGCTGGAGGTCATAAAAGTCAGGGTTTCCTACTTGCTAAGGGTCCAGGTATTCCCGCTGGAGAAGATTTACCAGCAGGCGAAGCCGTAGATTTAGCTCCGACAATTTTAAACTTGATGAATGCAGAAATACCAGAATATTTAGAGGGGAAAGCTTTGATAAAAAGCGTTTCTAGTTCAACATATTCTGCATAATTTCACTAAGCATCAAGTTATTTTTAAGTATTGCAGCAAGATATTCAATTTGAGTTTACTCCCATCCCGACATAAGACTACCGAAATTAGAAAACGGTAAATCAAGAATAATCTTTGTTTTGACTAGATAATCATAGAGTGGGATGGGAGTATGTCGTAGGTTGCAAGCAGGTTTTACATCTAAAAAACACATATTTTAGGAATAACAAAATTAATGAATCCAGAAGTTTCTATAATCATACCTACTTATAACAGTGAAAATTATATTGCTCAAGCTTTAGAATCTGTTTTTGCGCAAACTTATCACAATTTTGAGATTATTTTAGTAGATGATGCTTCTACTGATTCAACTCTTGACATTGCTCGTAGTTTTAATGACAAAAGACTCCAAATTATTGAGAATTATCAAAATAAAGGTGTAAGTAACGCACGCAATTGTGGAATAAAAAAAGCAAAGGGTGATTGGATTGCACTTCTGGATTCTGATGATTGGTACGTACCAGAACGCTTAGAAAGCCTTCTGAAAGTTACATTAGAGCAAGATGCAGATCTGGTTGCAGATGATTTATTTTTGATTGGTGAACAAGACAAACTACCTTGGAGTACTTTGTTGCAAGAAAATCAGCAAGGTAAATACTATGTTGATTTAATTGACCCTATTAGATTTGTGATGACGGATCGACCTTCTCTAATGAATTCTCAACAAACCTGGAGTTTGGGCTATGTTAAACCCTTGATGAAACGGAGATTTTTGCTCGAACACAATATTGAGTATAACGAATCAATTGATGTCGGGGAAGATTTTGTACTTTATTTAGAATGTTTGATCAATAAAGCACGTTTTTTGCTGGTATCTCGACCTTATTATTACTATAGAACTCGTGACTTGTCTCTTTCTACCAGAAAACCAACTAAGTATTTAGCTGAGTCTTGCAAAATAACTAAAAGCTTTATTGATAGCGAGAAAGTTGCTGGAACAGATTCAGAATTGCTAAAAGCTATGTACCAAAATCTCGAAATATTTGAAAAAAAGCTAGCTTACTATCGTGCTGTAGAATACATTCAAGATCAGAAATTTATCAATGTCTTGAGCCAAATATTAAAAACTCCCTATATTTTGATTTATTTGATTAACAAACTAATAACTATTTTGCAAAATACAATTTTGGCTATTTGGCCTCAGAAAAAAACTGAATGTGTCAGTATAGCTTTTGATTCATTGCAGTTAGAGGCAGGGCTTCAAAGATATTTTGATGGTGCTAGAAATAAACAGCTTGTAAGAAAAGAAGAAAACTATAAAACTAAAGCCCAATAGTAATTAGATATAAATTCTCATTTTAATAGTCTTCAGATTATGGCGAAAAGCACAACTAATATACTCAAGATATTTGAATTAATTTTTACAATAGGCTCTTTAATTCATATATCTCAGGCTATTACCCCTTTAATTTTAACCAAAGGAGCGAATGAGGGAGATGGTGTGAGCATTACTAGTCTCGATCTTTCTCTTAATGCCAAAATATCACTCTTGGTTTATTTTCTGACCTTTGTTATGTTGGCCCTGCGCTGGAGGAGAGTATTGGCCACAATTTCCAGCAACAAATTTCTGTGGATACTAATTGGAATTGTCTGTTTTTCTTACTTTTGGTCTGTCAACCCAGAACAAAGTTTCAGGTTTAGTATTTATGCCCTTGGTACTACTGGTTTTGGACTATATTTGGCAACTCGCTATACCCTAAGAGAGCAATTGGAATTGCTTGCTTGGACTTATGGCTTATTACTAATTTTGAGCATTTTATTTGCAGTCGCTATACCTAAGTATGGGTTGATGAGCGGAGTTCATGAGGGTGCATTGAGAGGCGTGTTCACTCATAAAAACCAGTTTGGTGCTTTTATGGCTCCTGGAGGGGTTATCTTTTGGTTAAATGCTCTTCAGGGACAAAAATATAATTGGATTTACTGGTGTTTACTACTTATGAGCTGCGCCACAATGGTAATGTCTCAATCTACAACTGCTTTAGGTACTTTTGTCCTAATGCTGATGCTTTGTCTAGTTTATCGTATTTTTCGTTGGCGATATGAAGTCATGGTTTCAGCGGTATTAGCTGTGACGATTGTTGGCATTGCCAGTCTAATCTGGATTGCTGGATATGTGGGTTCAGATTCTTTATTTAGTTCTGTCGGAAAAGATGCGACTTTATCGGGTAGAACATTTATTTGGAAAGCTGTTTGGGATCAAATTCAGTTGCGCCCTTGGTTGGGTTATGGATTAGCTGCATTTTGGAATGGTTTTAGTGGTCCTTCTGGCTATGTACAATTAGCAGTAAGAATACCTGTTATTTATTCTCACAATGGATTTTTAGATCTCTGGCTTTCTGTCGGATTAGTTGGTTTAGCTGTTTTTGTAGCGGGTTTTCTAAGTACTACACTACAGTCTCTGGCTTTATTAAGAAAAACTAATGACCCTGAAGGATTCTGGCCTCTTCTATTATTGACATACATTTTATTGTCAAATCTAACTGAAGGAACACTCTCTAATCTGGGTAGCTCTTTTTGGGCAATTTATACGGCAATATCCTATTCTTTAGTCATAGCAAAAAATAATAATTACGTGATTTCTGAATAATTTGATTTTGAATGTTCAGGAAATAAAATAAAAATTATGAATCTAGCGCAGATTAGGTTAAAAGCAACAAATCTATTTCAAAGTAGTTTGGCACGGGATACATTATGGATGGTGTTGTCTAAACTATTCAACGTAGTAATGCAAGCAGGATATTTTGTCGTCGTTGCTCGCTTACTCGGACCAGAAAATTATGGTTCTTTTATCGTAATCACTGCAGCCGCAGGCATTATTTTTCCTTTTCTTGCTTTCGGTAGCGAACATGTGCTAGTAAAAAATGTGGCGACTAATAGAGCTTCCTTTCGGACATATTGGGGTAATACTCTAATTTTATTGATCTCTAATGGAGTCGCTTTTACTATTATTTTATTGTTGCTTTCTCCTATGATCTTTCCAGGTAATATTGCCTGGGAGACAATACTTTTTATTTTGTTGGCGGATTTGATCTGCTTGGGACTTTTGGATATCAGCTACAAAGCTTTGATAGCTGGTGATTTGGTAAAAAAGACAGCACAACTGGGAATATTCAGTACCTGCGGCAAATTTTTAGCCGCCTTGTCTTTGTATGTGTTTATTCCTCGACCAAGTATTGCTACTTGGGTTTACTTATATCTTACCACTTCTTTAATTACCGCCATGATCGCCATTATATTAGTTAATAAGATGTTGGGCACTCCTCGTCCTGTATGGTCTGATTTGAAATCTAATATTGGACAAGGATTATATTTTTCTATCAGTGCTTCGGCTAATAACATTAATGCGGGCTTAGATAAATCCATGTTAGGTAAATTATCGAATGGTGCCGCAGCTGGTATCTATGGTTCTGCTTATCGTTTTATTGATGTCGGGAATGTTTTTTTAGCAGCTCTGTCTGGAGCTACTTACACTAGATTTTTTCAGCACGGTACGGTAGGAATCAAAGGCAGTTTAGGCTTTGCTAGACGATTGTTTCCGATAATGACACTTTATGCGATCGCTAGCATTATTGGCTACTGGATTTTTGCTCCATTTATTCCAGCAATTTTAGGAGAAGAATTTCGCGAAGCGATTGGAGCTTTGTTATGGTTATCTCCCCTACCTGCGATCGCAGCTTTTCAATATCTTGCAGCAGATACTTTGACTGGATCAGGACATCAAAAAGCTCGTAGCATAGTACAAGCAGTAGCCGCAATTATCAATATTGTGTTAAACATATTGCTGATTCCGCGATTTTCTTGGCAAGGTGCGGCTTGGGCAACCCTAATTGCAGATTCTTTAAGATTAGTTTGTTTATGGTTAATAGTTTTTTTGTTGTATCGTCGCGCTCATAAGTAGTTTTTTTATTTATGCAAATAATAATATAAAATACCTTTTCATTTGATTGGCGATATAGAGATCGTAGTGATCATCAGAATACACATGATGTGCTATCTTTGCCAAAATTATCTAAGTAATTAATGCTAAAAGTTGACGTTTTACATGAATATACAGATACTATAATAATGTAATAAATTAACATTCAATCAATAGAATGGTTCTTATTAAATTTTAAACATGATTGTTATCAATTTAATCTATAAAACAAAAAAATATTGATGCTAAATGACTATAATATAACTTAAAGTCACATTATGCTTTTTAATTCTTTTGAGTTTATTTTCCTATTTCTACCTATTACTCTGGTAGCATTTTTTTGGATAGGTAAGAGAGTAAAACAAGTTAAACAGCAACTGCCCATATTGTGGCTAGTATTTGCCTCTTTATTTTTTTATGGTAGGTGGAAGCCACTCAATTTACCTTTAATAATTATATCTATCCTCGTCAATTACGGATTAGGGTATTTTTTAGGTAACATGCTAGAAAAAACAATAGCTAAGAAAGCGGCAGTTACTTTAGGTGTGATTTTCAATTTGGGATTAATTTGTTACTTTAAATATGCTAATTTTTTAATCAACAATGTAAATCATTTAATTGGTACTAATTTTAATTTACCCTCTGTGGTGATTCCTCTAGCAATTTCTTTTTTTACTTTTCAACAGATCGCCTACTTGATTGATTCCTACAAAGGAGAAACTAAAGAATATAGCATTATAAAATATATGTTGTTTGTTTGCTTTTTTCCTCAATTAATTGCAGGGCCAATTGTTCACCACAAAGAAGTTTTACCACAGTTTGAGAAAGCATCTACTTATAGTTTTAAGAAAAGAACTTTAGCTATCGGTTTGACTGTTTTTGTGGCTGGCTTATTTAAAAAAGTAATATTTGCCGATCGCATTGCAGAATATTCTAATTTAGCTTTTGCTGCTGCTTCTCAAGGAATTGATTTGACCTTTTCCGAGTCTTGGGTGGGAGCATTAGGCTATACTTTACAACTTTATTTTGATTTTTCAGGCTATTCTGATATGGCGGTTGGGGCAGCATATATGTTTGGTATTAAATTACCATTGAATTTTAATTCACCTTATAAAGCAATCAGTATTGTTGATTTTTGGCGGAGATGGCATATTACCCTCTCTCATTTTTTACGAGACTATTTATACATTCCCTTGGGCGGTAGTCGAAAAGGAGAAATAAGACGCTACACTAATTTGCTCATTACAATGTTGCTGGGTGGTTTGTGGCACGGTGCAGGCTGGACTTTTATTTTTTGGGGTGGCTTACACGGAATTTATTTAGTTATCAATCATTTATATCGTTCTATACGTAAAGCTTTAGGTCATAATTTAAGAAATGATGGTTGGTTACTTCGTGGCATGGGATGGTTAGCAACTTTCATTGCTGTAGTTATTTCTTGGGTGTTTTTTCGTGCCAATAGTTTTGAAACTGCAACTTCTATACTCCAGTCTATGTTTGGCTTAAATGGTATACAGTTACCTGTTTTTTTAGAGCCTTATTTAGGGTTTTTAAGAAATCTGGGAATAGGGTTTTTAGGTTTTACTGTTAACGTAGGCATTAGTCAGAAATATGCCACTTTTGGGATCATAATGTTGTTATTAATTGCGTGGTTTACTCCCAATACTCAACAATGGATGGGGATTTATAACCCAACTTTGACTGAGCCAGTTAATTACAATCAACCACAGTGGCAAACGAAATTTTGGCAATCTTTATCCTGGAGACCAAATAAAATTTGGACAATAATTGTTGCAGGATTAACATCAATTTGTCTACTTTGTTTTTCTAGAGTTAGCGAATTTTTATATTTCCAATTTTAATTCTCAAAATATATACTAAAAAATAAGAAATAAATTTTAAGAGCGCAGCTGCGGAATTTTTCCAATTCAGTAAACATAAATTCCTCGATATGTTAGTCACCAAAGTTGACCAAAAAGATGAAAATTCAGGATTTAGCTTTAGGCTTTATGGGCTGGTAGTTTCTTTACTATTAGGTTCTGTTGCCGCGATTAATTGGTTGATCGATCCTCTATGGTACAGCCATGGAAATATTTTAACTGGCAAAAATTTCACTTTTAATGAGAGAATCACTAAAACTAATTTGTTTTTGAGAACTAAAGATGAAATTAACTATGACTGTGTAATTCTTGGTAGTTCTAGAGTTATCGCATTAAGACCATCTAATTTCGCAGAGAATAAATGTTTTAACTATGCTCTTAAAGGTGGAGAAATACCTGACTTTGTTAATTATGCTAATTTTTTGAAAAACCAAGGTTTAGATCCTAAGATAGTATATATAGGCGTAGATGGTCTAAATTTTGTTGAACAAGAAAGGACAGATCAAGAGCCACTAACTGTCGAAAACCTTAGGACAAAGTCTCCTCTAGAAGCTTATTTATCGGCTGATGTCTTGCTATTTTCAGCTATGACCTTGGTGGGAATTAGTCCCGATCCTGGTAATTATTATGATCAAAATTTTGAAGCTGTGGATTTTGCTCATCCTCCAGTTTATACACCAGAATTTTATAAACCTCTCCCCCCACAGAAATGCGATCTGTCTTCTGTAGAGGCTTTTGCTAATCTCAGAAAGCTCTTTCCCAAGGCAAAATTTGTTGGTTATGTACCACCACGATCTGCCTGGAGTATGATTAACGATACTTATGGCAGAAATTTAATGGACTGTTATTTACGGGGATTTCACCAGCTGTCTCAAAGGTATGATGTAATGTATGATTTTTCTGCTCCTTCAAAAATAACTAAAAATCCTGCTCATACTTTTGATGGCAGTCATTATTCAGTCACAGTTAATAATAAAATAGCCGAAATTTTGCAGGGAAAATCGACTGAGGGTGATTTTGGAATCAGAGTAGATAGGTATGAATTTGAAGAGTATCGAAATATTTATCGACAAAAACTACGTAACTTTTTAAAGGAAAATAATCAGTTAAAACGTTGGAATAAAGAGAATTAATTGATAAATTGGCATTTTTAATTTCATGGTTAATTTTTTAGGATTTTTTACTGTAATTCTAATCTACGTGAGTTCGATGAGTCCAAAATCGACTAGTTTTGAGAAAGGGAATAGGCAATCGGGAATCGGGAATAGCTTATTCTTTCGTTTCTATTAATGAAGAATTAAACCCCAAATAAAATCTGTCGAACTCTTAGGAAACAAATTGTTTCTCTCAGACATAACGAATTAAATTCGTTGGACGCTCACATTAATCTATAAATATCTATCAATATAAATACAAAAAATAGTCCTCGATCGCACTTTATTATCGGGGACTACTATTATCGTTCACAAATTGCTTATTTTTTCTTTTTACTTATTTGCGATCGCCTCATGTTGGGTGGAATTGCCAAACTTTGAATTACTTGATACTTTCGCTCATTTTCCATCTGCTTGAGTTCAGTATAATCTAGCCAATGAATGCAGTTGACAGGACAAGTATCAATAGCTTCTTCAATTAATTCTTCCGTGTCTCCATCTTGGTTAAATACTCTAGATCTCCCATGTTCTGGTTCGATGTAAAAGGTATTAGAAGCAACATGAGCGCAGTTTTTACAGCCAATACAAATGTTTTCGTCTACATAGACTCCTTTTTGTCGGTAGATTCCGCCTAACTCTGGCTCAAAACCGCTTTTTTCAGGAGCATTTCGTAGAATTCCGCCTAATTCTGGCTCGAAACCACTTTTTTCAGCAGGAGAAAAATCAGACATTTACGCACTCCAGCGTTGAACAACTAAGCGAATTGAACCATCTTGATTGTTTTCTTGTTCAGTGATTTGAAATCCTTGGTTAGCAGTCTCATTAACTACAGTGTGATACGCATAGCGTTGAGTAACTTGGCGCAAAAAACCATCTACAGTTAGGGGTTGTTGCCAATATTGCAAATCTGCTACCAATTCGTACTCGTTGCCATTCCAGCTAAAGCCAATATCGTAGTTATTTTCTTGTTTTAGCACTACATCAGCTTCAAGGGTTTGTCCTTTGTAACCTCGAACAATTTCTGGTCCATTTTTCCAATCTACACTTAAATCGCTAAGTGCGGCTTTTAAAGAATCTAAATTACGGATTTTAGTTTTGATGTTGCTGAAATGTGACATAAATTTCCTCTATGAAATCGAAATAAATATACGAAAGCTATTTTGTTAAATTGTCAACACCTCGATTGGACAAAGGGCTTGCCCGCATGTTGCGCGGGTTTCCCGAGCATCCCTCTAGGTCAAAAATTACCAATCGCTGTAGTTACTTTGAGTAGCTACTGAAGCTGATTGGACTGTTGTTTGAGCATAATAATCAGAGGTTGTTTTTTGGTCAACAACTACCCCTAACTGAGCCTCGATTGCTGCTGTCACTTCTTGACAAGATGAGCCAACAATCCCTGTAACTGTTTCTTTAACCCGACCATCGGGATAAATGATAAATTCCAGTGTTTCCATGTATTTGCGATCGCTTATTCGGCGTTTACTCTGAATTTTTGAAAACTAAATTTCAGTTTACAGAGTTGCTAGTTTTTGTTATATCGCTCTCAATATAGATATTTTGAGCAATTGCCTTAATACTATGAGAATCTTATCAAATATTAATATTGTTTGCTTAGCTTACTATCTCATACCTTAAGTTTTCCGCACATTAAGTTGAGAGTCAAGGAAATACAGAAACAAAAAAATATTTTATTAATAAAAATATACAATTGTTAAAGATAGTCAATAAGGTTATCCTATTAAGTAAAAATAATTTTTGATTTATTTAACCTCATCAAAGCCACAAACTCAGATAATAAAATCTGTTATATGTTGAAGTTAGAGCCGGAAATGATTATAGAAAAAACAGCTAATCCCATCAAAGTTGGCGTTTTAGGTTTTGGTGGTTTGGGACAAGCAGCAGCCAGAATTTTGGCTCCAAAGGGAGAGATGACTTTGGTAGCAGCAGCAGATCATCAAGGTTATGCCTACGATGCAACAGGATTAAATATCGATGCAGCAATTTCGACTTATGGCGATCGCAATTCTTTAGGGTATTTAGCTAACTGCGGTACTCTTAGTAACAACAGTATTCAAGATTTAATTAGGAATGCTAAGGTAGACTGTTATTTTTTGGCTTTGCCTAATTTACCTAATACTTTTATGGCAGATGTGGCAAAGCAGTTTATCAAGTCTGGATGGCAAGGGGTGTTAGTAGATGCTCTCAAGCGCACTAGTGCAGTTGAACAATTATTAGAATTGCAGTCGGATTTACAACAAGCAGGGATTACCTATTTAACAGGCTGTGGTGCAACTCCTGGTTTGCTAACGGCGGCGGCGGCAGTGGCGGCTCAAAGTTATGCTGAAATTCATAGCGTCAAGATTACCTTTGGCGTAGGTATTGCTAACTGGGAAGCCTACCGTGCCACTATTAGAGAAGATATTGCTCATATGCCTGGATATGATGTAGAGACAGCCAGAGCAATGAGCGATGAAGAAGTTGCTAGATTATTAGATAAAACCAACGGTATTATCTCTTTAGAAAATATGGAACACGCGGATGATATCATGCTGGAATTAGCTGGCATTTGCGATCGCGATCGCGTTACTGTTGGTGGTGTAGTAGATACTCGAAATCCCAAAAAACCTCTTAGCACTAACGTAAAAATTACGGGACGCACCTTTGAAGGTAAGATTTCAACTCATACATTTACTTTAGGGGATGAAACTAGTATGGCAGCAAATGTATGTGGCCCTGCTTTTGGTTATCTGAAGGCTGGTATGGCTCTAAACCGTCGTGGTATTACGGGTTTATTTACCGCAGCAGAGATTATGCCCCAGTTTGTTAGATAGTTTATCTAGTTATCTAGAAAAGCGATCGCAATTAGAGCGATCGCTATCAAGTTATGATTATTTTAAACAAATATCTAGTCGGCTAATGCAGTAACTGTGATAATTACTGTACCAACGTCACTTTTTCCATATTCATCTTGAACTGTATAAGTCAAGCTGTATTCACCTGGAGTTGGGCCAGCTGTATAAACTATCTTATTGTTTTCAATTCTGGCATTCCCCCCAAATACGCTATCAATGCTAGCCAGAGATTTATCGTCACCATCAGGATCTACGTCATTAGCCAGAACATCAATAGTTACTGAAGTAAGAACATTAGTTTCAGCAGTATCGTCATTAGCTACAGGTGCATTGTTTGGTATTACTTCTCCTCTAATGGTTTGTTGAATCGCTGAAAAAGTATGGTTGTCTGATTCAAACGCTGCACCACCTTCAGTCATAGTTGCAACTACAATTTCATCATAAGCTGATTCATCGTTGAAAAATACATTGATAAAAGCAAAAGGTTCTTTTAAGTGTCCAGTCTTATCGCCACTATAAGCGGGATTTCCTTGATAAGCTGCTGTATCAACAGTACCAGAATTATTAATAAAATCTACTAAGTCAGCAGTTTTAAATGATGCAACTTCTACACCGTCATTTTTAAAGGTAATTACGTTATAAGGATCTCCTGCTGACCACCAAAAACCAAAGTATTTTTGGTCTTCGCTGACGTTTAAACTGTAACTTCTAATTGATTGTAATTTTTTTTGGGTAATAAATTTGGAACCATTAGCACCACCCCACTGATTTGAAGTTTTAACTTCTAAATCATTACTGTAAGAATAAGTGGTATTGTCATTAGTTTTGCTAAACGCATCAGTGCCATTTTGATCGTTAAAATCTACAATATAATATTCATTAGCATTAGGCAATTGTGTACTTTGAATTCCTGGTGCTTCAATAGTTACTGTAATTCCTCTACCTTCAGATTCATTAGCTGAAGCTTTCTCTGGAGTAATAGCAGTAATTGAACTAGCAAAAAGAGTTGCAGCGACTATACTATTTAACAGTTTATTATTCATTTTTATTAAAATTTATATAAACCTAGGAATTATTAATGTATTCCTATTAAAATTTAAATCGATCGTAGCAATATTAAAAGTAATTTATATCGGATAAATTACTGGTTTTTAATATTAATAAATAATAAAGTTATTATCTTCGATGAAGTCTTGAAAAAGAAGCTATTTTAAACAGTTTGTTATCTTGATTCTTCTGTTTTTATATATGTATAAATACTGTAAGTAATAAAAAAAGCGATCGCTTTTAGATAATTGCGATCGCTTAAAAAATTAAAACCAAACTACCGGGACTTAAGCAATTATAAAAGTACAACTAATAAGTATTTAATCTGCAAATGCTGAAGCCAAAACTTTTGTTTCTAATGTTGTGCTAAAGCCAGAGTCGGCAGGAGGAATCAAAAGATTTTGAACCCCTTGACCTCCACCACCAGTAACATTAACAATATCAAAGTTTGCTAGTTGATCGTTAAACGATGATACTTGGTTAAAGTTAATCGGAACACTAATATAATAATCGGGATTATTAGGATCATAAATGTTTGGTGGTACAGTTACTTGTATATTGCCATTGTTTAATTTAGTAGCGGTAACACCATTTAAAACTTCAGTGTTACTACCTGAAGCTAAGGTTTCAAGAGTATAATCAGTAAACTCTGAGTTACCCAAAGACACATCTATTTCAATAGTCGCTTCCGATTGGGATTGTCCATTGATGCGTATTGGAAGATAATAGATGCTATTTCTTAGAGGATCTACTTCGTCAATATTAGGATTAACTAAATCTACTATCGGCGACAGTTTAATCTGAATATCATCCAAGAAGTTACCAACTGTATTGTTACCTGAACCAGTGCTGATAGATTGGAAAGCAAAACGGTATTTTTTAGAAGTGGATGGTCCTTGCCAAGTATCAGAATATTTGACCCATCCAGAGGAAAGCGGATTCTTCAATTGACTATTAGGTACATTACCCAAACTGGGATTTATTGTAGAAATGCTACCATTTTTAGAAGTTTCGATTTGAGCAGAGTAAAGCTTATTGCCAGAAAAAGTCGGTCCAGTCCAATCGTTAGGATCAGAAATAAAAACTTCCGCTACATCAGCTTTATTATCTTTCTGACGTCCACGATGGGCAGCTGACCAAGGTATTTCTTCTCCTGCGAAAACTAGAATATCTTGATAGAGTGCTGAATCAGCTTGTGCGTTCAGTTCAGCAAATTGATTTCCTCTTGCTGCTGGAACTCCCTGAAAACGATTGACCCACAGTTCGACGAGATGCTTAAAAGGATTGCCTTGAGCATCTTTAAATCTAGACCGGCCATAACCTGAATACCCTGTTGTAGGATGAGTAGAAAACCAACCTTGCAGTGTACTATCATCCCCAGGTATGTAACTATCTAAACTTTTCCAAGTTCCTCGTCCACTATAAGCAGGATATTCAAAACTAGGATTAACGAGAGTTCTGGTTGGAATAGGTGTAGTAGGTGCTTCAATAACTGGCGCAGCATTGCGGGTAACATCTTCAACATCAGTGTCGCAATCTTTTTCATCATTAGGTTTTCTCTCAAAATCGAAATCACCATTCTGAATTATCGCTTTGGCTAAAGTAACTTCAGAATCTGTAATTCCAGGGTTAGAATCTCTAAGTTCTCTTTCTATTTTGTTGCCATTTCCTGGATTACTAGGATCAAATTTGGTCAGTAAAATTTCCTTACCAGTAGACAAGGTAAATGTAATATCTCCATTGTTTCCATGACCATTATTATCGCACTGACCTGCAACTGCTTCTTTAGTTCCTGATTGAGTGACTAGACTTCCTGCTACTAAAATACCAATAAGAGTTTTAGCGGTAAGTTTTTTAAGATTAATAAATTTAAGCATTTGAGTTATTTTCTCTTGTAGATTAATAAATAAGATTTGTATTAATTAATTTGAACTCTTTCTGTATTTGTTAGACTTTGTTTGCCAGTAAACTAAAGATAACAGTGACAAATAGGCAGCGTAAACTCTTGAAAATACTTAACTTTTCGTACAAAGAGATAGTGTTGATTTCTGATATTTGATGAATTTAGTATGAAGATAATTACTAAAAATCAATTTAAAAAAAATGTCAGTATTTTCACTAGTATTTCAGCTGAAAATTGACTAAATTAAAAAACGATCGCATTATTAACGCGATCGTTTTTAAGCTTAATTAATATTCAATTAATCTAATACTTAGTCAGCTTCTGCTCTTCCATTTACTGTTATGATTACATCAGCAGTATCAGTGTAGCCATATGGATCGCTTACAGTATAAGTGAAGGTTTCTGTTGCAGTCTCACCTGGGTTCATCGCGTCCAAGGAGTTACTATTAGTAGGATCATAATTTACATCCCCATTACTCTTAACAGTCAACGTCGCACCGTTAGCTAGATTGATTGTTTCAGTGGTATTTTGAGCATCGAAAGTATATTCTGTACCTCCCATGACAAACTTAGTGACAGTTAAAGTATCACCATTAGGATCGATATCTTGTCCAGCGTTATTACTGGGATTACCCGCAATTACATTATAGTTTACTGCTGAATCCTCTGTTGTATCAACATTGTCGTCTTGTGCATCTGGAGAAAGAGCAGCACTAACCTCTTGATAAATTTTTTCTTTTGCGGCTCTAGCAAAGTCATCGAAACCACCCGCAGTTTCTACAAAGCCTTTTGTTCCACCCTTGACGTGAGCATTGTAGTAATTAGTTATTGTTGTGCTACTGCTATTATTTTCAATTGGTAATCCATTGATAGTGATACCGAGAGCTACCGCTGCATCTCTGGCATTTTTAACGCCTTGGCAGTTATTATTACCACCACCACAACTACCATCTTTAGAATTTTTGCCGTTGTATTGATTCCAATTAGATTTTCCATCTCCAGAGACATCAATTACCAACACATCTCCATTATATTTGTTAGTAGTAATCGAACTTGTTGCTGCTGTGATTGCACCTGTAACGTTTGTACCACTACCTATACTTTTATTCTTATTACCCCATTTGTAAAGACTTCTAGTATTTTTACGAGGCCTTGCTAGAGTATCGAGATAATTGGCAAAGTCTTTTGAATCTTGTTCTGTTTTAAGCACTCGCCAAGGTTCAGCAGCTTTCGGTCTAGTCGCCCAAAACTGGACTCCAACGGCAAGCCCTTCAGGCAAACTTTTAATAGTGTTAATAACATCCCTATCTCTGAAAGCAGCAGCATAGCCATCCATTTGAAGATTATACTCAGATGTATTGACACTACCAGAGACATCAATTGACAACATTAATTCTGCTGTAACATCTGTTTGACCTGAGGCAATACTCTTTTCAGTTGTAGCTGTCCCATAGCCGAATACCATAAAAGCTAATAAACTACTAGTAGTAATTTTTCTAAAAATATTACTGTGAAACATTTATCTAAATTATCTAAATTATTGATTGTTTTTGGTTGATTTGAGCGGTCAATTTACATGACAAAGTTTGAAAAGGTAAAAATAAAGTGCGAGAAAAATATTTGTACTTAAAACCTCGCACTTATAAAATTTTTCTACCTAAAAATTGCAATCTAAAAGGTTAATTAAATATGCTGATATATGAGTAAATATTATGTAGCTTAGATTCAATTTAGTTACCACAGATATCGTCTAGATTTTCACCATTTTCTAAGTCAACAGCAATTTGACTTAAGGCAACGATTTGATCCATAGTTGGTTCGTCTAATTCAGCAATATATGAACGAACCATTTCTGCCATTTCACTTTCATTTTGAACACCTAAATCTTCTGCTTCCTGGCAAAAGCCATTTACTAATTCCTCTGGTGATACTTGAGCAGAAACTGAACCCTGAAAAGCAAAAGCAAATACTGCAACGGAAAGACAAAATAACTTTTTCATAATTACACTTGTTTCAATGAAATAAAATTGGTTGATTAAATTAAACTAAATAAACTACAAAATAAAATAAGTTTGTGTTTTGTAGGAAGCGACATCTGTTTGGCTTCTCTAATAAGTTAACAATCGAAGATATCTAACGTAAATCGACAAAAATACTGCTTTTTATTTATAAATTTGCAATGAAATATAATGCTGGTATATGTAGATTTTATATTGAAGTTTTGATCGAGAATAAAAGAAAAAATTTACTACTTATAAATACTTAGATTATTAAGTCGAAAAAAACTTACTTATATGAGTGTTTAATTAAAGTCTATTCTGCAAGATAACCGTAGGCTCTAATCAATACTAATTATTTGAATTCCATAACCAATTTAAATAATCTTCGGTAGATTTTAGAACTCTAGAACACTTATTGAATTCTTTTAGATCATTGGTACTAAAAAACAGATGGATAGCGAGTCTATTAAAGAGCAACAAGATTCAAGGGATTTAATGCTCATTGCAGCCCACTGACCATAATTAACTGACTATAATCAAACCATTACAATCTACAAACAATAAGACTAGCTTTCTAGATAAATATACGTAAAATAGTGAAAGTCAAACTTCTATAGTAACGACAGGAGATTACAAGTTGAAAAAGATAGAAGCTATTATCAGACCTTTTAAATTAGATGAAGTCAAGATTGCTCTAGTTAATGCTGGAGTTGTAGGGATGACTGTTTCTGAGGTGCGGGGTTTTGGTCGTCAGAAAGGGCAGACAGAGCGTTATCGTGGTTCGGAATATACTGTTGAGTTTCTACAAAAACTCAAAATTGAAATCGTTATCGAAAACGATCAGGTAGATATGGTAGTAGATAAGATTATTGCTGCTGCCCGTACTGGGGAAATTGGCGACGGTAAAATCTTTGTCTATCCTGTAGACCAAATTGTGCGTATTCGTACTGGAGAAAAAAACTTGGAAGCAGTTTAACTAGATCTCCTCTAGTCTCTAGCCTCCTTTGGTAAGCTAAGGTGTATAGTTACTAAAAATATAGTCAAATATGACATTGACTAATGATTAGCTTGACCAGGAGTAATCCTGATGGGGCGAACTACAACGCCCCCTATCCCTTGGCTAAAAGCTGT
>JAAUYG010129160.1_pt1 | contig 37871 bp, 26 predicted proteins | sample 7278091 | NCBI WGS metagenome assembly JAAUYG01 (sample SAMN14350201, study PRJNA611818) | marine sediment metagenome | isolation source: surface marine sediment (0.6m) | place: French Polynesia: Moorea | collected 2018-08 | reverse complement strand
TTGAAGATCTTGGCGGCCCGATGTCTTTCTTCGGTATCTGGAATAATAAAGGCAATCCCACCCTTGAAATCGTATTTATTCCGGTAGCACTCCGTAGCAATCTCCAAAAGGTCCAGTGTTTCGGGTCGCGTCACGGTATCATGCAAATCCATAAGAATACCGTACCCCCGGTTGAGTTTTACAGCGACGGCAAGTTCGCGCACAAGCTTTATGGATCGGGCCGTATACAGCTCACCAGTGACGATTCGATGGATTACTTTCTTGTCTTCGTCGATGCGTATCTTTGGAGACATGTTCGCCTCAGACGCCCATCATTCTCTGGGCTTGTTAACGATTATTCTGAATGACTGTGCCATTTGGAAGAAGCTCTGAGCATACCGCCCAAATTGAATAACAAGAATAGATATCCTGCATACGGTTCAATGTCTTGACGCGACTCACGCCACACTTGACATTTAGCGCCAATTAAAGGCGTCCTCAAAGGTGGATTAAAAGCATGGACAGTGGGCGTCAAGGTTTTGAACAGCTCCCAATGCCGGCTTTAAGGCTGAGCTTCGGATGTCGGGCCGACCGGTTTGATGACATGGATCCGACCCGTCGCCCTGTCACAAACACCAACACCCTCTTCCGTCGGTCCCCATGGAGCCACTTCAAGATTCATGCTTCTGAAGCGCTTGCATAAGCTGATTAAATTATGAGCGCCCATGGGTGCCACCCACCATTTGATGCTTATATAATCAGGTCAAACCTGCGTGACAGATGATTCCAACGGCTCACCCGTCGAGTTGGCCAAGCCGCATGGCATCTTTCGACCGCCTTGCAGGATAACATTCACTTGTTGCACCAACCAGATTATGAGGTAACCCAATGGATCTTCAACTTGCAGACAAACGGGCCCTGATTACCGGCAGTACAGCCGGCATCGGTTTTGCCATTGCCGAAGTACTGGCCGGCGAAGGCGCCTCGGTCATCATCAACGGACGCACCCAAGAATCGGTGGCGGCGGCAACCGCCAAACTGTCGCCTGCGGCCAGGGGAGCGGTCACCGGCTTTGCCGGCGATCTGTCCACACCCGAAGCCGCGGAACAGATTGCCCGGGAGCATCCCGACGTCGACATTCTGATCAACAATCTGGGAATCTTCGAACCCAAGCCCTTCGAAGACATTCCGGACGAGGACTGGCGGCGGTTTTTTGAGGTCAACGTCCTGAGCGGGGTGCGCCTCTGCCGGCTTTATCTTCCGGCCATGCGTGCGCGCAACTGGGGACGGATCATTTTTATCTCCAGCGAAAGCGGTATTCAGATTCCCACGGAGATGATTCACTACGGTATGAGCAAGACAGCCCAGCTGGCCGTTTCACGCGGACTGGCGGAAACCGTCGCCGGTACGGCCATTACGGTCAATAGCATCCTGCCGGGACCGACCAAATCGCGCGGCGTCTCAAGTTTTGTTGAGGAATTGGCCCAGCAGGAAGGCAAGAGCGTGGAGGCCTTTGAAAAAAATTTCGTGCCGGAGGTGCGCGCCACATCGTTGATCAGGCGTTTTGCGAGCCCCCTCGAGGTGGCCACCCTGGTGGCCTATGTCGCCAGCCCGTTGGCGTCCGCCACGACGGGCGCGGCCCTGCGCGTGGACGGCGGCGTGGTCAAGACCGCCTTTTGACCCGGCGCTGCGCTTGCCGCTGCCGACATCACGCTGTGCCGACACGGCAACATGGAGCGCCGACAGCGTGGAAGCCGCCCGCCCAAGCCCAGCCAGCGCTACCGGTGTTGGCAGTAAACGGAATGGCCCCTTGAATTGATTGAAATTGACAGGTCGCGAATCCGTCCATAGAGGTAAATGGAGTTTATGTTGCGTCAATTTCGGAGCCGAATGGCGACTAAAAATTACCTGGATCGCTCCAAGCAGGTCAAGCCGTATCCGAAGCGAAAGCAGCGAAAAAACCAGTAGCAGCCGATGGTGCCACCTCAAACGGAGTACAGGCGATGAAAGCATCCGACCTATTTGTAAAGGCGCTTGAAAATGAGGGCGTCGAGTATGTCTTCGGCATTCCGGGCGAAGAGAATCTGGATTTCCTCGATTCGCTCAGCCGCAGTTCGATAAAGCTGGTGCTCACACGCCACGAGCAGACGGCCGGTTTCATGGCCGCCACTTATGGACGCCTGACCGGCAGAGCGGGCGTGTGCGTCTCCACCCTGGGTCCCGGAGCCACCAACTTGGTGACGGCCGCGGCCTACGCCAACCTGGGCGCCATGCCCATGGTCATGATCACGGGACAGAAGCCCATCAAATCCAGCAAACAGGGCCAGTTCCAGATCGTCGACGTGGTGGACATGATGCAGCCCCTGACCAAGTTCACCAAGCAGATCGGCAGCGGCGACATGATTCCGTCGAGCGTGAGGGAAGCTTTCCGGCGGGCCCAGGAGGAGCGGCCCGGCGCTGCACATCTGGAACTGCCCGAGGATATTGCCCGCGAAGAGAGTGCCGTTCCAGTCATCCCGCCGAGCTATGTGCGGCGGCCGGTGGCTGAAGACAAGGCCATTCAGACGGCGGTCGATCTGATCGCCGGGGCCCGCCATCCGCTGCTGCTGGTCGGCGCCGGCGCCAACCGCAAGCGAACCTGGAACATGCTGCGGCGCTTCGTCGAGCGCACCTGCATCCCATTCGTCACCACCCAGATGGGCAAAGGGGTCGTCGACGAGGAGGACCAGCGCTTCATCGGCAACACAGCCCTTTCGGCCGGCGATTTCGTGCACCGCGCCATCGATGCCGCCGACGTCATCATCAACGTCGGTCACGATGTCGTCGAAAAGCCGCCCTTCTTCATGGAACCCGGCGGCCGCACGGTCATTCACATCAACTTCACCTCGGCCATCGTCGATCCGGTCTACTTTCCCCAGGTGGAGGTCGTCGGTGATATCGCCCACAGCATTTGGCGCATCGGGGAAGCCCTGCCTGCCCAGTGCTATCGCGACTACGGTTTCTTCGAAAAAGTCCAGAGCGCCCTCGCCGACCACCTTGCCGAGGGCTGCGGCGACGATCGTTTTCCGATCTACCCGCAGCGGCTGGTGGCCGATATCCGCGAGATCATGCCGCCGGACGGGATCATCGCTCTGGACAACGGCATCTACAAAATCTGGTTCGCCCGCAACTATCCGGCCCACATTCCCAATTCCGTACTGCTCGACAACGCCCTGGCCACCATGGGCGCCGGTCTGCCATCGGCCATGGCCGCCAAGATGGTCTACCCCAAGCGCCGCGTCATGGCGATCTGCGGCGACGGCGGGTTCATGATGAACTCCCAGGAACTGCAGACGGCCGTGCACTTGGGCCTCGACCTGGTGGTGGTGATCCTGCGCGACGACGCTTACGGCATGATCAAGTGGAAGCAGACCAACATGGGATTCGACGACTTCGGGCTGGATTTGAAAAACCCCGACTTCATCAGCTACGCGGAAACCTACGGCGCCAGTGGGCATCGGGTCGAGACGGCCGGGCAGCTCACCTCCATACTGAACCAGGCCTTCGCCGCCGGCGGCGTCCATCTGGTCGACGTCGCCGTAGACTATTCTGAAAACGACCGCATCCTCAACCACGACATCCAGGAGCGCAGCGCCCGGCTGTGAAGCCCCAATGCTTGAATCGAGCTATCCCTATTATCTCGCTAACGAAGCCCGGCAGCCCAACACTGACCTCGCCGTGACCGATAAATACAGCGGCGAAGTGGCGACCCGCGTGGCGCTGGCCGACACCCCGGCCATCGAGGCTGCCATCGCGGCGGCGGTTACAGCTGCCGCGCCAATGCGCCGCCTGCCGCCCTATGATCGGCAAAACGCCCTGAACCACTGTGTCCGCCGCTTCCACGAGCGGCAGGACGAACTGGCCCTGGCCCTGTGCATCGAGGCCGGCAAGCCGATCAAGGACAGCCGGGGAGAGGTGGCACGCCTGATCGACACCTTTCGCATCGCGGCCGAGGAGGCCGTGCGGATCGACGGAGAGGTGCTGAATCTGGAGATCTCCCCCCGCGCCCGGGGCTACCGAGGCATGGTCCAGCGCGTGCCGATCGGACCGTGCGCGTTTATATCGCCGTTCAACTTCCCCCTGAACCTGGCGGCCCACAAGATCGCCCCGGCCATCGCCGCCGGCTGTCCCTTCGTGCTCAAACCCGCCAGCCGCACCCCGGTGGGGGCCCTTCTGATCGGTTCAATCCTGGCGGAGACCGGCCTCCCCCAGGGTGCTTTTTCGATCCTGCCCTGCCATCGCGAAGGCGCCGGTCTGTTCACCACCGACGAGCGTTTCAAGCTTTTGAGCTTTACGGGTTCGCCCGATGTCGGCTGGAAACTCAAGGCGCGTGCCGGCAAGAAGAAGGTCGTCCTCGAACTCGGCGGCAACGCGGCCTGCATCGTCGACGCGGATGCCGACCTGGCGGACGCCACCGAGCGGTTGATCACGGGCGCTTTTTACCAGTCCGGGCAGAGTTGCATCAGCGTGCAGCGCATTCTCGTTCACGCTGCGGTTTACGACGAACTGCGCGCGCGCCTGGTCGCCGCCGCAGCCGCTCTTCCCATGGGCAACCCCCAGGACGACAACACCTTTATCGGACCGCTCATCTCGGCGGCCGAAGCCGAGCGGCTCGCCGACTGGATCGCCCAAGCCGCATCCGCCGGCGGTAAAATCCTGTGCGGCGGACACCGCGACGGTGCCATGCTCGAAGCCACCCTGCTGGAGGGGGTTCCCGCCGATCAGCCGATCTGTACCCGGGAAGCCTTCGGACCGGTGGCCGTGCTTTCAAGCTTCCAGGATTTTGACGAGGCCCTGCAGCAGGTCAACGCCAGCGCCTTCGGTCTGCAGGCCGGGGTTTTCACGAACGATCTGACCCGCGCGCTGCAGGCCTGGGACGAACTTGAGGTGGGCGGCGTCGTGATCAACGACGTGCCCGCCTGGCGCGTTGACAACATGCCCTACGGCGGAGTCAAGGAGAGCGGCCTGGGCCGGGAAGGCATCCGCTACGCCATCGAAGACATGACCGAACCGCGCCTGCTTGTGATTCGTGAAAACCCCACCGGGCGCTAAGCCCATTCACCGGGCGATGGGCCCTCAAACGATAGAGGCCTAAACCTGCCGCGTGGGTCGGATGCTCCTTGCACCGAACGACGCGTGCAAGGCACCGCCCATCATGCGGTCCGTCATGATATGCCCAGACCACCTGGGCAATATTTTCGAATAAGCGGTGCACGAAATGTTGACGGAAGAAGCGTCGATGTGAATCGGAACTGATGACACGTGTGTAGCGCCCAAAAGCAGGCGGGCGTGCTGTGCGCCGTAAGTAAAACACTCGGCGTTGGCCCGTAAACACATGAAGAATTCTTAACCGCTATATGGCCGCCGCTATCAACACCGCGGGCCTATCGACATTGGCCGCAAAGCCCGCTGTATGCCGGCATTCGAGTGGGCCACCCGTATCGATTGGCAGGGATTGCCGGCTGGAAGAAATTCCTACCCTTTTTTTCCCAGCGCGTTGAGCTCCAGCGTAAGAGGCCTCTCATCCTCGCTCTTGCCATCGAAGCGGATCGGCGCCGGGCGGCGGTAGTTGTCTTCTCCGGGGGAGGCGTTGAGCCAGTCCTCGCGGCAGGCCTCGACCACCTGGAAGGCCATCGAATCAAGATCGACCAGGCTTTTTTCGAGTACCAGGGAAAGCTTGCCCTTGCGTTCCTCCAAATGCATGAGCGGCGCGATGGGGATGCCCATGGGCTCCCATTCGGAAAAATCTTTTTCCAGGTTGCGGATGGCGGCCATCTGCCCGGTCGCACCGTTGGCGATCAGGCTGAAGACGGTAAACCCCAAATTGTAGGTGTAGTTGCAGTCGAACCGCGTGGGATTGCTGCCGCGTCCGTCATAGCCATAGAAATGGGTCTGGGTCTTGAAATTGGGGATCGATTTGTTGAAAATTTTGACGACCGGCCCTGGAATGGATGCCTCTTCCGTCAACAGACCGCCTTTGACCAGGGACTGCCGCAGGGTTTTGCGGGATATCACCGATGGGCGCATCAGGAGATGTTCGGCCTCCACGTCCTGGAATAAGACCTTGGCGTAGGCTGCCGGGTCCAGCCCGCCCTTGAGCATGATCTTCTCGTAGTAGGCCCGTTCGATGCCGAGTTTGTAGAGCCCCTTTTCCTGCAGGATGCCAAGATAGTCTTTGACCAGCCCCATGAGCACCTTGTCGGTCTCAACCAGCGAAAACTGAAAATTGCCGTGGCTGTCGCGTTCCGTCAGCAGACCTTCCTGAAAAAATGCCGGAATATCATTGAAGAGCTCGTCGTCACGGGCGTTCCAGACACCGGGCGCCGGCCCCCTGGTGATGTCTTTGGCAAGCCGGCGCAGGTATTCGAGCTTGTCTTCCAAGCGCGGGAAGCGGGTGTGAAAATCGCGATCGTGCTTGTTGTTGTAGTCTGCAATAATGGTGCTGAGCTTAATGATGAAAACCTGGATTTCATTGATGAACTCGAGCACACCCTCCGGGATGACCAGCACCCCGCAGTTCTTCCCCACCGCCGCCCGACGCACGATGGCATCGCAGATCACGCGCGAAAGATTGCGCAGCGTGATGCCATAAGCCGTAAAATCGGCCGTCTGCGCCCGGCGGGCCGCCTGGATGCGGCGCTGGTCCACATAGTCGGCAAGGTCTTCACCGATCAGGGTCATGTTGGCGTGGGTCTGCAGCGCCACCTCGAGGGCCAGGTGGCTGGCCGAACGGCCCATCACCTTGCAGATGTGCCAGTATTTACGGTCCGAGCTGCAGTCCGTGCAGAGGTTGGAGATGTCCTGGGAGAAAGCCCGCGCCGCCGAATGAAACCCAAAGGAGATGGCGCACAGCACGTTTCCGTCGGCGTCCCGCACCTGCACGTCGCCGTCGATGGTTTTGGGCACGCCGATGACCTGGATGCCGTCGTCCATCATTTCCTGGGCCAGAAAGGCCGCGTTGGTGTTGGAGTCGTCGCCGCCCACCACCACGAGGGCGTCCAGCCCCAGATCGCGGCAGGTCTGCCGCGAGAGCGCCATTTTCTCCTGGGTGTCGATCTTGGTGCGCCCGGTGCGGATCATGGTGAATCCGCCCAGGTTGCGGTAGGCATTCACGAGCTCGGCCGTGATTTCGACCTGTTCGTTTTCGATGATGCCGTCCGGCCCCATCAAAAACCCCACAAGGCGGTTCTGCGGATTGGCCTGTTGGGCCGCGTCAAAAAGACCGGCGATGACATTATGCCCGCCCGGGGCGGGGCCGCCCGAGAAGACGACGCCGATGGTGCGCGGCCGGGTAACCTGGGCGAGCTGCCCGTCTTCGGGTTGATCCTCGTCCACGACGATTTGGACACGGTTGTCGATGATACGCGGCAGCTGGCGCTTGGCCTCCTGATCGATCTCGAATCGATAGCGGTCGGTTTCCTGCAGCGACGTGCAGGCGCTTTTAAAAACCTCACAGCGCGGCGGTCGAAAAGCGCGGCGTTCCAGCAATCCCGGATTGATGTCGCTGATGGCATTCTTTACGGCCGTATTGGTCATCAGGGCCTGGAGATCCAGTTTTTGATCCGGTTTCATGGGCTTCCCCTGTGGTCTGGTGTGAATGCAGTTGTACGGTTTCGTTACGAACGGGCGGCATCCGCCGCGCGTCAAGGATGGTAAGCTTGGTGGAATATGATGATTTATCCATAACATAGCGGTCGAAAGCGTTCAACGGCTTTAGGCATTTTGCTTGACCAATGCGGACACATATTCTATGGGAGGGGGTCAGACTTGAAAAGTGCAGCCGCAGCCGGCTTGGCTCACCTTCTCGTTTCGAAAAACCATTATCGCCTGATCATCAAGGAATGGGGCCGAGAATACCCACTCAACGCCTTTCGGCCACGCCTGGATATTTGCGGGCAAGCCTGCCGAGCGGTCGGCAGGCCAAGGGCCCGGGGCCCCGAAGTGATATGGGCTTCGGATTCAACCCCGGCATTCAAGAGGACAAGAGGGTTCACCTGGAATTCTCTATAGCAAACACCTTATACGCCAAGGAGGAAGAGTATGAGAAATCGACTTTGGATGGGCCTGGCAGCAGCGTTGGTCGTACTGATGATAGCGGTTCCGTTTGCCGCCGCCGATGATATTGAGTTGGCTAAAAAATCGACTATCGAAGATATTCAGAAACGGGGCGTGCTGCGCGTCGGATTGGAAGCCGGCTACCTGCCGTTTGAAATGGCGGACAAACAAGGCAATTTTATCGGTTTTGACGTCGACATGGCCAAGGAAATGGCCAAAGCCATGGGGGTCAAGCTTGAAATCGTCAATACCGCCTGGGACGGCATCATCCCTGCCCTGGTCACCAAAAAATTCGACATCATCATGAGCGGTATGACCGTGACCCAGGAACGCAACCTCAAGATCAACTTTGCCGATCCCTACATCATCGTGGGGCAGACCATTCTGCTCAACAAGAAACACGAGGGCAAAATCAAGTCGTACAAGGATCTGAACGATCCCAAGTACACCGTCACCTCCAAGCTGGGCACCACCGGCGAGCAGGCCATCAAGCGCCTGATCCCCAAGGCCAATTACAAGTCATTCGAAGTCGAATCCGAGGCGGCTCTGGAAGTCATGACCGGCAAGGCGGACGCCACGGTCTACGACCTGCCGTTCTGCGTCGTATTCATGGCGCAGCAGGGCGGCAAAAACATGGTCTTCCTGGATGAACCCTTCACCTACGAGCCGCTGGCCTGGGCCGTGCGCAAGGGCGATCCGGACTTCCTCAACTGGCTCGACAATTTCCTGCGCCAGGTCAAGAACGACGGCCGCTACGACGATATCTACAACCGCTGGATCAAGAGTACGGACTGGATCGATGATATCAAGCAGTAGGCGCCGTCGGTCACCCGATGCGCGCTGCTGTCGTAGCCGTGCTGTAGAAATGGGTTAAGCGTTGGGCGCTGCCTGCCAAAGCGGACCAGGCGGCGCCTGCTTACCTTACCCCGCAGGTGGGGAATGACGCGCGGGCTTCACCGACGCTGCTTAACCGTCAAAATTGACCCCATGACGAGATGCCAATGAACAACAAATCGAACACGCGCCGTTCAATGCCCCCCTGGAAATACAATCTCTGGGTGGGCGTTTTTTTTGCCATCCTCTTCTCGGTGTTCATGCTCATCTACATTGCCACCATCCGGATCGAATACACGTGGAGCTGGTACAAGGTGCCCAGCACGTTTCTCAATCGCGAAGTCATCGAAATAACATCCGAGATCGATGGCAAGGTGGCCCAGGTCGATCGCAAGAACGACGAAGCGGTGATCACGGTCGAAAACGAAACGGAGCGCAAATCCTACACCGTGCCGGCCGAAGATATCAGGGTCAACCAAGGTGATCTGATTTACTACGGCGACACGCTGGCCACCTACCGCAAATGGCGGGCCGGCATCATACTCCAGGGGCTGTGGATCACCCTCAAATGCAGCCTGTTTGCGATCATTTTTGGTATCATCATCGGGGTCATCGGAGGCATCGCAAGGATATCCGACAACCCAGCCTTGAAATGGTCGGCCATCTCTTACGTGGAATTGATCCGCGGCTCGCCGCTGCTGGTGCAGATCTTCATCTGGTACTTCGTCCTGGGAACCATGATCAACCAACTTCTCATGTCCTACGGCATGAAAGAGATCCCCAGTCTGTGGTACGGCGTCGCATCGCTGGCCTGTTTCACCGGAGCCTATGTGACCGAAATCGTGCGCGCCGGCATTCAGTCCATTCACCGGGGACAGACCGAGGCCGCACGCTCTTTGGGTATGACCTACGGACAATGCATGCGCCACGTCGTTCTGCCCCAGGCCATGCGCCGTATCCTCCCCCCACTGGCCGGGCAGTTCATCAGCCTGATCAAGGATTCCTCGCTGTTGGGCATCATTGCAGTGCGCGAGCTTCTCAAGGCCACGCGCGAAGTCGTCACCACTCAGCTCAACCCGTTTGAGATGTTTTTCACAGCGGCGGCCCTTTATCTGGTCATCACCTTTTCCCTATCCATGTTTGTCCAATATCTCGAGCGAAAGACGGCCACGACATGATTGATGCACGCAATGTATCCAAGACCTTTTTTGTGCCCCACCAGGTAAAGGCCTTGGTGGACGTGACCACCAAAATCGCGGCTGGCGAAGTGGTCGTGGTCATCGGCCCCTCGGGCTCCGGCAAGAGCACCTTTCTGCGCTGTCTCAACCATCTGGAAATCGCGGACGAAGGCCACATCCTCATCGACGGCATCGACATTCTCGACCGCAAGACCAACATCAACAAGGTCCGCGCCGAAGTGGGCATGGTGTTCCAGTCCTTTAATCTGTTTCCCCACAAGACCGTGCTGGAGAACATCACCCTGGCCCAGCGCGTGGTGCGCAAGCGCCCCAAGGAGGAGGCCCACGCCAAGGCCATGACCCTGCTGGAAAAGGTGGGCATCAGCGACAAGGCCAACGCCTTTCCGGACAACCTTTCCGGCGGCCAGCAGCAGCGCGTGGCCATCGCACGTGCCTTGGCCATGGACCCCAAGGTGATGCTTTTCGACGAGCCGACCTCGGCCCTGGACCCGGAGATGATCGGCGAGGTGCTGGATGTCATGAAGACCCTGGCCCGCGAAGGCATGACCATGGTGGTCGTTACCCATGAAATGGGGTTCGCCCGGGAAGTGGCCGACCGGGTCATCTTCATGGACGACGGCGCCATCGTAGAGGTGGGCACGCCGGAGCACTTCTTCACCGCCCCCACCCACGATCGCACCAAGCTGTTTTTAAGCCAGATCCTTTGAACCGAGGACATCATAGAATTCCAGCCACTTATACCACATATTGTGCAACTTGCCCTTACAACCCACCCTCTATAGTGTTTTCGCTTTACACACCGAGCGGATTTTGTTAGGTAAAAGCTTGGCTCGAACCGAGCGCAGCCGACACGGAACGATCGCCTCGATCGGTATTTTGCGGTAACTGAAAACGTTGCTGACGCAGCGCCGTCCCTCTTTCCGTGCGGTCCATAAGCGTTATATTTCCGGTCGGATCCCTTCGCTGCCGCCAAGCCTCGTGTGCAGGTGGGAATCGACCCAGGAGTGCAGGACTCATGAAACTCAAAAAACTCGACATTCAGGGGTTTAAATCCTTCCAGGACAAAGCCTCGATCCATTTTCCGGCGGGCATCTCGGCCGTCGTCGGGCCCAACGGCTGCGGGAAAAGCAATGTGATCGACGCCATCCGCTGGGCGATGGGCGAGCAGAGCGTCAAGAAGCTGCGCGGTAAGTCCATGGAAGACGTCATCTTCGCCGGCGCCAACGGCAAGGCCCCCCTGAACATGGCAGAGGTCGCCCTGACCCTGAAAAACGACAACGGCAGCGCGCCGGAGGAACTCCGGGACTACGCCGAAATCATGATTACACGTCGGCTCTATCGGTCGGGGGAAAGCGCCTATTTTCTGAACAAACAGCCCTGTCGCCTGAAGGACATCCACAACCTCTTTCTGGGCAGCGGTCTGGGGACGAAATCCTTTGCCGTCATTCAACAGGGCAATATCGGCGCCATCACCGACGCCGGACCCGACGAGCGCCGGCATTTTATCGAGGAGGCCGCCGGCGTCACCCGCTTCAAGTCCCGTCGACAGGAAACCCTGCGTAAAATCCAGTCCACCAACCAGAACCTCTACCGCATCATGGACATCATCGGCGAGATCAAACGCCAGATGGCGAGCCTGAAGCGCCAGGCCCGCAAGGCCGAGCTTTTCAAAAACTATCAGGAACGCATCCGCACGCTGGATATTCTCCTGGGGCTGCACCACTTCGACGCCCACTCCCGCGAAATCGAAGAGGCCCAGGAACGTTTGCAGGAACTCAAAGATGCCGACCTCAGCCACGTATCGGAAATCAAAAAACTCGATGCCGCCGTGGAGACGGTTAAGATACAGCGGTGGCAGAAGAATCAGGAGATATCGGAGCAGAAGTCGCGGCAGTTCGATCTCCAGCGCCTAATCGACAAGACCGAGAACGACATGGCACATCTGCGGGAAGAAACCAAGCGCTTGGCCGAGGAGGTCGAGACCCTCGATGGCACGCGTGCGGAAATTAACCGCCAGAACGAACGCATGGTGGCGGAAATCAAAGAATCCGAAGAAGAACATCGCACCCTCGAGGAGACCATCGGTGGCATCCGTGCCGAGTTGGAAAGCGAGCGCGCGGCTTCACGCGAAATCACCACCACGCTCGAAGCCCGTCAGGCGTCGCTGAACACGCACAAAGCACGGCTGACAGACCTCGTCGGTCAGGAGGCCCGTTACCGCAATATTCATCAGACCGCCCAGAACAACCGTGAAAACCTCCAACGACGCATCCGCCAAACAGAAGAGGAAGTCATTTTGGCTTCGCGGAATGTCTCCGAAGCCGACAAGCAGGAGCGCCGGGGCACTCGGGCGCTGGAGGCCCTGCAGGAGGAAATCCGGGTCCAAAAGAGCCGGATCGCGAACCAGCGCAGCCAGTTGGAGGCCAAGAGCCGTAAGCTGGCCGAAAAAATCAAGCATGTCCAGGGACTCGAGCTGGAGCGCAACAAAAACCACTCGCGCCTCTCGAGCCTGAAGAAAATGGAAGCAAATTTCGAGTGGTATCGCGACGGGGTCAAGGCCCTCTTGAAAGGGCTTTCACCGGAGAAGCGCGCCGCCCGGGGCATTCGCGGCCTGGTGGCGGACATCATCTCCCCGCAGCCAGGCTACGAGGCCGCGGTGGAAGCGGCCCTGGGGGAATCGCTGCAATACATCCTGGTGGACCAGCAGCAGCATGCGGCCGGGGCCATCGCGTTTCTGCAGCAGCACCAGGCGGGCCGCAGCGGTTTCGTGCCGCTGCCGCACACCCGTCCAATGGTTCCGGCCGGGGCCAAGCAGCCCCCCGAGAACGAGCGCCTGATCAACCATGTCGTCGTCAAGGATGGCTACGAAGAAGTCGCACAGGCCCTGCTCGGCCATGTGAGCGTGGCGGCGGATCTCGATACCGCCATCGCGCGCTTTAATAGCAATGGCGTTTTCCAGTCGATCGTCACCCTGAAGGGCGAGGCCGTTTCGTGCCAGGGGACGATTGCCGGTGGCCGCAGCGGCAGCGGCGCCGGCATCCTGGCCCAAAAACAGGAAATACGTGATCTGGAAGCCACCGTGGCACGCCTGGACGACCAGTTGAAGGCTCAGCACCAGGTACAGGAGGCGCTTCAGAGCGCTGTCAAATCTATCGAAACCGACCTGCGCCAGGATCTCGAGGAGAAAAATCGGCTGGTCGAAGACGAAATCGAGGCGCAAAAATTGGCCTACAAGGCAGCCGAAGATCTCAAGGCCGCCCGCCGGCATCAAGAAATCGTCCGGCTGGAGCAGGAGCGCTTGCTGGGCGAGGAAAGCGATATCGACAGCGAAATCAGCCGCTATGACGAGATCCTCAGCGAGGTGGCCGAAGAAGTCGCCACAGCGCAGTCCCAGGTAACGGCCTTGAGTACGGAGATCGACACCATCGGCCAGCAGCTGGAAGCTTGCCGGCAGGGCGAGATGGACATTCAGGTACGGCTGACCGCCCACCAGGCCAAACTGGAAAACGTCACCGCCAGCCTGCGGCGACTGAAAGAGTTCCAAGTCGACGGCCAAAAGCGCTTCGAAACCCTGGTCGAGGATATCCGTAGCAAACGCGAAAGGCGCGAAAACAGCCAGCGACAGATCCAGCAAAGCGAGGAGCAGGTGGCCGTTCACTATGAAGACCTGAAGCGACTGAGCAAGATCCTCGAGACGAACGAGGCCGCCTATCAGGCCATCGACGCCAGCCTCAGTGAAAGCGACACGGCCATTGCGACCTTGCAATCCCAGCGGGAGAAAAACAACGAAAAACTGCGCCTTCTCGAAGTCGAGCTCTCCCAGCGGCAGATCAAGCGCGATAACATCGTCAGCCGTCTCAACGAACGCTATCACAATGGCATCGCAACGTTCCGGGCCGAAATCGAGGCCCAACGCCAGGAGGGTTTGAATCTGACACCCGACGAAACCGAGGCCGAACTGGCCCGCTGCCGCAAGAAAATCGCCAACATTCACGACGTCAACATGGGCGCCATCAAGGAATACGAGCAGTTGAAAACACGCTACGATTTTCTATGCGAGCAGCGTGACGACCTGACTCAGGCCATCGAAGACCTTCACAAGGTGATCCGCCGCATCAACACCGTGACCCAGGAGCGTTTCCTGACCACCTTCGAGCAGATCAACGAAAAGCTGGCGGAAGTTTTCCCCCGCCTATTCGAGGGCGGCACGGCCAAGCTCGTGCTCGCGGAACCGGAGCGTCCTCTGGAGTCCGGGGTGGAACTGATGATCCAGCCCCCCGGCAAGAAAGTCACGCGCATCAGCCTGCTTTCCGGCGGGGAAAAAGCCCTCTCGGCTATCGCTTTTATCTTTGCGATCTTCCTGATCAAACCGGCTGCTTTCTGTCTGCTGGATGAGATCGACGCGCCCCTCGACGACGCCAATGTCCAGCGATTCAACGAGTTGCTGAAAATCATCGGTGAAAAATCACAGATCATCATGATCACTCACAACAAGAAAAGCATGGAATTTGCCGACACGCTCTTCGGGGTCACCATGGAGAAAAAGGGCATTTCCAAGGTCGTTTCGGTCAATTTGGAACGCAACGCCGCGTGAGCCCCCTGCGGGCCCCATGCTCGAAAGAGACCCCAAAGCCGTCGCCGCCGAGCGTTCGCCGCCGCGCCACAGCGCAGATCGCTCACCCGGCAGGAGAACCGATCAATGGCTTTTAAATGGCTTAAACGGAAAAAAGATAAAGACGCTGCCGAATCGCCCAAGGAACCCGGCGATAAGACACCGGACGAATCGAATCGGCCTGCGGATGCGTCCGAGTCGCCCCTCCCGGGTTCATCGACGGATGAAGAAGGGCTCGTTCCAGACATCGAGGCGCCACCGCCGCCGCTGGCAAGCGAGATGTCGCCCGCCCCCCCCCTTGTTGAAACATTAACCTTGGATCAGGCGGCAGGCGTCGAGGAAGAGGACGCTCCGGCTGACGGGGAAAGTGTACCAGTTGAAAAAACCGGGGAGGACCAACCGCGCCGTGGCTTCTTCAAACGCCTGCGCAGCGGCCTTTCCAAGACCCGCGACTTCCTCAACACCGATATCGAGGACCTTTTCAGCGGCAAACGCAAGTTCGACGAGGAAATGCTCGAAGAACTCGAGGAATTGCTGATTACATCCGATATCGGGGTGCGCACGGCCATGGACCTGATCGAGAAAATTTCCCGCAAGGCTTCCAAGATCGACAACGTGGACAGCCTCAAAGCCATCCTGCGCGAGGAAATTTTCACGTTGATCGACGACGCGCCTTCTGAAGACAAGGGTGTGGCCACGCAGGGCCCCAGGGTCGTCATGGTGGTGGGCGTCAACGGCGTGGGCAAGACCACCACGATCGGCAAGATCGCCGCCCACCACGTCCGCGAAGGACGCAAGGTGATGATCGCGGCCGCAGACACCTTCCGGGCCGCGGCCATCGAGCAGCTGGCCATCTGGGCCGAACGCGCCGGCGCTGATATCGTCAAACACAAGGACCAGGCCGACCCGGCCGCCGTGGCTTACGACGCGGTGGAGGCCGCCTTGGCCCGCAAGGCCGACATCGTGCTGATCGACACGGCGGGGCGGCTGCATACCAAAGTCAACCTGATGGAAGAGCTCAAGAAAATAAAGCGCTCGGTGGGCAAGAAGATGGCCGACGCCCCGCACGAAACCCTGCTGGTCTTGGATGCCACCACCGGCCAGAACGCGCTGTCGCAGGCCCAGCTATTCGACGAAGCCATCGATTTGGACGCCCTGGCACTCACCAAACTGGACGGCACCGCCAAGGGCGGCATCGTGGTCAGCATCTGCAGCACGCTCAACGTACCGCTGCGCTATATCGGCGTCGGGGAGCAGATCGACGACCTGCAGGCGTTCAATGCACGGGATTTCGTCGAAGCCCTGTTCTAACGAGACGGTGGCGTAAGAGGCCCGATATCGGCGTTACGCGAAACCTTCGTCATTGCGGCGTACAGAAGTACGCCTCTCTCCTCAGGTCCCGCAAGCCTTGATATCGAACTTCTTACACAACCGCCTTGAAAATTGTTGGGTCACGGTTTTCCCTTTGCCCCGCGCCGAGCATCGTTGAATCGAACGGAAAAGGCTCGCGGACCTGTTTGAGCGAAGCGAGTTTCCGCGAGACCCGTTCGATTCAGCGACGCACAGGAAGAAGCGGGGCACGGGCGTTTTCTTTTGGTTCGTTTTCCTTCGCGTGAAAGAAAATGAACAAACGAATCGATGTCGGCTGAATTTCTAAAGCCGCTATGAGACCCGATTCCGATACCGACCCCGACGATAGTACAATCAACTTCAGTTCCAGTGTCCATCCAGAAGTGGTAGATTTTGGTTCAGGCCAAGGCCGCAGCGATTTTGAAACCGCAGGCGTAGTGAGTCAAGGTCGAGGATTTCAAAAGGGCGAGAACGCCGGCCTGGGCCGAAAGATGCCGTTTATGGATGGGCCCTAACCGGTGATTGCAAAATCCTCGTACTCCCCCCTGAACTCTTCCCACTGAATATCGACTTCATCCACCCGAGCAATGGCCGGTCCCTGGCGACACCAGTCAAGCACCGCACTCACCTGGGGGCGGGGGCCCTCGAATACGGCCTCCACTCTTCTATCCGGCAGGTTGCGGACCCAGCCAAACACCTTGTGGCGCGCGGCCACGCGCTGTGTCTCCCACCGGAATGCAACGCCCTGCACCCGTCCTGAAATAAAGGCATGGGCTCTTGCGTTTTCTTCCATGGCGACCTCCCTTCCTCCCTTGGGAGGATACATTATTCTCTGCAGGATGTAATCTCAGCTCGGGCCTGCCTCGACAGGCGTCTCCAGAAGACGACGGAATTCGCTTTCATTTAAAATGACCACCCCCAGCGACTCGGCCTTGGCATACTTCGACCCTGGGGCCTCACCCGCCACCAGAAAATTCGTTTTGCGGCTGACCGATCCGGTGACCTTGCCCCCGGCAGCCTCCACGGCCTCCTTGGCCTGACGGCGTGTCATACCGGCCAGGGTGCCGGTGATGACGAAGGTTTTTCCCGCCAGCCCATCCGTCGAGGTGTTGCCTTCCGCCGGGGCTACCAGCTCCAATCCACGCGCCAGAAGGGACTGCATCATCCTGCGGTTGGTCTCCTGGCTGCAAAAGCTGACCAGACTCTGGCCCACGATGGGCCCGATGCCATCGATCGCCTCGAGGTCCTCGAGACGTGCGTCCGCAAGCTTCTTCCAGGTGCCGAATTCACGAGCCATCAGGCGGGCCGCATGCTCGCCCACATGACGGATGCCGAGGGCGAAGATAAACCGGTCCAAGTCAATTTTACGGCTGGCATTGATGGCATCGACCAAGTTGCGGGCAGACTTCTCGGCCAAGCGTTCGAGACCGGCCAAAGTTTCCACCTCCAGACCGAAAAGATCCGGAAACGACTTCACCAGGCCTTTGTCCACCAACTGGGCCACGATTTTCCTGCCCAAACCGTCGATGTCGAACGCCTTCTTCGAGGCAAAATGGCGAATGCGTTCCTTGATCTGGGCCGGGCAGTCGGCATTGACGCAGCGCAGTGCAATTTCGCCATTAAGCTGCACCACCGTCGATCGGCAGTCCGGGCAGCCGTCGGGCATCTTAAATCGGGTCTCCGCCCCACTGCGCTTGGCGGCCACCACCTTGACCACCTCGGGAATCACATCACCGGCGCGCTGGACCAGTACGGTGTCCCCGACACGGATGTCCTTGCGGTCGATCTCGTCCTGGTTGTGCAGGGTGGCCCTGCTGACGACGACACCACCGACTTCCACCGGCGCCAGGTGAGCCACCGGCGTGAGGGTGCCGGTGCGCCCCACCTGGACCTCGATCCCATCGAGGCGTGTGGTGGCCTGTACCGCTTTGAATTTGAATGCAATCGCCCAGCGCGGGCTGCGTGTGGTGGCTCCGAGACGCTCCTGGTAATCGACGCGGTCAACTTTGATGACCATCCCGTCGATATCGTAGGGTAGCTCTGGGCGGCGGACCTCCAGTTCGCGATAGAATGCGAGGGCCGCCTCGATGCTCTGACGTGTGCGCACCAGCGGGTTGACCGGCAGTCCGGCCGACCGCAGACGGTCGAGAATCTCGCCCTGCGTGGCCGGCATCGTGCCCTCCAGATGGCCAATCCCATAGCAGAACAACGCCAGAGGCCGCTGGGCGGTGACCTTCGAGTCAAGCTGCCGCAAGGATCCGGCCGCCGCGTTGCGGGCGTTGGCAAAGGCCGGCAGGTCGCAAGCGATCCGTTCCCGGTTCAGTTGCTCGAAAGCGTCCCGATGGATAAAGACCTCGGCCCGGACTTCGAGAAGGGCGGGCACCTGATTCCCAACGGGACTCAGGCGCAGGGGCACCGCGGGAATCGTGCGAACGTTGGCGGTGATGACTTCTCCACGAATCCCGTCGCCGCGGGTGGAAGCCAGGGCCAGCAGGCCGTCGCGGTAGACGAGTTCGACGGCCACCCCGTCCATTTTCGGCTCCAGCGTAAAGTCCAACGGCTCCTCGAGGGCCAGCTGGCGCCGAATCCGCTTTTCAAAGCCACGAACATCTTCCTCGCTGAAGGCATTGTCCAGACTTTGCATGGGCAGGCTGTGGGCGACGCTTTCAAACTTTTCCAGGGGGGGCGCCCCGACCCGCTGGGTGGGCGAGTCCGTCGTCACAAGCTGGGGCCAGCGGGTCTCCAGCGACACCAGCTCCTGGAGCAGCCGATCATATTCGGCATCGGAGATCTCCGGGTCGTCCAGGACGTGGTAGCGGTGGTTGTGGTGGTTGAGAGCCTCGCGCAGCACGGCGGCGCGGGATTGAATTTCAGGGTTGGGATCGTTCGGCATAGGTGGCAATGGCCTCACAGACGGCCGCGCAGGCCGCTTGAAATCGTTCGGATTTAAATCCCGGCCGCCATTTCAGGGTGGAGAGTTCATCCGATACCACCAGGACGGCGCCCAGTTCGATGTCGAGAAGACGCCCCACCGTGAAGAGCGCGGAGAGCTCCATCTCGACGGCCAGCGCGCCCCGATCCCGGTAGTACCGTACTTTATCCGCGGTTTCCCGGAAGACGGCATCGGTCGTCCATATCCAGCCTTCGCGGCCGTTGACACCGTTTTGCTTCAGGTGGTTGTTCAAAGCCGCTTGGAATTCGGCGGAAACCGCAGGAACACGGCTCGCGCTGCCGCCATAGGCCGGCGTGGTGCCTTCCTCCGCGTACGCGCCACAGGGGACCACGACATCGCCGCTTTGAACGGAAGACACCAGCGCACCGCACCACCCGACGAAGACAAAGCGCCGGGCGCCCCAGGCCGCCAGCGTTTCCAGCAGCATGGCCGCCATGGGCGCGCCCATGAATGGTCCGGCCAGGCCGAAAGCGGCGGGAGCGGGCGTCCCCGAGTAGTAGCGGCCGAGAAATAGCGCGTCGCCCCGGTCATCGGGGTCGGTCAGGCGCTGTCGCAGTCGCGCGAGGTCGGGACGCGTGGCCGCCAGAATAGCGAGCTTTCCGATGGGCTCGGTCCGACGACGGCGCGGTGGGCGAATGATGGCGGGTGCGACCGGCACACCGTCAACCGGGGCCGACCCGGCCGGTCAATTCATCCTTGACCTCATCGATGATATCGTAGAGCCACATGACGTCCTCCACCGTCAGACGTCCCGCTTTGGCCGGTGCGCGGTCGGTCCCATCCTTCTTTTTGAGGATGCGGGGGCCGATCTGGACTTTGGGCTCACCCGTACCGTATTGATTGACGCTGACCATCAGGCCGGTCTCTTCACACTTCCACTGTTTCAGGACTTTGTCCTGGTTGGGATCGTAAGGCATCTCGTTCTCCTTGTCGGGCGTGCACGGCGCGTGCTCCACGGTCACCGGGCCCGAAAGATTTCAGCGACCGGCGGTTGTTCACCGGTTTTCTTTCTTATCAGGTTGAAAGACGCGAGAAGTCGGCGATGCCGATAAACAACCCGGCCAGTCGCGCCAGCAGCGCCATGCGGTTGGCCCGTACCTGTTCGTCCTCGGCCATCACCATGACACCATCGAAAAAGGCATCCACTGGTGACTTCAGTTCGGCAATCTCCAGCAGGGCCTCGTAAAACGCACCCTCACGGACCTTGGCTCCGACACTTTGCTCAATCCCCTGATAGGCCTCCAGCAGCTCGCTTTCACAGTCTTTTTCGAAAAGACCCGCGTTGACCTCTCCCGCGTCTGCACGAAATGGGTCGCGATTCGCTTTTTGCAGTATATTCACCACGCGTTTGAAAGCAATCGCCAGCGGTTCGAAATCATCCTGACGGCGCAGCTGATCGAGGGCCTCCACCCGCTTCCAGACAAAGGGAATGTGGTCGACCGTAACGGCGGCAACTGCCTGGACCGAATCCCGGGCGGCCCCGGCATCGGTTAGAATGCGCTCGATCCGACGTTGGAAGAAGGTCTCGATGGTCGCGCCCAGCGTCTCCCGGCGGCCGCTGATTTTATCGCCGAACGATTCCAGGCCGAAATCGATCATCGCCTTCAGCGAGATTGCCAGGTCGAACTGTCGCATGATCTGAATAACGCCGATAGCCTGCCGGCGCAGGGCGTACGGGTCGGCTGCTCCGGTGGGCTCGAGCCCCACACAGAAACAGCCGCAGATGGAATCCAACTTGTCGGCGACGGACACCAGCGCCCCGGCGAGCGTTCCGGGTAGATCACCGCCAGAACGTGTGGGTCGGTAATGTTCTTCAATCGCGGCGGGAATATCGCCCTTCTCCCCGGCCACCACGGCATAGACACGGCCCATGACGCCCTGGAGTTTGGGGAATTCTCCCACCACCTGGCTGACCAGATCGGACTTGCACAGGCGGGCCGCACGGCGCACCTGATCCACCAATTCGCTCCCGCCGCCCGCGGCCTCGGCCAAGTACACCGCATTACGCGCAATGCGTTCGACCTTGGCCTGCATGGAACCGAGTTCGGCCTGGAAGAGCACGCCGTCCAGCTTGGCCACACGCTGATCCGCAGATACCTGCAGATCCGCACGGTAGAAGAACTGAGCATCGCTCAGACGCGCCCGCAGCACTCTTTCGTGGCCGGTGGCCACCAGGTCGAGGTCGCGCGTGCGCGTGTTGTTGACGGCGATGAAGGCCGGCAGCAATTCTCCCCCGGCATCGACAACGGCGAAGTACTTTTGATGCTCGCGCATGGCCGTGATCAAGACATCGCGGGGAACTTCCAGAAATTCCTTTTCAAATCGTCCGGTGGTGGCGATGGGGTATTCCACCAGGTTGGTGACGATATCCACCAGTTCTGCGTCCTCCAAAACCGTCCCGCCGGCAGCCTGTGCAGCACGATCGATTTCCGCGACGACCATGCCGCGCCGTTCGGCGATGTCAGCGATGACGTGGTGCCGCCGCAAGGTGTCGCGATAGGCGTCGGCATGATCGAGTTTGACCTTGCCCGGTGCCATGAAATAGTGCCCCCGGGTATAGCGCCCACTCTTGATGTTGCCCACCGTGAACGTGATCACTTTCGGCCCTAGCAAGGCCACTACACTGTGGATCGGCCGCGCGAAGGTAATCGTGAGATCCGACCAGCGCATCGACTTCGGAAAAGGCACTGCCAGCACCACTTCAGGCAGGATGGTCTTGAGCGCGGTAGCGGAAGCCACGCCGCGCTCCGTTACGCGCGCACAGACGTAGACGCCCTTCGCGGTTTGGGTTTTCTTCAGGCGACTGACCGGCAGGCCCAGTTTTTCGGCGAATTTGCGGGCGGCCATCGTCGGCTGCCCCTCGGCATCGTAGGCGACATTCACCGGCGGGCCGAGCGCCTCACTCGATTCCGAGCGCTGTTTGGCGGCCACATCGCTGATTTCGATGGTCAGCCGCCGCGGGGTTCCCATGGTGCGGATATCGCCGTGATCGATGCGGGCCTGGGCCAGTTTCTGCGTGAGCATGGTTTCCATAGCCGCCAAAGCGGGTTCAATATAGCCGGCCGGGATCTCTTCGGCGCCGATTTCCAGTAAAAGTTTTTCCATTCGTTTTACCTCGTTTTCCTTCAGATTATCCATTCGGTTCCGGAGTCTCGAATCATCCACGCCAGGGCTAGAGCCGGGGAATACCGCGTGCCAGCAGCGGGTAGCCCATGGCGTCGCGCTGTTTTACGTAGCCCTCGGCACACTGGCGGGCCAGGTTGCGGATGCGGCCGATATAACCGGTGCGCTCGGTGACGCTGATGGCGCCGCGGGCATCCAGCAGGTTGAAGGTGTGGGAGCATTTCAGGCAATATTCATAGGCCGGCAGTACGAGCCCGTCGCCGATCATCCGCTGGGATTCGGCTTCGTACTGGCTGAAAAACCCAAAAAGCATATCGACGTCGGCCTTCTCGAAATTGTAGGTCGACTGCTCGACTTCCTGCTGGTGGTGCATGTCGCCGTATTTCACGCTGGCGTTCCACATGAGGTCGTAAACGTTGTCGACCCTCTGGAGATACATGGCGATGCGTTCGAGGCCGTAGGTCAATTCCACCGAAATCGGGGCCAGCTCGATGCTGCCGCACAGCTGGAAGTAGGTGAACTGGGTGATCTCCATACCGTCGAGCCAGACCTCCCAGCCCAGACCGGCCGCCCCCAGCGTGGGGGACTCCCAGTCGTCTTCGACAAAACGGATGTCGTGCTCGAGTGGATCGATGCCGAGCACTTTCATACTCTGCAGATAGAGCTGCTGCACCCTCTGAGGCGATGGTTTGAGGATGACCTGGTACTGGTAGTAGTGCTGCAGGCGATTGGGGTTCTCACCGTAACGCCCGTCGGTCGGGCGGCGCGAAGGCTGCACGTAGGCTACGTTCCAGGGTTCCGGACCCAATGCCCGCAAAAGCGTGGTCGGGTGAAAAGTTCCCGCTCCGACCTCCATATCGTAGGGCTGAGCCACCACACAGCCCTTTTGGGCCCAGAAGCGTTCCAGTTTCATGATGACGTCTTGAAAATACATAAGGACTCCTCGTTCTCGTATGCGTGATGGTTATCGATCAAGCACTCGGCAATAACAGGGTCGCCGCCCGTCGGCCGGGCCGACAGGGCGTATTCTGAATTCACCGCTCAGCGGGGGTGACTTTCAACCTGCAGTCCCTCCGCGGCGGGCGGGGCATTCAGCAGCGCGGCCTCCGGGTGAGACGCCAGCAGCGTCGACCAGGGCCCGCGCAGACGGCCGATGGCATCCCGGGAGCCGATGGCCCAAATGCAGCCGCCCCCGCCGGCACCGGTGAAGCGCCCCCCGCAGCCCGCGTCGCGGGCGGCCTCGACCAGCGCCGCGCCCAGGGGGTCGAGTACGTCTGGTGTCATCTCCAGCCGCAGATCGGTCTCGGTATTCATGGCCCTGGCGGCCTGCGGCCAGTCGCCTTGGGCCAGGGTCCGCGTGAATTCCTGAACGCAGCCGGCAATGCGGCGCCAGCGCGCCCGATCGCGGCCGGACCGGAAGCGCTCGAGCCAGCGACCGTTGACATCGTGGGAGGCGTGCGGACGGCCGGCGTAGGCCACCAGAATGTGGGCCGCTATTTCGGAAGCGGCATCCTGGCCGGCCAATGCCTGCCGGCGTACACTCAAGCCGTCGTCCCGAATCTCCCAATGCCAGGTATTGGCCCCGCCGAATGCCGCGGCCAGCTGGTCCTGCATGCCGCAGGGCCGCCCGGCGGCGCTCTCCTCCAATATGTGGGCGCGGCGTACGATCCGATCCAGCGCCAGCGATGCTTCGCCCGCCAGGCGGCGGCACCGCTCCAGAGCACCGATCAGTGCAACGGCCGCCACGGAAGAGCCGCCCAAAGCACTGCGGGGCGGCGACGCGCTTTCGATATGAATGCAAAGACCCTGCAAGCCATAATGGGCGGCCACCGCGAAGTAGAGCCCCATCGGATGGTCAAAAGGGGCCTCGGCGGGAATAAATTCCGCCGCTTCGAACCCCCGGGAAGTGATGCGCACGCCCGGGCCGGGATGCGGCGCCAGGGTCACCGTCGTGCGAAGATCGAGAGCCAAATTGAATGTCGACGGTCCGTTCGCCTGCAACGGCAGGTAAAACGCGGCCAGGTCCAGTGTTCCACCCATATCGACCCGGCAGGGTGCTGAAGCGCGCACCTGATAGGCGCTCACAATGGGGGTGATCTTATCTTCCATTCGGCCATCCTTGGGCAAACAACCTTGGGGGGTCCTGTCAGGCCGCCGTTGCGCAGGGGCGGATCTGCCGTAAAAATTTGAGGCTGCGCGGCTCCCGCCCCAAATGATAGGGCACGAACGCTTCCAGGAAATGCTGGGCCTCGTTCAACGCGGCGGTCGAAAAGCGAATGCGCCCGACCCGCGACAAATCCCCCTCGGCAATCCACTGCAGCTGCTTGATGGTCCCGCGCGACAGGCACAATGCAGTATCGTGCGGCTGATCGCAGTCGAGACAGCACACGCCGCCTCGCGGCAGATCGAAACCGGCGGCGGTAACCTTGAAATTTTCCAAGGCCGTCCGACAGACACAGCAGTAATTCAGATTCGGGCACAGCCCGGCCAGCGCCATGAAACGCATCTGAAAGGCCAGATTGAGCTGCGCATCGATCTGACGCCCGGCATTCAGTTCGCCGAGGGTATAGCACAGCAGATGATACAGCGGTGCCAGGGGCTGCTTATCTTCCGTCCAAACCATGACAAGCTCCGCCCAGTAGCTGGCGTAGGCGGTTTTCAGTATGTGCTCGCGCAATGCCGCGTAGGGTTCGATGATTTGGGCCTCCTCCAGGACGGCCAGCCCACCCTGCCGGCGCGTGCGGCACTGAATGCTCAGATTCGAAAACAACTCCAAGACGCCGGCAAAACGTTTGCGGCTTCTTTTGGCGTGCTTGGCGATCACGCCGATCTTGCCGTGCGTTTCCGAAAAGAGCGTCAGGATTAAATCAGCATCACCGTAATCGACGCGACGGAGAAGAATCGCAGACGTCTTCTGAACCGGCATGACTCAAATACCCAGAAAGGTCGTTGCTATCAAGAAGTAAAAATAGACGCTGATGATATCGATCGAGGTGGTCACGAATGGCCCGGTGGCGACCGCCGGGTCGATGTTGGCCCGGGCCATCAAAAGTGGCACACAGGAGCCGACCAGGGCGGCCACCGTCATCGAACAGATGACGGCCAGGCCAACAGCCAGCGCCAGCCAGATCATACTGTAGCTCAATTGCGCCACCGACCCGATCAGCAAGGCGTAGATCAAACCCAGGATCAGCCCGATGGCGCATTCCTTGGAAACCACCGTCCAGAAATCACGCGTTATGATTCGGCCCGTGGCCAGCCCCCGCACGACGATGGTGGAGGACTGGGTGCCGATGTTGCCGCCCATCCCCATGATGACAGGGATAAAAGCCGCCAGATAAGCGTAGCGGTCGAGCGTGCCTTCGAACTTGCCGATCACGAAAAAAGCGAATATCCCGCCCAAGCAACTGGCCAGCAGCCAGGGCAGGCGCGTCTTGGTGCTGCGCATGACCGTTTGGGTTTCGATGAACTCTTCGCCCACGCCGGCCATCTTGAGCATGTCCTCGGTGGCTTCCTGGCGGAAGATGTCGATGACGTCGTCCACCGTCACGATGCCCACAAGCCGGTTGGTCTCATCGACCACGGGAACGGCCAGAATGTCATAGCGCGCCACGAGTTTGGCCACTTCTTCCTGGTCGATATCGGTCCCGACGGTAAAGACGTTCGTCGACATGAAGCGTTTCAAAGGCGTCTCGGCAGGCACGACCACCAGCTGGCGCAAGGAGCTAACCCCGACCAGTTTCCCGTATTCATCCACGACGTAAAGGTAAAAGGGCATTTCGACATCATGGTATTCGGTCTGGATCTGTTCGATGGCTTCCTTGGCGGTGACATCCTGCTCAAACGCCATGAAATCCGTCACCATGATGCCGCCGGCGGTGTCATCGTCGTATTTAAGCAGGCCCTCGATTTCTTCGGAGCCTTCACGCTTCATCTTCTCAAGGATCGCATCCGCTTTTTCGTCCGGAAGACGGCCGATCAAATCGGCCACATCATCGGTGGCCATGAGTTCAAGCACGGCAACGATGTCGTCCAGATCAATCGTTTCGATCAGCGGTAAAAAGGTGTCCTCGTCCAGTTCGCTGAACAGGTCGCCTTTTTTTTCCGTATCCTCGATGAGGTTGTAGAGATGAAGCTGGTTGTCCAGCGACAACGCCCGAATCACCGCGGCCAGATCGGCCGCGTGCGTTTTGGAGATGATGTTGCGCAGGTTGGTCGTGGCCCCGCGCCGCAGCAGCCGCTTGACGCTTTCCACCAGTATTCTGTTGCTGCCGTTAAGCATCGCACCTACCCCGAAGCGATTGGCACCCGTCCGTCATTCACGCCGGTCGGGGCCGGTACGGCACCTCCGCCGCAAGATCAGCCGGTTGGCCTGTGGACCGGTCAAGGCAATTGAATGTTCACGACCTGGCCGCTTTTTCCGGGAACTTCCACCGGTTGACCGTTAAGTGTGAGTTCGACTCCGCCGGCGTTGCCGATGAGGAGATTGAAAAGGGACGTCGCCTGAATTTGCCTGACCTCGTTGGCCTCAAGGGTCATTTCCTGTGCGCCTTGGTCATCGACGATAAGTTTGAGCCAGGTTTCCTCGCTGGCTCTGATTTCTAACAGGTACTGCTGCCGGGCGGCTGCCGGCGCGGTCTCACCTGGCGGTTCCGGCGGTGGCACGGGGGCTTTGGGCGGCACGCTAGAGGCGTCGACGGCCGGTTGGCCTGCGGGCATGCTTGGCTGTTCGGGTGCCTGCGCCTTTTCGGGTGCGGACGCCTGATGCGGAGCGGCGTTAAACCGCGCATACAGAAAAAGCGTCAGTCCCGCCACAAGTAGGATCACGCCGACAGCGGCGGCCAACCCGAACCAGAACCGATTCGGGCGCGCGGCCGGTACCTTGGAGCGCTGGGTGTTCGTACGGCGCAGGCCCAAGCTGGCGTGATACCGCTCGAGTGCCTCGGCGACATCGGCACCGATCGCCAAAGCGTAGCTGCGGATGAACCCGCGGACAAACACTTCATCCGGCAGGTTTTCATGGTCCTCGGCTTCGAGTCGCTTCAGCACTTCGACGCGAATCCGGGTTTCCGCCGACAGCGATTCAATCGATATTTTTTTTTCGATGCGTGCTGACTGTAGGAAAAGACCGAAGGACGTCAGCTGCTGGTCACGTGTCATCGTCGTTCCACTATCTGCAAGTTACCAAGATGGCCTTTCACTGGCGCTCTCGAATCATCGCTGGGGACGCATACTCCTGCGCCCTCGGGCGGCAAGGCCGAGCATCGCATCGGGCCGCATCGGCCGGGTTTCCTTGGTTTTCGGGGCCCAAGTCTCAGCGAATGATTCGAATGTGCGAACGTTCCCGCAGTTCAGCGAGCCAGTCGGCGAATTTTCGATTGACAATCTGGTCATAAAGCTTGTCTTCAATTTCAGGGGCGGCTTCTTCCAGACTCTTGCCCGCAACCAGCCGGATGTCATCGACATAAAAAAGCTGCAGGCCGCGACCGGTCTCCAGGATCGAAGTATGGTCCCCGGTCTTCAGACCCTTCAGAGCCCCGCGGATCTGGTCGGACAAATCGTCCACCTTGAATTCCCCCAGAAAACCGCCGTCCGCCGCAGTGGGGCCATCGGAAAACTCGCGGGCCACGTCGGCAAACGCCAGGCCCTCGTCAAGTTTTAGTAAAACCGACTGCATGCGCTGTTGTGCCTCTATAGGGCCTTCCGATGGAATGACGACGATTTGTCGCAAGCGCACATGGGTATCGCCGCCGTATTCGGCTTTTTTCTCTTCATACGCGGCCCTGATGTCTTCATCGGTAATCACGATTTTGGATTTAACCTGCCGGTTCACCAGGCGCGACCGCAAGATCTTGTTTTTGACCTGCTCGCGGTAATCGTCCATGGTCATGCCTTCTTTTTGCAAAGTGGCCCGCAGCTGCTGATCGGTCATCAGCGATCGTTTTTTAATCTCCTCGACGGCATTGTCGATCGCCTCGGTGCTGACGGTGATGTTGTAACGGCGGATCTCCTGATCGGTCAGCTTCGCTTCAATGAGTTGATTGAGCGTTTGTTCACGAACCTCATAGAGCAGCTTGCGCTCTTCCTCGAGCGCACGCCCCATGGAACGCACGCGCCGGACAAAGGGGGCCGCCGCCTGGTTCAGTTCGTAGAGCGTAATGATGTCATCATTGACTTCCGCCACTATGCGATTGGCCAGAACCTTCTCCTGGCCGGTGGCGGGTGCCGCTGGGCCGATCGTCGCAAGCAACAAAAACGCTGCCGCCGCAATCCCGCCAAGGCGGCCGATGACACTCAGGTATACCTTGTCTGTCCGCATGTCCCTGTCATCCTATGCTGAAACCCTGGGTGAAGGCGTCCACGATGCACCGGCCGGGGAAGCTCGTCCCACCGGCGCTTTCATGGCCGATCTTCGGCGGTGCGGCTTTCATCGCCCCTTGCCGAATCAGCAAGGATTTCTTTTAATACCTTCTGATTGATTTCGACCGGATATTTGACTTTTAACGCCGCGATCCATTCATCGTAGGCATTTTCCATCTTGGTGCGCCGCAGTTGATCGACGATGGCCTTATCCGACGGCACCGCCGAATCGGATTCAGCCTCCGCACCGGTATTCGGGTCGCTGTCCTGCAAGCCGGTCATAAACTGTGCCACGTCGTCTTCGCTGATGCGCGAATTAGTCTCCAACTCCTTCTGGATTAAGCGCTCGATCGTGAGGCGAATCCGCAATGTGGTTCGCCATTCCTCCAATGTGATCGCATTTTCCAGCAGCAGTTGTTCAAAGACGTCGTCGGGGTAGTCGCGTTGAAGCGCCTGTAGTTCTTCGTCCAGTTCACGGTCGGTAATTTCGATACCAAGGGCACGCGCATGCGCCAGCAGCACCAGTTGGTCCGCCAGTTGCTGGGCGAAGCGAAGTTGGATCTCGTGCTCAGCGGCCGGATCATCACCCGCACCGGCCCCCGTGGCCATGCGGTAAATATTTAAATCCCGCCGGTATTCATCAACCGTTATGACCTGCTCGCCGGTTTTCATCAGCACCAGCGGACGCGGCGCCGGCTGTTGCTGGCAGCCCTGCAAAGGCAGGCTAAGCCAGAGCAGCAGGCAGGCGACAGCGGGCATCGCTGCTGGTGTCAGTCTATTTCGGGGGCCACGCAAATCGATCCTCGACGGTAATGGTTGATACCGGCCCAACAACAAAATTCCCAAAGATTCTAAATGGATAATCGTTAACTGTTAACATAGCGGCCTATTTCCCGCAAGATTTTTTTGATACTCCTGAAGGGCGTTCTTAACTCCTCGGAGGACAATATCACCTGCAGCCCCTTGTCCGGAGATAGTTTGCATCGCCCGGGTTGGGCCAGCGCCAGTTGGACGAACTTGCCGGCCGGATCCGACGGCCCCTGACCGGGAACCAGCAGCAGTTGCCCCGTGGTGAAATCCAAGCGCTGGACGCCGGCCGCCGCGGCGTCGATTTTAAGCATGACCTTGAGCAGAAGATTGCTGACGCTGCGCGGCAAGGGACCAAAGCGATCGATCAATTCGGCTTTCAGATCTGCAAGCGCGTCGGCGTCACCCGCGCGCGACAGACGTCGGTAAATATTCAGGCGCTGGTCGATATCCGGCATGTAGTCCTGCGGTATGAAGGTCGAGACCGCGATGTTGATCTCCGGATCGATGGTTTCCGCGACCGGCTCACCTTTGATATCGGCAACGGCTTCTTCCATAAGCTTGAGGAACATGTCGTAACCGACCGCTGCAATATGGCCGGATTGCGACGCGCCGAGGATGGTTCCTCCGCCGCGAATCTTGAGATCGTTCATGGCGATCTGAAAGCCCGATCCCAGATCACTGTGCTCCATCAGCACCTTCAAACGCTTGCGCGCATCTTTGGAAAGGTGACTTTCTTGGGGGATGAACAAGAACGCATAGGCCTGTTCTTCGGACCGCCCCACACGCCCCCGCAGCTGGTACATCTGCGACAGACCGAAGCGATCGGCCCGATTGACGACAATGGTATTGGCCGCCGGGATATCCAGCCCCGATTCGATGATGGTCGTCGTCACCAGCAGATTGATTTTCTGCTGATGAAAGTCCATCATGATCGTCTCCAGTTCGGATTCCTCCATGCGGCCGTGAGCGACGCCGATCAGGGCCCGGGGGCACAGTTCTTTGAGTTTCGCCGCCATACGGTGGATGCCGGCAATGTTGTTGTGCACGAAATAGATCTGGCCGCCGCGGTCCAGCTCCCGCTCGACGGCCTCCCGGACAAGCCTGTCGTCATACTCGGAAACATAAGTGATGATCGAACGGCGGTATTCGGGCGGTGTCGAGATAATGCTGATATCCCGCACCCCGGTGAGCGACATGTGCAGCGTGCGGGGTATGGGGGTGGCCGTCAGGGTGAGCACGTCGACGTTACCGCGCAGTTTCTTGAGTGTTTCCTTGTGGCGCACGCCGAAGCGCTGCTCTTCGTCAATGATGAAAAGCCCCATCTCCTTGAAGCGGACGTCTTTCTGCAGCAAACGGTGGGTACCGATGACGATATCGACGAGGCCCTCGTCCAGCCGGGCGATAATCTGGCGCTGATCTTTGGGCGAGCGGAAACGGCTCAGACAGGCCACTTTGACCCCAAAGCGCTTGAAGCGCTGCCGGAACGTCTCCCAATGCTGCTCGGCCAGAACGGTCGTGGGCACCAATACGGCCACCTGTTTGCCATTGAAAACCGCCACAAAGGCCGCCCGCAGGGCCACCTCGGTTTTACCGTAGCCGACATCGCCACAAATCAGGCGATCCATCGGCGTCCCGGCAGCCATGTCGTTTAATACATCATCGATGGCCTTGCGTTGATCCGGGGTTTCCGCGTAGGGAAACCCGCCTTCGAATTCCAGCATGTATTCGTCCACCGGATGGAAGGCGACCCCCTGGCGCACCTTGCGCGCCGCGTAAAGCTTGAGCAGTTCACCGGCTATTTTTTCGGCCGACCGCTTGACGCGGGCTTTGACCTTTTCCCATGACTTGCCACCCATTTTATCGAGCACCGGTTCGACGCCATCGACCCCCATGTACTTCTGGATGACGTTGAGCCGGTCCACCGGCAGGTAGAGGCGGTCATCGCCGCGGTATCCGATCGTCAGGAAGTCATTTTCGCCCCCCTCGAGCTTCAGCTTGGTCAGTCCTTCATAACGGCCGATGCCGTGGTCTTCATGGACCACCAAGTCTCCCTGGCCGATATCCTCAAGGCCCAGAATTCCCCGATGCGATTTGGTTGCCATTTTGCGAGGCGGACGCCGCCGGCCGCCAAACAGCTCCAGGTCGGTAATCAGGGCCCATCCTGCATCCGGCCAGATGAATCCCTCGGAAAGCTGTCCCTCGAGGGCCATGACCCGCGCCCTGCGCGGTGGTTGGCCGGGGAAGCCGGATTCGACGGAGACCGCCACATCGTACGGTTCCAGGAGGCTGGCCACCCGCTCGACCTGGTTGCGGTTGCGGCAGACGATACCGACCGACTGGCCCTCCTGGCACCGTGCCTTGATCCAATCGGCCGCCGGCGCGAATGAAAGCGCTCGGGAGCCGACCTGGGGCGTTCCGGAATTGAACGCCGCGGCATCCGCCGTTTTAAAATTGACGGCGGTCGACGGCCGGTTGATGGCGGAGGCAACTGTCTGGACGGGTAAATAGCGGATATCCATTAAATGTCCGGAGGACAGTTGATCGAGGCAGGCCGCCCACGATTGAAAGAGCATCTCCGGGGCCAGGCATAACCGGCCTTCCTCACGGGCGGATTCATAGTTCTGTTGGGCTTTTAGAAAAATGCTGTCTGCCGCCTTTTCAAGTTCCGCTGGCTCCAGCCGCACCATCATGGTGTTTGCCGGCATGAAATCGAGCAGGGTGTCCAAATCGGAATAGGCGAGTGGCAGCAGACCGTCGATCCCCGCAAAGCGGCCTTGTTCTTTGAGGGCCGCGACCAAACGCCGAATGACGGCCGCCGGCAGTTCCTGTTCAGAGCCTTGCAGGCGCAGGCGCATGATGATCGCGCTCAATTGCGAGGGCCGGATCACCACTTCGCTGGCCGGAGCTATGACCGCCTCCTGAAGCTCCCCCGAAGTCCTCTGAGAATCGACCGAGAAAAGTCGAATGGACTCAACCCAGTCGTCAAAGAATTCCACCCTCAACGGCTCGTCATAGAGGGGGGAAAAGAGATCGAGAATCCCTCCGCGCACGCAGAAATCGCCCGGTTCCTCGACAATCTGCACCCGGGTGTAGCCACCACTGATCAAACGGCGCACCAGGCGGTCGCGGTCGACTTCTTCGTTGGGCAAAAGCAGGTCGAGAAAACCCTGAATCTGCGCTTTGGGCACAATTTTGCGGAGTAGCGCATCCACCGTCGTGACCACCACCGGAAAATTCGCATTCTCCAACAAACGGCAGAGCACCCGAATCCGCTTGGCAGCGGTCTCACTGTGGTAATCCAAGGATTTGTTCGGCAGGAGGTTGTAAGACGGGAATTCGAATAGGCGATCGGGTGTTTCCAACCCGAAAACCCGCAGATCATTGCTAAAAGACTCGGCGGTGCGTAAATCCGGAGCGACCACCAGCATCGGCTGGGCGTTTCCACAATAAATTTGCGCGAGACAAAATGCGGCCGCGGCCGTTTTCAACCCCGAACATTCGATGTGACGGGGCTGTCCGGGAGCGCTCGTCAGCACCTTGATATCGGAAATTTTGGCTTGATTTTGCACCATAAACACAGTAGATGGGGGCCGTTAAGCCGGCGTAGCTCAGTTGGTAGAGCAGCTGATTCGTAATCAGCAGGTCAGCGGTTCAAGTCCGCTCGCCGGCTCCACCCGTCAATACCCTTTTGACCATTGAACGCGATACGGGGATAATGGTGACCCACGGTCGTCGAACCTGCCGATGCGCAAGGCCACCCTCCCTTAGTACACTTGCCTGCTGATTACAAGCCGGCCACGGCCCCCCCGACGCCACGAGTTTTAGGCGCTTTGCCCGCCGAGCATAGATGAATATGAATGGGTGTGGTGCTGTTGCGGGCTTTACGATGCGGCCCGGGCGGAAAATGCGCGCTGCGGATCCGTCAGAATTCGCCGGATCGCGACTGCAAGTTGTATCATATAGATTTTTTTACATTTTTTTCTTGAAATCCCGATAGCTCTTTTATATGAATAGAGTCATAGCAGACAATGCTTCGATAAACAGGTTGCCTGGCCCGCTCAGATCGCGCTTTCAAACTCCAGCACGGATGACCAAATCAATGGATTTCGATGAGACTGCACTCAAGGCCGAAATCAGCCGGATTTCGGACAAGATTGAAGACATCATGGCAAAGGTGAATCGCCTCTATCCGCAGCAGGAGTCTAAATCACCCCCGGGAAGCAATGCTTCCAAAAACACTGACGAGAAGCAAGACGTACCTTGACCGATTAATTTCCCGTTGACCTTTCGGGTCAAGTCATTTATTTATATAAGAATATTCGCGCTACGCATCAATGGAACCATGCTGGTAGGAGGTGCCATGGCATTAACGAAAAGTGACATCGTCGCAAGGGTGCACGAACTTGGCTTCACCAAGAAGAAATCGGTTGAAATCATCGAGTCACTGCTGGAAATTATGAAATCGACCCTTGAACAAGGCGATGACATTCTCATATCGGGATTCGGCAAATTTTGCGTGAAAAGCAAAAACAAACGGCGCGGCCGGAACCCGGCGACCGGCTCGGACCTGATCCTCAGAGAGCGCAAGGTTGTCACCTTTAAATGCTCCGGCAAGCTCCGTAATCGAATCAATGGCAGTGGGTAACGTCATTTCGGAAGTTTGCTATGGGGTGGGCATCGCCTGGCCCCGTTCATTGGCCTTCAGTGAATGCAACAGGCGGAAGAAAACCACCTCCCCCTCGACCATGCGTTCGTCGTCTTGATGCAATAGCGCGCAACTCCCAAAAAAATCATCTGCGGGAAAAACCACACTAGGCCTCCGGGAATCCGTTCCGGGGGCCGCGTCGTCTGATTGCGGACAGGGAAGCATTCGAAGGATTGTTGATCGTGTTCAGCGCCTGGAAGTATAAAAACGGTGAGTCGCCGGACGCCATCCGGGCAGTTGTAGGTGTTGCTCGAGCCGTGCAGAGCCTCGGGGAAGTACAGCGACCGCGAAACCTAAAAGCGCTACAGGACCATCGTAACTCCAGTCCGATCGGCCATTCACGCTAGAGCAATATTTCATAAGCCTTTATCTTGCTGAGCAGCGAAGGGATACTGATCTCCAACAGTTTGGCCGCCTGGGTACGGTTTCCACCGGTTGATTCCAGGGCACGGGTGATCAGTCGCTTTTCGACAATTTTCTGCGCTTTTTTCAGCGAGAACCCTTCGAAAAAATCATCCATGCGGTTAGACGCCCGTTTGATACCGAATTCCATCGGCAAATTTTCCGGCAGAATGATGTGTTTGTCCGCCAGCACGACCGCACGTTCGATAATATTCTCCAGTTCACGCACATTGCCGGGCCACTTATGGTCCAACAAAATGGTCATGGCCCCGGGAGATATGCCCTCAATATTTTTTTGGAACTGGTTCTTGAAATTATTGATAAAAAACTGGCACAGCAAGGGAATATCGCCTGAGCGTTCACGCAACGGCGGCAGGTGAACCCGCAGAACGTTTAAGCGGTAGAAAAGATCCTCGCGGAATCGTCCCGCCCGGACTTCCTCTTCCAGATCCTTGGCCGTGGCCGCGATCACCCGGACATCGACCCGTATGGTTTTGGCCCCGCCGACGGGCCGGACCTCATTCTCCTGAAGGACCCGCAACAATTTGACCTGTAGCGAAATCGGGAGTTCACCGATCTCATCCAAGAAAATCGTTCCCCCGTCAGCTTCCTGAAATAGGCCTTTCTTGTTGCGGTCGGCGCCCGTGAAGGCCCCTTTGACATACCCAAACAACTCGCTTTCCAGAAGACTTTCCGGTATGCCGCCGCAATTGACCGGAACCATATTGCCGTCTTTGCGGGCCCCGGCATAGTGGATGCCCCGCGCGACCAGTTCCTTGCCGGTGCCGCTCTCCCCCGTGACCAATACGGTGGTATCGTACTGCGCGGCTTTGGTGCCCAGGTTAAAAACCATTTTCATGGCCGGACTGTTTCCGATCATGTTGCCGAACTGGTAATTGCTGCTGATTTCCTGGATGCGCTCTTTCAGCCGCAGGTTCTCTTTCTTGAGGCTTTCGCGTTCTTCAGCTTTTTTCAGGGCCAGATAAACTTCGTCGGGCTTGAACGGCTTGGAGATGAAATCGTAGGCGCCCAGCTTCATGGCTTCGATAGCCGTGTCGATGCTTCCGTAGGCCGACATCATGATGACCGTCGAAGATTCTGTCATAATGCGGGCATCGTTTAAAAAAGCCATCCCATCCTTTTGCGGCATTTTGATGTCGCAAAGGATGTAATCGAAATGCCCGGTCTTGACTTTTTCAAGCCCCTCCTGGCCGTCTCTGGCCGTATCGATGCGGTATCCCATTTTTTTCAACATGGCGGACAGCATGTGCCGCATGTTTTCTTCATCATCGATAATCAACAGGCTCTTGGCCTCATTGGATTGCGTCATGGCTTCTTTTCCACTCCGTAGGATATGTTGCGGCTTCGACTTCTTCGGCCAAGGGTAGACGAACACTGATGGTCGTTCCATGCATCGCGTTGCCGGACGCCCGAATCGTCCCCCCGAAACCCTCGATGATGGCAAAACTGACTGACAGCCCGAGTCCCGTTCCCCGTCCAGGATCTTTGGTGGTGTAAAAGGGGTCGAAAATGTACTCCAGGGCCTCTTCGGGTATGCCGGCGCCATTGTCGATGAACTGAATCACCACCCAGGGCTTATGTTCCGGCGCAGTCTCCCGGTCGATGGCCGTTTGAATGACAATGCGGTTTTCATCAGGGGAATCCAAACCGTCGAAGCTGTCGGCGGCATTCAGAATCAAATTCAAAAAAACCTGACGGAGCTGTCGGCCATCGGCCTTAACTTGATCTTTCTCGGCGCCAAGGTCAAGCGTGAATTTAAGGCTCGTAAAAAGGGGCTGAAAATGACAAACTTCCTCAAGTTCGGACAATAACGGATGGATATGCACGAGGGTTTGCACATGGTCGGCGGGCCGCGCAAAATCCAGGAGCTGCCGAATGATCGCGTTGATGCGCTCGACTTCGGCCTCCGTGCGCCGAATGAACTCGTCATTATCTTCCGCCGAGCGATCGGGGGCCTTCAGCAAATCCAGATATCCCTTGATGATGCCGATCGGATTCCCGATTTCATGGGCGATACCCGCCGACAATCGACCCACCGACGCCAATTTTTCGGCCCGTACAAGTTCCCGTTGTGTTTTCTCCAACTCCAGATTGGCTTTTTCCAGCGAAGACACAGAGGCCTGCAGCTTTTCCTTGTCCCCTGATATCCGCATGAGCATACTGTTCAGCGACTTGGAAAGCTTGCTGAACTCATTGTCTTCTTTCTCGATAAGAAAATAGGCGTCTTCGGTTTCGCGGTATTCTTCGGCCCGCGTCACGAGGCGCTGAATCGGTTTGACGGTGACCTGGTTGAGCCGGTAAACCCCTAATAGGGTCAGCATCGCCGTATTGATCAGAATGTAAATCAGAAAAATATGCTGGGTGCGCCGCAAAATGCCGTAGAGCGGCTCCAAAGACAGCAGGATGGCGGCACCGACCCCGCCCCCGTCATGCCTTAATGGGGCGCCGATCAAGATATAGCCCGGCTGCCGCAAGAAAACATGGCGGATCGAACTGTAGGTCGTTATTGATTCGACTCCCTGGTCGGCCGCCAGTTGTGCGGATTGAAGCATCTCTTCGGTGGGCGTGTAGGCAGGGCCCTCACCCATGTAGCGCGCATCCGGCGTGATAATCACAAAGCTGGCGATGCCGGCATCTTTCAAGGTCGTATCGAGCGATCGGGGCCAGTCCGAGTCGCCTGGCGGGGATTCGTTGACCGCCCGGTGATACCCGGTCATCCTCGCCATCATTGTAAGCAGACTGCGGCCTTTGCCGATCTCGGCATTGATCAGGACCTCCTGGCTGACGATCAGCATGACAAAATTGATCAACAGCATGCCCAACAGGAGCAGGACGGCGATATTGATCGTGATGCTCGTCCGAAGACTTTTCAAAATCATGGATGGTTGTTTCCTGAACAGCGGGCCGCCAACCGGTCATTGCTTGGAGCACAAGGCCGTCATCCGAGCCGACCCCCGCCCGGGGTGAAGCCATTCCATGGAGCGGCCGGGTAGTTTGTCGGCGGGCTGGAAGCCGAAGAGCAAAGATATTCGTCGCTCAAACCACCTGATCAGGTAGCACAGGCCATGATTAAAATCAAACCAGTTGCGAAAAATCTATAAATTTCGATATGTTTTGCATCAGGAACCAAGCGGCGTGTAAATGGGTGCGAGGTGTGATGACGCCCGTGCCGTCGCGATGATGCTTGTGCCCCGCACTTAATAAGAAAACGGCCGACATGAGGTCAGCGCCCGGGAGCCCAGGGGAGTGCGGTCATTTCCGCCTCGACCGGCTCGCGGGAGGCGAGGCGGAGGGTGCGATCGGTTCAAACAGCGCCCAAAAAAAAGCCCGATGCCGTTAGGGGATATCGGCATCGGGCTTGGCGAAAGATTTTCGGCGGCGTCCTACTCTCCCACACAGTCTCCCGTGCAGTACCATCGGCGCTGAAGA
>JAAUYG010013605.1_pt1 | contig 38630 bp, 33 predicted proteins | sample 7278091 | NCBI WGS metagenome assembly JAAUYG01 (sample SAMN14350201, study PRJNA611818) | marine sediment metagenome | isolation source: surface marine sediment (0.6m) | place: French Polynesia: Moorea | collected 2018-08 | reverse complement strand
TTTTCTCGATCGCACTATCCTTGAAGAACTTGAAAATATCGGTAGTCCAGGACAAATTGATTTTGAAGATCCCGATGCGCTTATAGCTGTGGAAACCGTATCTCATCAGGGGGGAATTTCCTGCTGGACTCGTCAGGATTTGCAACACTATCCTTGGCTGAAGCTGGGTTAGGAGTTCGGAGTACCCCCTAGCAAAAATCGTGACAAAACTGGACAGGCTTGTCACGATTTTTGCTAGGGGTAGGGTATAAACTTCTTCTCCAGAAGCACAACCAGCACACCAGCAACGAATGCTTCTGTCTCTTCTCTCTTGTCCTAACTGTATTAGTTAGTGTTGGCAGAGCCTGAGATAATTGCTCGAAGACGGGAGCATCTCGATAGAAACGAGAGATAGTAATCCGACAGCAAGCATCGACTACCAACCACTCATCAGGATGGTCAAGTAAATAGGTCCTATAGCTGGCAAAATCTTTTAGCCCGAGTTTAAGGAAGCGATTCCTTAATCGCCGACAGACCTGTCGCCGTACTCGTCGAAATCCTGACCAGCGCAAGTGCAATTGAGGCAGGATTTGCTCTCCAGAAGCTAACACAATCGGGGTTTTTCAAGTTTCGCCGCCATCTAGATTTTAGAAATTATACTCCCTGAATGGGATTTGAGCTGGAACTAAAACGATTTTAGAGAGAGTCGCTCGAGTCCAGATTAAGATGTCATTAGCTTAAAAAACTGCTCGAACGCTTCTCTTAGCAGTATCAAGTTTAGTTATTGTCGGTGGGAGCGGTCGAGCGCATATCTTAAGGATCAATATGCGGTAGGTAAGTTAGACATAAAGGTAGTGCAGCTAAGAGCGAAGTATGATATCTAGAAAAATTCGGGATAATATACCAATAAAGGATAATATACAGAATAGTTCGGGATAACACCCTACATAAGGTGAATATACAGAATAATTCTGGATATCATGACCTATAGTCTGGATATCCAGAAAGTTTCCGTATAATAAATAGTTCGTCGCTCATGAAACACTCACTCCTGCTATTGTTCGCCGCAGTCATGGTTGGGTGCCAACCGGTTGCATTCGGACCGGGAATACAGGACTTTGCCGCCCCTCTTCCACACGGATACTTCATCTATCGAACATCAGCGCACCAAATAATGATCGCGCCGCAGTCATGGAGTTCCGATACACCAATCATTCCAACGAAGGTAATTGAACTCGACCACGACGATCGATTCGTCATCGCGAAACAACAACTACTCGAACGTAGGAGCCCGAACAATCCAAATGACACGTACGAGCAACCAAAGCCTAATGCCTTCCAATACTGGATACTCGACTTGCAAACGCCCAAGGCGTACGGCCCACTGACGGACGATGAATTCAACGCTGAACGTTCACGGTTGGGAGTCTCGACCGACCTGAAACTACATGAAGTTTATGACTATCGACCATAACCTGCGGCGCCCGGAGACCGCGACGAACCATGCCATGCACCGGAGTGGCGGTGGCCAGGGGTTTCTAAAATCAGAGTCCAGGGCAAACGCATCTAAATTAGTCTTGACAAAAACACCCGTTAATGTATCAAGGAAAGAATCGGGATTTATCGTTTGGTGGATTTTACAAGGGTTAAAGCGAGCGCCTAAATTATTGTTAATAAGTAGGGCTTGATGCGATTATTTGGGGCTTTATTGAGATTGAGATGTTCTTATTGACAAGATGCGTTTGCCCTGAGAACTTTATTGTCTTTTCTTTTCAAAATGAGAATTGCTGTAAATTATCAATTAGATTTTGATATAGCCTGTCTCAAATAGATGAGATACTAAATTTTCCGAACTTCGAACTCCGAACTCCGAACTTATCCTAACCAAGGTGGGTGCTGCGATAAAGTCTTAGTTCGTTAATCTCGATCAATGCCATGCCAGCAGAAGAGAAAGCTGTCCGCACTTTCTCTTCTAGAGACGAGCGCAATTTTTGTTCTTCGATACTTAAAGATTCAAAGGCAGGAGTACGTAACTCGTCCTTAGAATTTGTGGATGATTTGGCGTATGACCTTCGGTACACAACAGGCGTATTTCGTTAAAAGGTTTTAACAATTTTATCATTTACATTTGTATAAAACTGCCATTAGTCAAAAATGCACTTTTATAAAAGTGTATTTTTAATTAGATGTAAATAACGATCAATATATAGTTACAATAGTTCAATAGTTGATAACTACCCTTATCATTGATTGAACTTGTGAGCGATCTATCCCCTGTTTCTTCTACTTCAAACATTCCCATTGCTATTGCTCCAAGGTCATTAGCAGTTGCCTGGAATAACTATTTGACAGAAGATGTTAGTCGCGGAGCAGCTTCAGCCGATACAATTAGGACTTACACTACGCAAATTAAAATATTTCTGAAGTGGTGTCATCAAAGTGCGATCGCGCCATTATCTGTGTCCAGATCTGATGTTAAAGCTTACCGTCGTGCTTTACACGAACAAGGATGTAAGACTAGTACAATTGCTCTGAAGTTATCAGCAGTAAGAAGGCTATATGAAGGGGCTATTGAAGCTGGTTTGATTGCTACTAATCCAGCTTTAGGAATTAAACCGCCATATTCTAGAAGAGATCCAGCAGAAGGTATAACTTTTTTGGAAAAGGTTGAAGTTAAGCAGTTGCTTGAGTATGTCGAAGTATCTCCAACTAAAGGAAGAATAGCGAGCGATAATTTAGTCAAGTGTGTGCGAGACTTATTTATGGTGGAGATGATGGTATCCGAAGGGCCTCGAACAGTCGAACTTCATCGAGCCAATCTAGAGGATATTATCGGTCAAGGTAGAAAGGTGGGAATTAGAGTACTAGGCAAACGTCAAATTAGGATAGTTCCCCTAACTGACAATCTAATAAATCTTTTATCTAATTATTTGGCAGCTAGAAAACAGGTTGGAGAAGAATTAACCCAAAAGTCCCCTCTATTAGTATCAGTAGGAAATCGTTCTCGTGGCGGTCGTCTTTCTCGCTCCGGGATCCGAACTTTAGTTAATAACTATCTAAGTGAATGTGGATTAAAGAAAAAAGATAATAAAACTATTTCAACTCATAGTCTCAGGCATACAGCAGGAACTTTGGCCCTCAGAGGGGGAGCAGAGTTAAGGCAGGTTCAAGATCTATTGGGTCACGCCGATCTTCGGACTACTGCCATTTACGTTCATGTAGGCGATCGCTGGGATAATAATCCCGCTAAATTTTGGTTAGATTAATCAATTGTCAGTTAAACAAAATTGACTTTGTATAAAAGTGCAGAAAGTCAAAAATGCACTTTTACAGGTTTGAAAAAATGTAAAGGTGCATTTAGTAATATTCTTAAATAATCTTAGATTCCTTTTAACATTGAAATAGTTCGGCGAATAAAACCTGCTCGTTTTCGCAATAACAATCTCGAACGAGCTTCATTAGCTATCTCTAACCTGAGTTCTGGATGCTGTTTTAAAATTACCAAGCTGGCTTCTACAAAAGTTTCTGGAGTAATTTCTTCTTGATTACAGTAGGATACCAGTTCGTTTCTCAATTCTTTTTCTAAATGAACTGCTAGTCTTTTCCCATTTTCAGGTAGTTGAGACAACTCGGTTTCTAGTTTCTCTATTTGCCTAGATGATGAAGCCTCTTCTTGGTCGATTTTGATTGATTCTTCTACAGGCTTCTTAGTTTGTGAAGAGAGAGGTTGTTTGTTCTGGGTTTCAATATTGTTGTTTAAGGTAGCATCTCTAGGAGATACTTTGGTTCTAGAGCCTGAAGTTATCAGGCTGCGTATATCATTACTCATTTTGTTTAAAGAATTGAAAATGTAATCATTATTAGGCTAAAACTTCAGCAGGGTTGGCTAGATGTTTAATTTTACCCGCTAAAATTTCGATCGGATAAGCCAAATCTTGCTGCCCCATATCGTGTAGGGTTAGTCCCTGATTCATTGCCTGTTTGTATTTTTCTGATTCCCTAATAGTTGGCAACAACAAGTCCATATTTAAAAATTCAATTGAAAGATTTTGCATTGCCTCAATGTTGTTTTGACTTTCTTTAGTTCGGCGTAAGCCCACCCATCGATCTCTAAATGGCAATATACCTACAATTGAACCTCCAAACTCTTCATCTTCATCTTTCAGTTCATTTATTAACTGCAGTGTACGAACTAGTGATTTGAGACCCTTGACCGAAACCTCTACAGGAATAATCATGCCATTGGAGGCTCCAATAGAAGTCAAGGTAATTTGAGATCTTTGTGGAGGCGAATCAATTAAACAATAATCAAATAGAGAACTTACTGTTTTAAGCCTTCTGCCTAAAGTTAAAGCTCCTCTACCGCTACTAGATAGATAATCTTGTACTTTATCCAAAGCATCATCAGAAGGAATCAGATAAAGATTTTCGTATTTTGTAGGATAAATACCGTCTTTAGTTTCAACTCCCTCTTGTTTTTTTAATACTTCTAATAAAGTAGGACTATCTGCTTCTACTTGAAATCCTAAAAAAGTAGTAAGACTACTTTGAGGATCTGCGTCGACAACCAATACGTTTGCTCCTGATGAAGCCAGTAATCTAGCTAAAAAAAGAGTAGTAGTACTTTTGCCCTGACCCCCAGCTAAAGAGATTGAACTGATTGTAATCATTTAATTTGAGATCATATGTGTAACTTGTGTCTATTTAAACTCTGAATTTTAAAAAAAGGTATAAGTGTAAACTTTATTTAAGTTAACTTTGTTAAAAATACACTTTTGAATAAATGCACTTTTGAATGAATGCAGATTGAGTTGGGAACTAAGAGAAAATAACTTTAATTGTGTAAATAATCATTTTTCTCTTGGCTTTTAAACGAACAATTTAAATAGCCTCAACCAACCAAAAGTCCCATAGCGCTCACAGATTACTGTCTAGATTGCTACAAGCCTCGACGACAGGAACTAGCTCTTCCATTACATTCGTTGCCATAACTCGGACAGCATACTGCATAACTTTTTCTTTCTACTACGAGGTCACATCCGCTACAAACGAATTTATATACCCGCTCATACATCTTTCTTTCATGCTCTTTGACTGTGTAGCAACGGTAATGCTCTGTCTTGACTGATTGAACTGGTTGTTGTTGTGTCATAGCAATTAATTGTCACGATCTTAATCGGTTGATAACTTTATTATGACTAGGTAAACTCCTCACTTTACCGGGGAACACCGGTGATGCCGATGACCAATGCCCAGGACAATCATCAATAGTTACTTGATCTCCTACCGTGATAGCTTGTGATGCTTGGTTGGAAAACTCGTCACCTGAATCATTTTCAATTGGATAATTTTAATTGCTTATTTCTTGAACTTTTGAGTGAGCAATAGTCGGCTCCCGTATCAATCGTTGAGCAAGATTAAAGTTGCTGCCAGCCATCCAAATAGAGCAACAATGGTTATTACAGAATTATAAGCAGAAAACGATGATCTACCAGTAGTCGCGGATATTTTTTTTTGCTTTGACAACAGGTCGTAAATTGAGTTAACTAACCCATTCGATAGAGCTGTTATATTTTCATGTTCGGTGGTCATTCCGAATAGAACTTGACTAAGCTTTTTATCAAGTTGATCTTGTTTTTCTTTGATTTGAGATAACTCATTAGTGAGTTGTTCAGTAACTTGATTAGCCGTGGTGATAAATTGATAAGTGCAAGCAGTCGCTGAATTCTCTAACTCTTTTTTGGCGGCTCTTATCTTTTCGCCTGAAGCACCTAACACCTCAATAGCAGCTAAATTTTGAGCCACGCATAGAAAGAAATCAAACAACTCGTTATCTACAAAATACTGATTATCCCAAAGCCATTGATATACTCTTTGGCGAATTTCTAGATCTTCATTTTGGAGTTGAGTATCTATCAATTCTTGTAGTTGAGTTTGCTGTTGGGGTAAAGTTTGCTTCTTTAAATAACTCACTAATTTAACCTAAGATTTTCTACAGTAAAACCCGCACTTTCTAATACAGAATATGCTCGTCGCATATATCCCCTTAACCCAGCCAATTGAGCTGTACTAAACCCCGAATATCTTCTGGCTTCGGTGAAACTTAGGGCATTTTTATATACTGTTGTTGCTGTATCAAGTCTCAATTTGGGTAAGTCAATCACCTTCAATCTATATTCACTAATTAACTTTGGAGTGATAAATTCATCAAAGCTTAACCACTCTTCGCATCTACCTAAATTTCTCACCAAAATATGGATTGCATTATTGCCGATAAAATCCAAAGTTCTTAAAAGTCCTTCATAGCATTCGGCCGAATCATCGATTACATACCAATTTTGGATTTCTACACCTAAGTCTCTTGAAGCTTCTAAAATATCACTCGAAGTTAGCCAGTGATTAAAACCTTCTTCTACATTTCCTGGTAGATCTAAAATCACCAATTTTTCTAATGCCCAGTCCAAAATCTGATCGGGAATCTTTAAATTCTTATCCAACTCACTAAAGCGACTTGGTAAGGCAAATTCAGGATAAGCCTTTAAAAAACTCTCCTGTCTATCTGCATCGACTGCATAAAAATCTAATCCAGATTCTAAGCAGTATGCCGCTTTCAATTTAGATAGTAGTGTCTTCCCCACACCACCCTTTTTACAGTTGGTTATCTGAATACCTGGTTGACTTGATATTATTCCAGATTGAGATTCTGTCTTTTTTGTTTTAGCGGTCATAGTGGTCAGTTATTTTTGAGAAAACAATATGTCTGCGGCTGATTGCTTTTTATCTGGTTGATTTGATTCTGGAGCAACCTTGGTACTTGTTTCCTCTACACAAAAAGCCAGGGAAGATTCCTCATCTAACTGAGACTTATTCAGCTTAGAAGAGTTTTTTTTAGAGAGAAGGAACTCTTCATTAACTCGAGGAGTTTCTTTGTCTAGAGGGGAAGAACGATCTCTTTCTCGTTGACGACAATACTCAGTGTGATACTGCTTCAGGGTAGCAGCACTAATTTTTACTTCTGTTTGGCTAATCGATTTTGCCAAATCATCATATTCACAACCTCTGTTTAGAGCATCTTCTATTTTTGGGTTGAGTTTGGCAATTAGTGTTTTCAAATATCCTGGTTGCGATGCTTTACTTTTAGTCTTCTCGATCTTACGAGCGATTGCCTTTTCTAAGGGACTTAGTTTAGATCCTTTCATCTCTATGTACTGAAATATTCTGTTTGAGGAAATGCTTTTCTATTTTTCGTTTTTGTGATTATAACAATAATTAGGTTTTATTTGAATATATAAATTCACCTTCGGTAGTGATAATATCTGATTTAGCGAAAAAAAAAACGCGAAAAATTCCCACACCTGATGCACCCCTCAAAAGCTTAAAATAAATATTTTTCAGATTTTAGATAAATTTTGCGGCTTTTTTCAATAAATATCTGAAAAAAGCCATGTTAGTAATTTGAGTATCTTTAGCCCCAATAATAACTCCCCTGATTATAGTTTTAACGTATCCGCTCAGATATTCATACCTAAACTACTCAGAATATGTTAGTCTTTTTGGCAAGACAGTTAACTACTGATAGTTACCCCAAAAAATTAAGCATAATCAACCAAATTTTCACAATTTAATAACTCAGTTATGGTTTGCTCGATTGGTAAATTATATGCCAGAGTCATTGACTACGCTGAAGATAATTACCACACCAAAAATCAAGGAATAGAAAATAGTCAATGGTATGGTCAAGGTGCAGAAATACTTGGTCTTATTAGTCAAGTTTCACCACGAGACTATAGCAACGCCTATCAAGGAGTTGATAGTCAAGGTAATACTCTAAGACAAAGACAAGTAGGCAAAAACTCTAACCCTGGTAGAGATATCACCTTATCTGCTCCTAAGTCAGTTTCCCTCTTGGGTCTAGTTAAAGAAGACAACAAAGTAATTGAAGCTCATCAACAAGCAGTTAAGGAAACTCTGGCATATATACAAGAGAACTGTATTTTTACTAGAACAGGTAAAAGAGGAAGAGAAAAACAACAAACAGACAACGCTATAGTTGCTATTTTTCAACATGATGATAATCGCAATCAAGACCCACAACTCCATAGTCATTGCCTGATTTTTAATCAGACACAAGGAAATGATGGTAAATGGCGCTCAATGGATAACCGCCAACTATATCAACAGAAGATGACTATTGGAATGGTTTACCATCATGAGCTGGCTCAAAGAATTAAATCCTTGGGCTATGAAGTTAATTGGAATCGTGATGGGACGTTCGACGTTTCTGGATATACCAAAGATAAATTAATTGAATTTAGCACTAGAAAACAGGAGATAGAAAAAGCAGTTGGAATTGATGCCGATGCCGTAGCCAAAGCACAAGCTTGTACCACTACACGCATTGGCAAAGTGTATTCCCCTCACCCAGAAAGATTCGCCAGAAAACAACAATGGCAACAAAAAACTCACCTATTAGGTATCGATCATCCTCAACCTCAACCTCAATCTCAATATGAACTACGCAATAAACCACCTCAATTCTCACGTAATTCATCAGAACTAATTAAAGATGCCATTGAAGTAATTAGCGATTGCACTGTGGCATTTGAAAAGCATCGGCTGTTAAGAGAAGTCTTAAGACAGTCTCAAGGAGACTATCAGCTTATTGAACTACAGCAAGGGATAGAAAAAGAACCAAGTTTAGTCAAAACAAATGATGGACGATTGACAACTATAGAAGCGATTGAAAGAGAAAAGAAGATGATCATTTTGGCAAAAAGTGGCAGAGAAAAACATCATCCTCTGGCTAATACTGAAATGGCTCGTCAACAAGCTGAAGAATTAGGACTAAATAAGGCCCAAGCTTCTGCTCTGAATCATTTTGTGAATAATCGAGATGGGGTAATGCTCTGTCAGAGCGATGCAGGATTCGGCAAAACATACACGGTCAAAGCCTTAAAAGAAACTATCTCTTCTAATATTTCCCTTAGAGGTTTAGTCAAGAGCGCTGCTGCTGCTGGTGAACTAAAGCAAGGGGCTAATCTGACTGCTCAAACTTTAGATTCCTATCTCAAAACTTCAATAAAATTTCTACCTAAAAATGAATTAATTGTAGTCGATGAGGCAGGAATGATCGGTAGTAGCCAAATGAAAGCTTTACTGGAAAAAGGTCAACAAACCAACTCTCGTATATTGCTAATTGGCGACACGAAGCAATTAGCTTCTCCTGAAACTGGCGCACCCTTCAAATTGCTTCAACAACGAACGGGTTTACCTACCGTTTATATCAATCAAAATGTTCGCCAACAAGATATAGAACTGAAGTCTACTGTTGACTTATTGGCGCAAGGTTCGATAGAGCAAGGATATTCGACTCTCACTTCAAATGGCAAAATTAAACTCCTAGCAATTGATAGCTTGAGATTAGAAGCCGTAGTTCAAGATTATTTAAATCGTGATGAGCAAACACAAGCCAAGACATTAATCTTAGCTGGGACAAACAAGGAAAAAGAAGAAATCACAACACAGCTACGAGAAAATCTCATTTCTCAACAAAAACTTGCTAGTAAATCTCTTGAAATCGAAATATTAAAATCAAAAGATTTGGATAAATTTAGCCTCACTCAAGCCAGTAGCTATTCTGTGGGAGATGTCCTCAAATTTGGTCGCAACTATGCCAAATTGAGTAAAGAACTTTATTATCAAGTCGCTCAAATTAATCACCAATCAGGTACTATTAGTATTAGAGAGCGCGTTAGTGGCATTACACAAGAAATTAAGCTAAATAGCTATAGAGATCGTCAAGTATTTGAGTCGGCTCCTCGTGAAATTCGTCCTGGGGAACAGATGAAGTTCACCAGAAATCAAAGGCAAAATAAGCAAATTAATGGGCAGCACTTTACAGTAGTCGGCATCAAAGATAACGGACAAGTTAAAATTCAGACCAATGGTAAAACTCAGACAGTTAAACCTGATGCACTGCTCTATTCTGATTATCGCTATGTTGATCTGGTTGGGGGCAGCCAGGGAAAAACAGCTAGCTACTGCATTTATGCTGCTGGTTCTGGACAGTCTTTGACTGTAGGTCAAGAAAGTTTTTATGTAGCCGCATCTAGAGCGAAATTTGATTTGACTGTGTATACGGCTAGCTCTAAATCTCTAGGAGTTGCTGTAGAGAAATCTAGAGCCCAAGAAAATGCTCTACCCTTAATTACAATTACACAACCATCATCAAATCAACCATCATCTAGACCAACTAGAGACGAAGAATTTCAATTATTACTTGCTGCTAAATACTTAGTCGAAAATCAAGGCCAAGTTAATCCTCGAAATCTCCAAGAGAAAATATATCGTACCCAAGATGGTACAGAAATTAAGCGTAAGGCAGATGGTTTAAGCATTTCTCAACAAGGTGCAGAACTTAAGTTTGGTCGAAACAACGCCACTATTAAAAATACCTTTTCTTTTACTCAATTAAATAATCAAATCAAAGCCAGAACAACCCAAATGAATCAACACATCAAAATTAATCGAAGCCAAACCAGAGAGCGCTCCATAGAAAGATGACTAACCAAAAGACAACTAATTCGGACTTGTTGCTCATTTTGCTCATTCCAATACTTTTAGTGCTGCTATGGGGAGTTGCTGCTCAAAAAGAAGCGAAGATCTTGATTGAAGATCCAGGATTAATTTTTTCGTTCTTAATCTACAAATTTGGATTTTTTCAACTAATATTTGGCATTGTTGCCACAGCACTAATAATTTGGCTGGTAATTAATAGCCCTAGCCACAATCGAGGTTTCATCAGGGGGTCTAGCAAAACTTCATCACGTCAACTTCAATCAACCTTAAAGAAAGAAGACAAAACCAAACGAAAACAACGAAGAAAAACAGCAGAATTTCCTGAAAATCTACTACTTAAAATAGGAGGAATAACAATTCCTTCTGACTACGAAAATCGGGGATTTTTTGCCTTTGGTTCTCCTGGTAGTGGTAAAACTCAGGCAATCAGTCAAATGGTCGCTACTCTTAAACAACGAAAGGATTTTCGTGGCATTGTCTTTGACCGAGCTGGAGAAATGCTCGAAAAATTCTATAATCCAAAATTAGATATCATATTTAACCCTTTCGATGCTCGAAGTTGTCACTGGAGTCATGTTTTTGAGCCAGCTAGACCCGAAACATTGGCAGCAGGGCTAATTCCCGCAGAATCAGGTAAAAATGCTTTTTTCTCCACTGCTGGTAAGGCAGTTATGGCTGAGTTATTCCGCAAGACACAGAATAATCAAGAGCTTTTAGGCCTACTTCAAAGTGATACTAAAACCTTGATTTCCTTTATGCAAGGAACTTTGGCAGCTAGATATTTGACAGAGGAAAGAGTAGCCACTTCTGTACTCTCTACTGTTACCAATAACTGTGAATTTTATCGTTCTCTAGTTACTCCTCAAAATAAAGCACTCAGCTTTTTTAAGTGGGGAGCTACTGATAGCCCGCGTTGGATTTTTATCTCTTTAAGAGAAAATGACACAGAATTATTAAAACCTTTATATACTCTTATTTTTGAATTAATGCTTCGAGGTTTGCTATCTGATGAACATCGAGCCAGAAAAACAGCTATTGTAATTGATGAACTTGGGGCTTTAAACAAATTACCTAGTTTAGATCGTCTACTTAGCGAAAGTCGTAAGTTTAAAGGTTGTCCAGTACTTGGCACTCAAACCTCCGCTCAAATTACTAAAATCTATAGCGACGAGGATAAGCGAATCCTATTGCAAGGCACAAAAACCAAGCTAATTCTCAACTGTGCCGATCCCCAAACTGCAAAGACCATGTCTGATATTATTGGTAAACAAGAGATTATTCATCAATCCAATAATCGTAGCCGTAGCCGTAGTTTTAATAAAGGTCAAAGTGGGACTAGCAGTAGTCTCACACAAAATGAACAACTAAGAGAATCTTATGTTGTTACCCCTTCTCAATTACAAGATTTACCCGATCTAACTGGCTATCTCAAAATTTCTAGTCTACCTACATCATTTATTGAGCTTAAACATCAACAATTTTCGCGTCGTCATCCAAGATTTATCTCTACTGAAGCTTCATCTGATGGTGAAAAAAAAGAAAAAGAAAAAGAAAAAGAAACTATTAAACAACATTGGCAAAAATTGAATCTTGAAAAATAAGAATTTTTGTCACCTGTTCTCTAAACATCATGGCCTGACCCCCAAAAAATCGGCATCAAGAAACTAATTCTCCCTTTAAAAGATTGAGATTGAATGCCCAACTATCTCAAGAACAATTAGCCAGAGAAATTAGTGTAGCGATTTCCACTATTCGGCGTTGGTCAAAAGGTCAAGCCGAACCTACTATGACAGTTGCCCAAATGAAAAAATTTGGCTCTTGTGTTAAACACAAGTTTGATGACTTGCCTAACTCACTTTTGCCTCTCAAAAATAGTAGTGCGATTAAAACTAGCAAATAATAATTAGCTTCCGTGCCAATTGTGCTCTTGAAAATATGAAAATAGCAGTCTCGCTGCGACTGCTTTTCTAAGGTAGTTGGCGTAGCGAATCGTCGTATCGCCTATAAAAAACAATGAGAGCAGCACAATCAATATGCGATAGACGACAACTACCAACCCCTGGGAAAAATAAGGATTCTCTATCTGGTTTAATAGTTCGGTACAGCTTAATCAACAACAAAATTAGGCGAAAAGAAGAAAAGGTGGGATTGTTTCTTTCTCTTTGATCATCTTGACCAGTTGATTACCCGATGCTTTTTTATCTATTGGCAAATAGGTGACACTAGATTTTAACTTATGGCATTGATCTTGAAGAAGTGCGAACGTATATCTAAAAACTTGTTTATATCCTTCAGTTTCTTCGTAAATATCATCTTGAGCCATTTTATTTAAATTTTCTTCAACCAAATATACATTTTTAGGATAGGGAGATAACCACTCAAATAAATCGCTTAGTATCCCCTGTGGTTCACCATTTTTCGGATTAGAAACCAACGAAATAAAACTAGGGACAAAGCAACTGATTAAACCTTCACCATATGCTTTAGCTAAGATAAAAGGACTCGACGTAACAATGATTGGATAATTCGATAGTCGCAATAATTCAATATTTTTTAACCCTATTTTATCCCTAACTTTATTTTTGACAAACTTAAGATTTGGCCACATCGTTAGCTGATTTAATATTTTATCTTCAACCAAACCACGATATACATGATGTCCAAAAATTACATCAGAGAAATGAGGAACAAGCCCAGCATAAATGGGCTTACTTAAATTTAACTGAATCTCTTCTGGATCATCAAAAATAACCACCAACTCACCAATAGCCAAGCCACTACCAAGCTGGAACTTTTTCGGTAGCCGCTTAATTTCGGCATACTTTCCAATATATCCACCATTTACTCTTAATTTGCTTTTGAACTGATAAAAATGTAAGTTTACTTCATGTTGAAGAATTCCCCAGCCGTAATCCAAACAGTCATCGAAACTGCCAGTAATTGCAAAATCCCAAAGATCTTTATGTCTACCTAAAGCACAAACCCATTTTGATTCTTTACCATTTAATCTTCGGATAGATGATTTACTCCCTTGATGTGAACTATCACGATTATTTTTCATCATTTTTTCTTAATCTGTGAAACAAAACTTTGATCCCATAACTTATTTAAACTCGGCTTTTTATTAATAGATTTTAGACTTTTTTGGCAAAAATCTGTCATTTTACGAGCTGTCAGCTTCTAGCTATCAGCTTTCATTGTGCCCTTGTGGTATAGATCTAAAGCTTACTTAAATAAAGGCGTAAAGCTGCAGGCTGCTTTGTGCGCTATTTGGTTTAAAACTCCACCTTCGTGTATGTGTCTTAAATCAGTTGGGGTCTACAACCCCATTTGATTGGCTGAGAGCTGAGAGCTTTGAGCTACGAACAAAGTGAGTTAAATTCCATAAGAATATTGTTGCTCGGGTTCAGTTTGGATAATTTTATGGAATATTTCTTCATATTCATCCAAGGTGATTTTTGATGATTCATCTTTCTCAAAAAGACCTCTTGAAGGTATAGCGAATCGACTTTGATCTTTTCCTCGCACTGGTCTAGCAAAGGAGGCCTCCATTAAAATTTTGGCTAAAGCGTTACTAGTGGTTCTATTGGTAATTGCTGGTTTGAATCTTTTTCGCTCAGCTAGAAGCTCACTAAGCAGTACATTTTGAGCGAGATTGTGATGACGATCCGTAAAAAATAATTCGTCATGCGCTCGCTCAACTGCTCCAGCTATTTCAGCAGGTGAACAACCGCGATAAACCAAAAATAACTGTCGCCACTGGGTATCTGATAACTGTTGGTATAAAGCCCCAAAATGTTTAGATAAATGGATTTTGAAAACTTCCCACATAGCACCATTATGAAGCGATGAAGGGAAAAACCAAATATACTGAAATCTACGAATCAGTTCAGGGGGAAGCATATCAAGATGGTTGATAGTCGCCAACATGATTGATGGGGATTCATGATCCTGCATCCAAGTTAGTAATTTACCTGCCATCTTAGCCAGAATTCCACCGTCTTTTCCTGAGTTCCACCCTGCAAATGCTTTCTCAAATTCATCAAAGAAAAGTACGCAATTGCCAATACCATCAACAACGTCTAGAACATATTGCAACTTAGCCAAGGAACTAGATAAATCTGATTCCAATAGTTCATTCCAATCGCATGAAATTAGAGTGGCGTTCAATTTTGAACTCATCATTTTGGAAACTAAAGATTTACCTGTTCCTGGCAGCCCCCATAGACAACAGCCTTTGGGTGGTCTAAGACCTCTAGCTCGTGCTTCAGGACTAAAAAGCCGACTGATTTTTCTTAAATCGCGTTCTAATTCGTCCAAACCGCCTACATTATCAACATCAGGCTTAGGAACTATTCTCAAACCTCGTCGGGCTAATTTACTTGTTTTGTATTGTCTTATTCTCTGGGTTAAACTCGATTGATCTTCTCCTTGATCGAGCAAGATTTTGATTTCCCCTCTTGATAGACCAAAACAAGCTTGATTTAAAGATGGTTCAGCCATCTCTCCAAAAGAGTCGAGTAGAAAATCTTGAATTTCAATCAAATCAGGAATTTTGTATTCTAATACTGGGATTATTGACGAGAGCGATAAAGGAATGAGGATTTTTTCATCAACTAAAATGATTTGGTGAGCGCACGAATCATTACTTGACACTTGAGTTTGAAAATAAAAATTTCTTAGTTGACAACCTAATTGATAGTCAACTTCTCCCAGACCCTCAATTATTAAGATTGCTTCTTTTTTTAATTCACTTAATACAGAAATTAAATGCTCAGTGGCACAATAGTTAGTAGCAGATAACTTGAACTCTTCTATTGACTGATTCACTGTGACTTTTTGTAAGTATTTATAACCTGAATTCCAAAAGAAAATATCTTTTGATTGGTCACAATAGTTACTTATTTCCTGGAGCAAAAATAACCGATCGACTAAATTAAATTTAATGGCAGCAATGCTATATCTAGATAACTGCTGCCAGTCTTTTTGACTTGTTATCATTGGTTTGTCTTTTAGTTGTCTTTTAACAATAAAAGTCTAGTTAAACTGAGATCTTGCAAGCCTTACAGAAAAACCTAATAATGGAAGCGTAACAATCAATTTTAGACCCAAAGGGTGGGCGGTTAGAGTCGAGGAGGATGTTTCCTCCGACGGGGCGGTGCGCTTTTCCTTTTAACCTTTCCCCCGAAGGTTCTCTTGAGATCGCCTCAAGAGCTTGCCGAAGGCAGCGCATTCCGCGCCTTTACCCAAATATCACAGTTTAATTACAGGCTAGGTGCAAGATCTCAGTTAAAGCTACGTTCCCTTGGTGGCTCTGTCCAAACAAAGCAGTAGCCAGATGTCGCTTTAGCTGAACCAATCTCAATGGTTACGTTCAAAGAAGACACTTTTTTTTGACATTCTTGACCCAGTAAATCCTCGTTCCAGTCAAGTAAATCCTTAGCGAATTTTCCCTCTTTGCTTTGGGCCCATTCGAGAAGACCAATTTCGGTTGGGCTGAGATTAACCGTATTTGCTTTGGCTAATACCGCCTTATCAAAACTCCACCCAGAGGCAAAACCTACACTTAAAGCCGTTGCAGTGGAGATTGCATTAACAAGACGAATCCATACCAAAGATTTGAAGAAGCCTTTTTTTGATTCAATCCCGTTATCTTCTAAAGTTTTGGCGATCGCATTATTTAACTTAGCAATGGAAATATCTAAAGCTACTTGGCGATGTTGTTCTAGTCGATCGCCTTGAAAATTGAGAACCCTTTGAAAATAATTATCAAGGCTTTTTTCAAGACTATTAGGTGCATTTTCGAGCAATATTTGATTGATGCGACAAGATAGAAGAATTAAAAAGTAAGGATCGTCTTGCTTAATACCTGACATCCGAACTAACTTTCTGACTTGACGCTGAACCAATGGAGGCTGGTACATCAAAACCTGATCCATTAAGTCTGGTTCTTTTCCAGTTAGTTCGGTCAAATGTTTAACTTCAGGCCTTTTACTATCCATATCTAACTTGCTAGTATTTCAGCCCTAGTAGCAATGGGAAGTCTATTTCGTTGACGATATTCTTTTTGTTCGATGGCAATCTTGGTTAAACCTTGAGGTTGATTGATTTTTTCCGGGAAAACACCATCAAATAATGCATCAACTTGACTGAGAAAATTCTTGACTTTTTGCTTGACTGTAAATTTTTGACCATTGCCTAAACCTCTGTATGACAGAGAATTTTGGTCGCATTTGAACTGCAAGTCTGAATCCAACTCAGGAAGCATTAGTATTGGTATATCGTAAGTCTTAATCGCTTCCATTAGCGGTGTGTATTCTTCTAGATAATGATAAGTACCTGCACAAGTCAGACGACCAGGATTTAAGACCAAACAATGGGGTAAATCCTCCATCGAATATTCTTGAAGCTGAGTGATGAATCGATCAATACTCCGATAGCATCCATCACTAACAAAAAAATAAATGATGTTAGCGTAGTATTCTTTGGCCTCAACACTCGTTAAAATTTTCGTTCTTCTTAGCCAGGAATCAAACTGTTGACATACGTTGGAAGGCAGATTGACAATGACGGTTTTGTCAGAGGCTCGATCAATAATCAAATCTGGTTCATTTTTTTGAAACTTATTGTCTGAAAACATTACTTTATCGTAACTGTCAGAATAAACAGAACTGACATCATCGATAGTAGGATCGGCTTCGATTAAAGTAAATTCATCTGTCCAACCTTTGGCAATAAAGTAATCCAACATACATCTAGAGAAGAAACTTTTCCCAACTCCTCCTTTTTCTCCTCCAACAAAATAGATGCTATTTTTAGCGGAAGTTTCCCGATTATTTGCGGAAATATCGCTTTTTTTCGGGGATTTTGAGGCGTATTTTTCCATTTTTTGCTTAAATGCTATTTTACTCATAATTAATTAGCTATGCTATAAGAGAGTCGATCATAGATAAGTCTTTAGTTTGAGTCTTTTGACTTGGCTTTGGCGGTAAAGTTTGACTCTTATGATCCCCACCCCAATCACTTTCGGGGTGGGGATCATGAGTGATATTTGAGGGGGAATGTTGAGTCAGAGAATTTGAATTTAAATTTTGCTTTTCTTGTTCTAGATTAATTTTTGATATTTCGTATTGCGTCACAAAAAATTGCAGATTTTTTAAGCAAATTTCTTGTAATTGTTCTTGAGACATATCTTTATTTGTCTTTTTTAAAACTTCATAACCATTGATAAACATAATATAATCTCTAACTTTTTGGCTGACATTAAAATCGCTTTTCTTTAATTCTTCAATTATTTTGCCGATCGTCGAATTTTTGACATATCTTATTTGTAAGACTCCATCGGTTTTTCTAGACATAATTTACTCTTGCTTAATCTACTTTGTTCATGTATTTATGCAATCCAAATGCATCGATAAATCTAAAAGCCAATTGATCTTCTGGCTGAAAATTTGAAAAAAACAAATCATTAATTTCCTTAGCTAAATCGACAGACCAGTCTATATTACTCCAATCAAAACAATCTTTTAACTCTTCTTTGAAATATTGAGCAGCCCCACCAAGAATCATTATTTCATGTAAATAACTGGGTATTTGACTGTCTAACCAATTAGATATTCTATTCCATAATTTTTCTCGTGAGTTTTTTATAGCACATTTTATTTTTTTCAACTCGACCTGTTGATTTCTTTGATTACTCCCTTTAATTAAACAAGATAAGATCTGGTCTGATTGATTTGAATCTTTAAATACTTGAGGAATAATAAATTCTAAATCTTCTATTTTTTGACCGATTGAGTTATTTTTAATATCCTTAATTAAGTCAAAAAATCCCGTACTTATAGTTTCTGCATGAAACAGGCTACCTTGTTCAAATATTAAACTTATTTTTTTTAATTAATTCCCAAGATTTTACGAAAAGCTTTGATTAAAGCACGCTTTATTACAGGTATGTTTGATTGAGTCAACTATTAAAGCACGCTTTATTACAGGTATGTTTGATTAATTAAATACATACTTGCTCTCAAGACTTGATTAATTATTTTTGATGCGACTAGATACTCTCAATATACATAATTTTTTTGACTTAAATTCAATTATCAAGTTATGTTAACTTTTTGACTTGATTTTGGTACTGCACGGGGTAGTACAGAATCGCTCTGGGTACTGCACGGGGTATTACCCAGACCAAACTACAAGTATAATTCTAAAACGGAATTTACTGTAATTAAAAATTTTAGTATTGCACGGTGCAGTACAGAATCGCTCTGAGTACTGCACGGGGGAGTACAGATGATGATTTTTGAGCAATTATTAAATTTCTCTTTTTTTGTAGTACGTAGATCCCTAGCAATATCAAATGGGACTTTTTTTTGCTGCTTGATATTTTTAATTGAAATCAGTAGATTTTGAATTGTTGATGCAGAACCGAAAAAAGATTGAGCGGCATTATCTATCAAAGACTACAGCTAAACTTCATAATTATTTTCTGATGAAAACAGATACAGAAGCCAAAGATCTTCTAAGACTTCTAGTTCCCACAGAAGTTAAAGAAACCTTGAAGAAAATTGCCAACAGCAAAAATACATCTCTCAACAATATTGGCAATCTTATGTTGAACCAACAGTTAAATCGAAAACCAGATTTAATGATGGGACTTGAATTGGCAATCAATCAAATCAACGTTAACCAAGAATTACTCCCACAATATCGCCAACTTATTTCTTCTTACACTTTGTTGAAATTAGAATCTGAAGTTGCTCTATTGAAATTTCGCTCGACCCTGAATTCAGATTCCTTCTTTGAGAAGGGCGACCGTTTTATGAGGGAAGCAAAAAATCTTGTTCACTACTTAGATCGACAACACAGGACTCGTTCATTTTGATTGCCAACGTAAATAGAGCTAAAAGTTTCAGCTCAACCATACGATATGTTTTAGCCGCCAAAAAAAACCTAAAGTTGTCTTCGCTAACTTTATCGAAGCATTAATTGATGACAACATTCCTCAAATAGTCGCCCGATTCAACAGCCAAGCGGCTTTTAACCATCGTGTCAAAAAGCCTGTTTATCATCTGTCGATTTTTCCAGCAATTGATGATTCTTTGTCTGACATTGATTGGTCAACCGTTCCCCGCCTTGCAAAGGAGGAGCGACCCTGGCGGTTGCGGAGCAAGTCTTTTTGACTCGGTTGCCTCACCCAAGGAACGCGCAAGAAATGCGGGGCTTGCGGTTGACCGCCTTCCGCGGTCAGAACTAGCATTTCCATTAATTGATGAATTAAAGCTTAGCAACCATCAAGCGATCACCGTTTTACATCATGATACTTATTTCCCCAACAGCAACAAGCTGAGAAAACATCTGCACATAGTAGTTAATGCGGTGGGAGACAACGCTAAATGTGCCAACTTTCTATTTCTATTACGACTACTATAAAATCGAAAATTTCCGGCGAAATGCCCGAACGAGAACGCAACTTCACCCAATTAGGAATGGAAAATACACAAGACAACACAACAAAAAAAGATCTTCAATTTGCCAAAATAAGTACTCAACAGACTCAGATTCTGCAACACGTCAAGTTAGAAGTATCTATTTCTCCTCAAGAAATTTATGACAAATTTCTCAAATATTTTCAATCAGTTGACAAGTTTTTTGCTCAAACTAATCAATCAGCTTATAAATCAACTTATCAAGTTAAAACTAAGTTATTTGGTCAGATTACTTTGAACTTATCTAAACATAATCAAAATATTTTATTGTCACAAGATAATACTTATATATATTATGCTAACCTACAAAATAATCACTGGCATGAAAAACAAAATCGTTTATCACTTGAGCAGATTAAACAGATTAAAAAGCTACCTCAGACTCAATCAGAAATTGCTAAAGAATATTCAGCAAAATATTTAACAAGATTACTAGCTAGTAAATTACGTGAAGCTCAAACTAGACAAAAAATAATTAAATGGAAATTTAATGATGAAAATCAATCGCCTAGCTTCTATACTTTTAAAGTTTTTCAAGTATCTAAACAAAAGCCGATATCTATATTAGGAACAAATGAAAGTAATTCAAGTATTTTTGAGGCAAAAATTTATAATAATGGAGTAATTGATATTATCAAAAATCTCATTTTTTGGCAATCTATTAATAGTTTAATTGACCAACAGTTAGAAGCAAAAGATAAATTCTTCTGAGAACACATAAGAATTAGTAGAATCCCGAAAATTGACAACACGAAAATTTAAAAAAAATATGATTGACGACACATTAGAACAGCCAAAAAATAGCTGGGATTTGAAAGATTATATCGCCATTGGTATATGTATTTTTGGCTCAGTCTACTTTGTTCTTGGAGAGCCAAGAGTATTGGCAGTATTAGCTTTTTCCAGCTTCACAACTTTGGCAAGCTTGACTCTGCTCAATTTTCTGGGTCATAAACTGCTCCAGAAAAAAATTAAGTGGGCAAAATGGCATTTTTTAGCCCTGGCATTAGGGATTACCCTCTGCTTTACAGGACTTGAACAATCATCTCATGCATTGGTATTTGAAGCATTAGAAGAGGCTATGACCGATGTGTTGACTGCCACAGGTGATTCGATCGATGAGTCGATTATCACAGGTTTATTTACGTTTTTCAGGGTTGTCCTCGTCTTGGCTTTTATTGGTGGAATGATCTTTGCCATCACTCAAGGATTGCAAGGATCGGATTGGAGACCGATCGTCAACGCTATGGGAATTGGTGTTGGCGTAATTCTGGCAATTGAGGTACTTACAAATCTCGTTGTTGGCACATGAATATAAGAGATAAGCAGCAAGACGAATACATTAAAGTGATCGCTGCTCTGGGGGAAACTCCTAAGTTTCTCTCAATTCCCCAAGATCTGATTATTCCTTGGGCAATAATTGCAGGTGGCACGTTTTTCGTTTTTAATGTTTTATTTGGTTTGAGTCTGGAATGGTTCTTGGCAATATCTATCTGGCTCTGTGGGGCATGGTGGGTATTAACAGGGTCTAAAAGTTATCAATTTACCGATCGGCTTTTTCCTCTTCCTGGCAAAGAATATATCAACATTAATACTCTTTTTGTTGATGCTACCGATGTTGTTCGTTTTAGACGCAAAATGAAGCATAAAACTAGATCGCAAACCAGAAAAACTAGGGGCGGTAAAAAAGAGCGAGTAGTCCCATTTCAAATAGAGTCTGATTTGCATTCAATCATGCAGATTGAGATAGGAGCGGATAATTTTTCGGTTTTGCTAAGATGCGACCATGAAAATAACTGGTCGGCAAGTATTCCCTTCGCTCTAGAAGGTGTTCATCCTGAGTTATATCCCGAAGAAATAAGTGACCAGGTTGAAAGTCTCAGTGAAGCTTTGAAAGACATCCCCATGGGGGAAAGTCTGACAATGATGCTCGGTTGTCGTAGTCACTATCGCCAAAGACAAGAACAACTGCACATCTTTTCAGACTTGAACCAAGCTAATAATAAATTGCCCTTAGTTGATGTACTCTTGGCTTCTGAGGAATTAAGAGTAAAAGATCTTACCCAACTCGGATTCCGCCAGGAGTGGTCGCAGTATGCTTTTGTTACTTGGACGCGTAACAAACAAGCCTTAAGGAAACAAAACGATCTCTTGGGCAGAACCATGAATTGGCTGGGTAATATGATTGATTCAGGCGCAAAAAAACTGACCGATACCGATTCAATGCATCAGCGTAATATATATATTCAGCTAGCTAAAGAAATTTATGAAAATAGTTATTATCCTTGGAAAATAACCCTTGGAACAAAAGCTGGACTCAGTTTTCGTAATTTAAATCCCTCAGAAATTTGGGCAGATTTGCTCTGGTATCGATTTAACCAAGGATCTCCACCACCAGTTCCTCAATTAGTCACGGTTACTCAAAAAAGAAATGATTTTGATTTTCAGGTTATTGTCAACAATCCACATCATCCTAAAGATATTGTCTCCGTTCTAATTGAAGGAGAACAGGGCAGATCTACTTGCCCCCAGCATTATTCTCGTCGTGACTTAGTTGCTGCTAATGGTGAAGTCATTGCCACCATGAGTTTAGAAAAACCACCATCTGGTTGGCCCAATCAAAAAGAGCAGCTGAGATGGATTTGGCAAAAACTCAGCGATACTAACGTTAAAGATACTGAAGTTTGGCTCGAAATTTCTAATGGGGATAAAGAACTGGCGCACGATAATTTAGTCAAGCTTTCTAAGCAAAGCACGGCATCTAATTTTTATGCGGTGCAAGAGGGGGCTGCTATGGATGTGGGAGCTACTTTAAAACAAGAAGAATCACTATTAGCTCAAGAAAGACTCCACCAAGGAGCGCAACCTCTATTCGTGGCATTAACAATGTTGGTCTTTCGGGATCATCCTCAAAATCTGGAGAGAGCTTGTAATCGTCTGTCTAATTCTTTTGGTAATGCTAAGTTAATTAGAGAACGCCAAGTTTGCTGGAAGCTTTGGACGGAGACTTTCCCTTTTAATTCTCAACGCCAATTAAAATCGACAGCTCTATTTACCGAGCGTAGACCTACTTTAGATAGTACTTCGGCAATTGGATTACTACCAATTACCAAGCCCAAAAATTTGAACTCTGACGGCTTAGAGTTAATCCATCGTGAAGGAGGCTATCCACTTCACATTGATTTATTCAAACACAATGAAAGAGCGATTATTACTGGGAAATCAGGCTCAGGAAAAAGCGTACTTTCATTTGGCATTATCAAACAAGCTTTGGCTCAAGGTATACGCGTGGTTGGCATGGATATGTCTAATGCTGGTGAATCCACATTTGAGTTGATTACCAATTTGCTTGGGGATCAAGGTGCCTACATCAACATAATTGAACACAGCTTTAATCTTCTACAACCACCCGATTTACGCAGATTTGAAGCCAAAAAAAGAGCTGACCGACTCAGAATCTGGCAAAACTTTACGCGCAAAGTAATAGTTTCTTTGGCGATGGGCAACATTCAAAATCCTGAATTGCTAGAGCGTGTAGACTCAATTATTTTGCGCCTTTTAGATATCTTTTTCAAAGATGAAGTTATTACCCAGAGGTACAACAAAGCATTCGATCGCGGTTGGAAATCAGTAGAATGGCAAAATATGCCCACATTAGAGGACCTACTCTTCTTTTGCTCTAAAGAAAAACTGGGACTATATGATTTTGGGGGGATTGATGAAAGAGCAATTAATCAAATCAACAACCAAGTTGGTGCTAAATTAATCGACCCCAATATTGGTGATGCGATTGGTAAGCCATCTAATATTTCTCCTGAACCTGTAATGCAATTCTTTGCCTTATCAGGACTGAGCAATGAAAATAATGCTTACATTATGGCTTTGGTGGCGCAAATGGCTTGCCTGAATGCTGCGCTACAACATCCGAAGAGTCTATTCGTGATGGACGAATGTTCTGTATTGCTTGCCAAGAGAGGATTTTCTGAAGTAGTAGGGGAGCGATTTGCTACTGGACGCAAAGAAGGTCAAAGCGTACTGGTTATTGGACAAGATATTGAAGCCATTCTTAATTGCCCCAACAGTAGTCAGATTATGACCAATACGGATATTATGCTGATTGGCAAAACTACTAGCGATTCAGCACAAACATATTCCCAAAAGCTGAAAATTCCCCCCTACATCATTAATAAAAATGCTGCGGAAAATTATCGAGCGAATAGGCAATATTTATATTCTCATTGGTTAGTATCACGAGACAATCGTTTCTGGGATTGTCTTTACTTTCCCAGCATTTTTGAACTGGCAGCTTTAGCCAATAGTTCTGATGAAAAAGCGGCGAGAAATCGAATCCTCCAAAAATATTCTGATACCCCTAAAGATCTTCTGATGGCTACAGGAGAATTTGCCTGTCTTTTTTACAAGGCAAGTATTTCAGGCATTTCAATTACTGACATCTACCAAAAACAAAAAGATGAAAAAACTAATCCCCAAATCGCTGCCTAATCTTCAGTTAGTTCTATTATCCACAGCATCAATTTTGTGTCTAAATAGTATTGTTCCGACCGTAGTATTGGCACAAAATTCTGATTTCAATGAAAATCCCAATCTTGAATTAAATAGTGACGGTATTTTGGATCGCCTTGGAGATCAAGTTATTGATTTTGTTGGCGATAATATTCAAGTGACTGACTTTCTCACCGATATTTTTCAAGACTTTCAAAGCGTTGTTGGCGATATTCAGACTTTTTTGAGTGAGCGTGGCATTGAAGTTACCCTCGGCGATCTTGGTCTGCCCAGTCTTGAAGAGGCTAAAGCAATTTTTACAGAAGATGCAGAGCTTGACAAACTTAGCGATCTTTTTGGCAGTCAAACTGGTAGTACTTTTGACAATCGGGATAAATTGCTAGAGCAGTATTTAAGGGATATCAGTGAAGAATATTCGTCAAACAGTGCTTTGTCCGAAGAAGGCCAAGAAAAAATCACCGAAAAGATTTCAATTGCTAACTCGACTGCTGAAACATCTTTGACTTTGGCTGATGATAGTTCTACTCAAGATGTTTCTCAAAATATCTTGAGAAATATTTCTAATCAATTGTCTTTACAACAGCAGATAGATGCTATGGCAATGTTTGAGATGCAAGAGGATAAAATTGGGAAAAGTCTCTCTCTCCAGATGAACTCGGAGGCTTTAACTGAGATTTCCAAGCAAACTACTCGCTCTCAAAGAGAATCTATAGCTGCCAATAGAGATTATCTGGGTTCTATCTTTGAAATTACCATTCCAGGAAAGAGAGATTAATGTCAACTATTTTTTCTCTAAGTAAAAACATTCAATTGATCGCCCAACAAAATGCCATTGGCAATGAATATGCTCAAGGCATTTTAGAACGGTCGAATACTCTAACTACAAATACAGCCCAAAGCTGGGACAGAATTTGGGATATTACTGTCAATCCAGGCGAACCACTTTGGCAAGCTTTGGTGAATATTGGTGCTTTGATCGCTACTGTTTCGATAATTTATCTGGCTGTTATTGAAGGAGATCGATTAATTAATAATCCTACTTGGCGAAGATTAATTACTATGCTACGGTTTCCTCTGGGTATAGTAGTCTTGCTTGGAGGCAATGGCTTTTTTCTGGCTGGAATCGTTAGATATATTCGTGCAGTTGCCTACTCAATTCTTGTACAAGTCTTAGATTTTACTTTTGCGGGCATTAGCATATCTGATGCACTCCAAAAAATCCAAAATACTTCTGTAGCTAATGCCCGTGCCAGAGAAATATTTGCCGATTGTATTGATAAAACTGGTTTAGCTCTGAATGATTGCCTAACAGATCCAGCTAAAACTCAGCAAGCAACAGACTTATTACAAGCTCTTTCAGGAGCTAACGGTCAAACAGCCCCCTTGAACGGTAATTTACTGACTCAGACTGGAAATTTCTTAGTGGGAAATTTAACGGGAGCTATCGCACTTCCATTTCTGAACATTATTACAGTTTTCTTGATTGGCTTTCAATGGGCTTTTATTAACGGCATTGAAGTGGCTTTACTTCTGACTGGTTTATTTGCCCCAGTCGCTCTAGGTTTTTCCATGATTCCTTCTGCTGGTCCAACTATATTTGCTTGGCTTTCTGGTTATGTAGCACTGTTCTTAATGCAATTGGGATACGTCATTATCGTTGGTCTTACCGCCAATATTTTGGCTTTGACCGAACAAGCTGGTCAGCCCATAAGCTCAACCATTACTGATATTGCTTTTCTGGTGTTTTTATCGATAGTTGCGCCAACTTTGGCTGTAGCAATCGCCAAAGCTGGAGGAGAGGCTTTATTTGATGGTATATCTCGTGCCACAAAAACATCAATACGTATTGCTGCTTCGTTTGCTGGGATTAGAGTTTAGCTTTTTAATACATGAATAATATACGTAAAAAAACACAGCCGCCATCGCCATCTTTTGAGCTAAAAACTAAAAGTGACTTAGTCCATGTCAAGGATACCAACAAAGTAGTTGTAGTTTTTACCCTACTTGCTAGTAGTATAATAATTTCTTCATTAGCTAGCTTAATTTTGGTATTCACCAATCATGCTTTAGCTCAAAAACAGAGAATTTATGTTGAGCAGCCTAATGGCTTAATCGAAGCGGCATCAGAACAGGATGCGGATTATCGCTCTAATGAAGTTATCAAACAGACACTTAGCAATTGGCTTTATCTTACTTGGGAATGGGATGGTCGAATCTCTGGGTCAGAGGAATTAGATCGCGGCGTAAACTTAAAAAATGAACCCAACAATGTCAAAGTTCCCTCAAAAGTTTACGCCGCCTCATATTTAATTGAAGATGGTTTTCGACAGGAATTCCTTAAAGGAATGTCACAGTTAGTTCCTAAGTCTGTATATCAAGGTGATTTAACCAGTAATCTGAACATTTACGATATTAGTGACCCAGTTAGAAACAAGGATAAATACGAGGTTCAAGTAGTTGCTACTCGTATTGACATTTCAACTAGTGGTGAAGAAGCTCAGACAAAATTTAATAAGATTTTTGTCTTTGAGACAATTGAGCCTTACCGCTTGGTCTTAGGAGAATCTGAACCTAGTGCCTTTAGGAAACAACTGAATCAACTGATGAAAAATGGCTTAATCATCACAGAAATTAGAAATATTTAACGTACTCCAAACAGTTAATCAATAGGTTTCCCCAGGAAAATACTATGCCCAACACTCAAACTGAACCTGAAGTCATTGATACAACTTCAGGTTCAACTGAATCTAATAAGATCAATTTATCTCCAGAAGAAGTAAAAAATATAGCCAATCATAGTTCAGTCACAACGGGAGAAATTGAAGAAGAAGAACTTGAACCTAATTTAGAGTCAACTAGTTTATCTGTGGATGACCCCCCCTTTTTTGGCGAGAATAATCCTTTATTTCGGATTTTTGCCGCCTTAGTAATAACTGGAGCTTTAGCTATAGCTGTTTTATTTGTTTGGTCTTTTTGGGGCAAGATTACTGGTGAAAATAATATTGTTTCAGAAAAAACCCAAAAAACCGAAGATCTTAATTCATCGCCCAAAATTAATCCGATCAATAGATATAGAGCTAAACTTGCTCTAATCAACCAAGACGGAGATCTTCAACCAAAACCTGAACCAAAACCTGAACCAAGACCCGAACCAAAACCCGAACCAAGACTCGAACCAAGACCCGAACCAAGATCCCAACCAAGACCTGAAAAGCAGGTAATTGCTAACCCTTTAGATCAATGGGCTACTCTTTCTCAGCTTGGTACAACAACTGGGGATAGCTTAACTGCACAAAATAATCTTCAAGCCCAACAGCAAATAGCAGCATCTCAAATCGACCAAAACAACCCGATTCAAAACGTAGCTAAAGAGTCCTCTACCGATACCGATAAGAATATATCAAACAATCTAGAGCGACAAATCAATAAAGGGCAAGTAGGTCTAATTGCTAGCGTTTCTATCGGTCAAAATGCCTTGAGTGATGAAACTAAGGTAGAAAGAGAATTTGACAAATTAAGTCCTGGGGCAAGAGATCTTTTATCTGAACCTGATAATTCTTATTTATTAAGTAAGAGAGAACAATTTAAACAGCAAGATCGCGCAATCTCTAGCCAACTCAAATATTTATCTAATTTGGGAACCTCGTTCGGCGCTCAACCTCAGACAGCAAGCCTCGTATCAACGACTAACATCAACCAGGATTCATTACTGCCAAATAACAGTAGTAAATCCCTGAGTAATAGTTTTAGTGCATCTTCAACCAAAAATGTACCCCTTGGTTCTGTCGTAGCTGGAGTAATGTCTACTCCTGTTATTTGGAGCGCAGGAGTAGACCTATCACAAACCAGAGCCACAATTAATCTCTCTGAACCTCTTTTAGCTGAAGATGGTTCAGTTGCTCTATCGGCTAATTCCAGCATCATCGTCGAAGTTAAATCGGTTAATGACAACGGTTTAGTAATTCTCAATGCGATCGCCGTTTCTTATCAAGATAGTCAAGGAGGATTGAAGCAGCAACCTCTTCCTCCAGGAGCTTTATTAATTCGAGGGGAGAAAAATCAACCTTTAATCACCGAAAGTACTCTTGATTCAGGTGGCACAATTTTGGGACAAGATCTCTTAATTGGTGCTTTAGGTGCTGGTGAAAGAGGGTTTGAAGTCTTAAATGAACCAAGCGCGCGTACTGTGGTTTCAGATGATGGATTCTTTCGTAGCACAGAAAATCGTGATGCTTCCTTGATTAATGGAGCAGCAGAAGGGGTTTTTAGCACTGAAAAAGAAAGACTCGATAAACGTGACGACCGAATCATTGATGAAGAATTAGCTCGCACCAAAATTTATCAAGTCAAAGCTGATACTCCCGTTTCAATTTATGTCAATAGTTTTTTGGACATTACACAATAAATTTTTCACACTTACATTATGCGTAAAACTTTAATTACATTACTAATAGGAATAGGTGTTGGTATTTCTCCTATTACTCCTGTCACTGCTCAAACAACAATCATTGATGAGCAAACTGCTTCTTCTAAACCTACTGATATTTCAATAGCCGCAGGTAAAGCTACTGCTATTAGTTTCGAGAATGATGAAGTAATTACTTTTGTACTATTAAGCGATCAGTCTAAAAACATCTACACCCTTAATGCCCCGATTGAATCTGGCCAAGCTAAATCAATTTTTCTGCGGCAAATTCAGAATTTAACTATTCCTGGTACTACTACTACGGAAAATCCCAATTTGTTTGTTGTGACAACCAACGCCAAAGGAAAACAAATTGAGTATGAATTCATCCTCAATAATAGCGATGAAGATATAGATAGCTATCAAATTGCTATTAAGCCAGCCCAGGCCAAGCCCAAACCCAAAATTGCCCAAACCCCTTTGAACGAAATTCAAACGGATTTAGGGGCAGCTATGCCCGAAGATATTCAACTTGGACTAGAAACTAAATTAAAAAAAGGTTTGCTAAAGCCTAATGATCCCTTAGTTTTTTCTGTTAGCGAATACATCGGCTTGACCATGAATGGAACGAATACCAACAAAGCAATTGAACAAGTAGAAGTTCCAATATCTATTCTGCAAAAACTAGGGAGAATTGGTCTAGAAGAAGACGCTAGAAGACGATTATTGCCTCTTGACCCTCGACCATTAGAACGTGAAATCACCGAAACTTCTCGTGTCCCCCAAAAATCAAAATTACTGAAATAGATGAAACTACCAGTGAGTTTTAGCTTACTTGCTATTGCTCTTGCTACTTACACCTTAAAATTCATAGCCGTTGCTATGGAAACTGAGCTTAAATTATTTCCCGACTTTAATCAAATTTCTTTTTCAGATTTTGGTCGAATCCAAGTTGATGGAGAAATCGGAGATGAATATAATCAGCTTGCTGGATACGATGTATCTCGCCAATTCAGTGCAGGAGATCCCCCCGCTCAATTTCTTAAACTCGGTGACTTAGAAGCCTCTCTTGCACCAATGGACTTTACCTTATCAGAAATTATATGCTTATCTAATGAAGTTACTGATTCGACTGTTATACCGCTATCTGAATTTTCTTTAGCAGGCAAACAAACAATAAAGCAATTGGTTGAGGCTGTACCAGATCTAGGCCTGGAATATGCCTCAGATATTCCTCCAATTGCATCTGTTTTAGAACAATCTGGCTTTGCTGAAAAGGCGAATTTAGACTTACAAACCATCATCGACGATCGAGAGATCGCCGATTTAGAGCTTGATTCAATTGATTTATCGCAATTTTTTGTCGAAGATATTCCTAATTTGGACAAAACCCAGCTTGGCGATTTTGCCGACTATCAAGATAGTTTTATTGATGAAATTCCTGGCTTAGCCGAAGTCCCCTTGGCTGATTATCCTAATCCCATTACTCCTAATGGCACTTTTGTTGCCAGGATTGATTTGGTTTGGGGTGGTGCAGAAAGCGCTCGCCAAAGAACTATTAGTGGTTCTTATATTGATGGGTTTCAAGTTCCTTGTGAAACAAACTGTGAATATCTAGAGTTAGACGACATAGAAAACCTTGGTAGTGCAGTACAACTGCCCTTTGAAGGGAAACAATGGATTGCAGGGCGAGAGCATTTAGTTAACGGTGGTACAGGATGTTTCGCCCTGGGGAAAGAGCCGACTGGGATTCATCCTTTTGGAGACATTTTTAAAGAAGTCCTTTGGAGTACAGATGAATCTACTGATACCGCTAATGTTGTAATTTTTTTCAATATTAAAACTAGCTGTGGTGAATCTCCATATTTCATTGGCCCAGTTCCATTTCCTAATGGAAACGTAAAAATAAATGATTTGATTTTTGTTGGCACCCGAGGATAAACATTATCCATCACTTTGCCAGAGGCAAAAAAGCTAAATATATATATAGGAGACAAAAAATGAGCAAAGCTAAACATCGCCAAAAAGCTGATCTTCTGAACTTAGATCGTAAATTAACGTCCTCGCTGAAAATACCCAAAATAGGAAAAAACTCATTAGTTTTAAGTCTTTTAGATGAAGAGCAAAAAATCACCGTAGATCAACTTCTCAAAAAAGAAACGGATTATTACCAACTCGAAACCTTAAACGAGATCTTTTTTGATAATCTAGGCAGAGGAATTTTTTCTTGGACTGTTCAAAGTCAACCTGCCTATGTCCCTCAGGGTAATCTTCGTCCAACCCAAACAAAAGCGATTGCTTTAGTCAACATTTATAATCCCGAAACCGAATTCTGCTTGCACACCAAAATCTACCCTGATGATGCCAAATTAGGCACAATTAAAATACATCTTAAAGATACTTTTACTGGTTTAAAATCACTTTTGAGCGGTTAATTAATGTACCAAGTTTAGGCTATGGAAGCTGAACGTCTCTTTTGGACAAAAAAGTTCAACAATAATTAACTCAATGCTATCTAAAAAAAAGCAATACTCCTCATTAGATGAGCCAGTCTTACTAATTAATAGAAAAACATTATCAAATATAGATTCAATGCTGCTAGGTTTCGGAATATTTATTTTGTTATCTGTTTCTTTGAATTTGTTTGGGCTATTTCATCATATTCATTGACGTATTTCCCCATTTCCCTAACCCCTTCGCTTTCGGTCAAATTTGCCCCCTGGTCGGGGTGAGCGAAATTTACGGGGGCAAAAAAAATTCACATTTTAAAGTAATGAGTTTGAGCCTTATTTACTCATTACTTATTACTCATTACTTATTACTCATTACTCATTACTTCTTCGCGTCTCTATTATTTAACTCCCACACCTTTTTTCGTTCACCTCCCTGGTCGTATGTTCGATAAAACAATGTTCAAAATCTTTATATAACGCTAACGCTACTGGTTCAATATTTTCTAATAACTTGGCTTCAATCTGTTGCCAAGATACGGGAGAGTTTCCCCAATAATTGAGAGAATGACCGATCCAAACCTCAATTAATCTTCTCTGAGTCTTGGTATCTATCTTTTTCAAATTAGTGAATACAGGCAGAGAAATAAGATCTAGTGAACTTTTCTTCTTAAGGGATACTTCTATTTTTTTAAGAAGTTTTAAAGAACGATTAGCTGAATTATAATAAGATTGACATAATTGAATTAAATTGACAATTACTTGATTATAAATTGCATACTTTTCAATATTTAATTTAGATTCAAAACCGAGAGAAATAGCATTCCAGATACTTTCTTCTATCCCTTTATCTTCTAAAGTATTTACCGAAGAACTATTTAACTTCTCACTTAATCTAAAATAAGCTTGCCAAGAGGAGCTTTCTTTTTTTAGATAATTTATTCTTTGTTTTTCAAATTTATTTCTTAGCCAAGATAAGCCCTCTGATAATTTTTTAAAGAACAATATTAATTTTTGGGGACTTGCGTGATGACAGTCAGAGGCGACTAGCTTATCAAAAATTTTCAGAGTATTATCTCTGATACTATAATGAGCTTCTTGTGTTTTATTGATAATTTTTTGGAAAAAGTATTCCTCAAGGTTTGTTCTCTCTTGTTCTAATTGTTGAAGAGAAACAATTGTCTTTTTAGTTAACTCAATTTTTAATTTTAGTTGCTCTAGTAGAACATTAAAATAATTATTTTTAGTCACGTTCAAATTATTTAAAGTATCATCTAAATTTAATTGAACTTCTTGATTACTTTGCCATTGTTCAACTACTTCTTTAGCCATCCATAATTTCCAGTTGTCTAAAAGAATTTGTGAAGGATGACCAACTAATTGAGTTTTGAGAGTTTCGTTTTGATGAACCATAATTATATTGATTAACTTAATACCCACCGATATATGCCTAACAGATCAACAAATAAGAAAACTGAACCAGCATAAACAATCAAGCTTTTATCTTTAAAGAAATTTCTCTTACTTTCTGTTCTAAACTTTCCATATTACTCTAAATATAACGGTACAAATCCTGCTTTCTTGACAATTTTTTGTCCCGATTCGGCAATTAAAAAATTAGCATAAGCTAATCCTGCCTGTTCCTCACTAGTCCCATCCTCCCGATAAACTAAAAACAATCTTCGGGTTAAGGGATAAGTCCCCTTGGAATAGGCATCGAGATTAGGACTCATATCGATTAACGGCTCGATGTAATTATATGAGTTACCATCAGCCAATTTAAATATTTCTACTAATTGCTGATCTTGCACCAAAGATGCCGAAGCGAAAGATATAGCCCCTGGAGTAGCTATTACTTTGCGTAATGCCTGAGTATAATTTGGACTGTATTGAGTTGTTGAAGCAACTTCAGATGCCTCCAGCCCCAACATCGTTAAATTCTCATTATTCAACAACACGGGAACTATCGGTAAATCTTGAAGATCAGAGTCAATAGAATTCCAATTAGTTATTTTTCCTTCAAATATTGCTTTGACCTGCTGAGTGTTTAAGTTAGATGTAGGTATTTTATTGTTGCCAAAAAAAACTACACCATCGAGGGCAATTGGAATCTGTTTTAATTGTATGCCCCGCAGACTAGCCTTATGATACTCAGCATCGGTTAAAGCTCTCCCGTTAAATGCGAAAGTAAGTTCGCCATCAATCAGCATCTTGATGCCATTAGAATTGCTAAAATCTTGATTTACTGGTTTGGTATATCTCAATTCAAAATCTGGATAAGCAGCTTCAACCGATGCATTCAATCCACTTGAGACTAAAGAAGCAAAGAAAGATGCTCCACCATAACTAAAAAGCCCTTTGGGTGAAGAATTAACAACTTTGACTTTTTCGTTTACTAATTGGTCATATGCGCTCGCCCGATTCTGGCTCAATAATTTTCCATGATTGAGCCCCTGAAATAACATCAAACCAATAACTACAAGACCAATCAAATTAATTGGTTTTTTGAGCGACTTACTATTTACTCCAAGTTGACCGTGATTCCCGATTTTTGGGAGACAAGAGAGCCAGTAATCAACCAATTTATGGTTTTTTTGGTTAAACACGCGATTAATAGGCGAATTTATGGGGTACTTTGCCGATTTTTCGGCTCGGGTTCTCTTTTTTAACTCGGAGCAACAAATTTCGCAGGTCGTAGCATCAACATTGTGTGCGGTATGTCCACACTTAGGACAAAATCTAGTGGGATCGAGCCAATCAAAATGATTGTCTGTTTGCATCTTACTGAATCCATATTTTTAACAAAAAGCTATTAGCTAACCGCTTCGCGGTTTAACTGAAGGGCTCCAATGAAACTGTACGCGCATTGGACAACCTTGGCTTTCAGGAGCTACTTATTGATAACAAAACTCGGTTTATTGACAATAAAAACGCTCCTGAAAGCCTGCCAATCGCGAAAATTAGCAACTCCAAACCCAGGACTAGAGAAGGTTGTCCAATTTTGTCTAACTTTTCTCTCGGGGTAGTTGACTTGAAAAAAGCGTAATCGTTGGTCGTACGTCTGATGGAGCTACTAATTAAATTTAGCATGAACATCTTTTTAAAAATCGTTATATGATTATTCTTTAACAAAAGGTGAGAACCTTTTCCTCTTGATACTTATTTTGAGCGGCAGCTAACCAATTATCAAATACTTGAAATCTCTGGTCCCGATTAAGATTACAACCACCATAGACACGCTGCTTAGATTGGCGACTACCCCGCCAGTATTTAAATTCAAGTTTTAACCCCAGCTTTTTAAGTATCCTTTGGGCTACAGCAATCGCACTATCTTTTTCTGGATTGATACTCACACCTAGAAATGTTTTGAGATCGAATCGATGCTCAATTACAAAATCTAGCCAGCCCTGTAATGATTCGGCGGTGAATTCAGCCATTGAATCGAAAAACTGCTCAATACCGATCAGCTGTAAAGCTTTAACTTTGGCAATCTGCTGTCGCTTATTAATATCTGGCTTGAAAGCTCGACCTTGTCCGACTTCTGATAGCTGGGAGATTGTGCCCTGATCGCGGTTGGCTAAATAAGCATTGCCGACAGTTAAGTAGTAGTGAAGCTGTAACTGACCATACCAGCCTCGATCGTCTTTTTCTACAAGTTCGGGCGTAACTTCGATTCCATAGCGTTTAATCAAATTACCTTTTCGTTCAGTTAGTCTTTCCTCTTTGGTTTTGGCTCGTTTATTTTTCAATTCTTCTAACTCTTGAGCAGTGGGTTCGTTCATCTTTGGAACTGCATGAGTATATGCCTGATAGTTTTCGCGCTTGGTTTCCAATAAACCTTCGTTAACTACAGATGAACCTATCGAGTCGTCGGGGTCGGGGTCGGGGTCGGGGTCAGTAATTTCGTACCCTTCAACAATCAATTTACTCAGGATTTCAGTACGATAGTCATTTTTGCCAGCATTGACCACACAAGCCCGTTTCGCCCAAGTGTTGAGAGATTCAGGGGAAAAAGTCACATCTAGTTCGTCCAACTCGCAAATGGACGCTTGCTGTAATAAAGAGATGTTGGCAACAGCTTGCTTATGAGTAGAAGCTAGTAATCCCGGTACATTCGTTGAACCATTGCCGATTCTATTACCCTTGGCAGTTTTCTTAATCCAAAGATGACGAGGTACGCCATCTCTAAGCCGTTCGAGTGTTTGACATACTGCATCAACTGTTTGAATCCCTTGAGCTATGCACCAAACAGAATCAAAATGACCTTTGATATCGATAGATACTCCAGTTTCTATTACTGGAGAACAGATCACAATATCGTATAGGGGGACAATGGCGTTAAGATTGCCCATACACCCCATAGCTTTGTGTCCTGGTTCGGCTACAGATTCTGAGTCGATTCTGAGTATTTTTAGTTCGGGAAAAAGCTTAGATAGATAAGACTCACAATTGATGCTTCCCCATTTGCTTTTAGCCTTTTGCCCAGTAGTGTGAACTAATACTTTTTCACCAGTAGCAATCTGGTTAACAAGATTAGCTACCAACTCTCTTGGGTCATTCCCAGAATAAGTAATTAGTTTTCGTTTACCTTGATTGGGATTGTACTGGTTTTCTACTACCCATGTCTTAACTGGGAAACCAATAAGACTCCGCACATAATCCAGGGCAATTGGTGACAGGTCAGCATCAGCTAGGTAGACTTTTCCTCCAGTTCCCACAGCAGTCATTAGAAGCTGTTTAAAACTTTCAATGATCGCAATACGATTCGGCTGGCAAGTATTAGAATCTAGCATATGCCAGAATACTTGCTCAACTTCATCAATGATCACTAATGCCCCCTGCCACCCTTCTGGGTTGAATGGTGGATTTGCTCTTGGATGGAGCGAATCCACGCAAAGAGCATAACCCAACAATCCTTTTGTCAAGCTAGTTCTTACTTCGGTTCGATAATCTACTCCAAATCTTAACGCTAAGGCAACTGCCAGTTGCTCTCGATGGCAGATAATAATTACCCGTTGTCCCGTATAAATAGCCCCCTCGACAATTTTTGAGAGCCATTCAGTTTTTCCCGTTCCTTTGGGTGATTTGATCCCGATAACTTGGGTATCGGCAGGTGTCACTAAGTTCTCTTCTAGATAACGTGAGTTGATAATTAGGGGAGAGTATTTTTGTAAGCTTAGTGCTTTGATTATTTTGAACCTAGAAAGATTAGTACGAGCTTGATACAGGGCTTGAAAACAATCAACTCCTACTTCAGCAATTAAATCATCAACTCCTTTTTCCCTAGAATTCCAGCTAATTACAGAAGCCTTACATCCCAAGCGCTCAAATAATCTTCCCGTAACGGCGATCGCTTTACTGACATTGTTGGCTGTTTTGGGTTTTGGGTCATGATCAAAACAGAAAATTATTTCTCTGTCCTTTTGGGCAAAAGCCAATAGCTGCGGGATTAAATAGGGATTGCCTATTTTATGCCCCCATTCGTCCTTTGGTTGGCGATAACCGTTAAACACTCCAGGAATCGCGATCGCCACGTAACCTGCCGTCAGTAATGCTCCTGCTTTTTTGGCCCCCTCAGTAGTGATGAGCGGGATTTTAGGATTAGCTATCACCCAAGCCCAAAATCCAATAGCCTCACCATCAGGGGTTACTACGATGTTCGAGGGCAGTGAAATATCATAACGCTCTGCGATCCCCCTCCAGATATGAAGAGGTACTTTTAGGGCAAATATTTCTGTAGGTACGTTTTTTGGTGGCTCGTACTTAATAATTTTATTTTTAGCCTTAGATGTAGGGTCAAATCCCTTGTTACTTTCTGGATATTTATAAGGAACATTGGGCTTGAACTGCCCCCACAGAGAATCTTTGCCTGTCAATATATCAATTCCTGATACCCACCAACCGCCTTTCTCTACGTGTGAATATCTTTTTAGCAGTCTGTCCCTGATTCGACCGTCATTTCTCCTGTCCGAATTAGCCAAGGCGTATAACAGGCGATCGTACGGCTCAAAATCTTTGAGTGAAACGACATTCAGCTTGATCAGTTCAGAATCGACGATTGAATTTTTCCATTCAATAAAATCTTTTTTCTCGATCACTATTTTAACTCCAGAAACTATGGCAGGTTATGGTTTCTGGCTGTTATTGACTCAAACTTCAATCAAGATTTATTCTTTTGTTTTGTTCTCTTTCCCCAGAATTGAGTCATAATTGAAATTATATTGGATTGGGTGTTTTTTGTTTCTCGATTGGTGTCGAGATTTGGTTGGGGTTGGGAAAAGGAGCAAATAAAAGTTTCTATTTGTCGTCGTCTTGATCACAGCCGAGCAATTAACAGCCTTTTTCTAATCAACTAGCCTCAATAATTCTTAATGAAGCCTAGCTTGGGCGACTGCTTATGCTGTCTTGTTTCTGGGATTTAATATTTGATTGCAGCCAAAAATGTCTGTCAAAGGTTGTCAAACAGTAATGGTGATTGATACAATCAACCCAGAAGGCTTTAAAGAAAGTTGACTTTGGTTAGTTCATAACTACCTCCTTTCTTCTACTTTTAAGTCAGACTTTAAATTTGATTGGTCGTTGGTTAGTTCATAACTACCTCCTTGGGTTTAGAGTCGAACAAAACAGAATACCTCCTGATTATGGGAACTGCATAATTTGAACGCCGATTCTAACTCGCCAAAGTATCTTCGGTGTTCTGTAGTCTTTAAGCCAAATCGAATAATTAATCCAATTTGCTGGTTAGAATTGTAACTCTTAAAGAGCGAAGTATCAATTGCTATAGCCATTGTTATTTCTGTTTAAATCGAATTGGTGGGGTTTTTCGAGGAGATCGATCGCAATCCTTAATATTTGGCTCGCGAAGAGTTCCGAACTTTTTGCTCCACCAATTGCCTTGGCGAGTTTTGAAAAAAATTACTTTCTTGTGATTTGATTGATTTTTGGCTTCGGGGTCAGTACACCTCAACCAAGTTTTTCAGTGTTTTCCCTTAGACTGCTTAGAGTAATCATAGCGTTCTAATGGCTTTTTGCATACTGGGCCAACATATTTTGTTGCAGTTACCGTCCCCATGAGTTTAGAAGTTGCTGATTCTGGCAGCATTTCTCGAGGTGGTGAAGTTTGTTTCTGCTCAAAATTAGCATTCGCTAAAGTTAAAGGTCACTCCTGATTCAATGAGGGTAATTGGATATCAGTAGTCAAATTTT
>JAAUYG010073924.1_pt1 | contig 38821 bp, 39 predicted proteins | sample 7278091 | NCBI WGS metagenome assembly JAAUYG01 (sample SAMN14350201, study PRJNA611818) | marine sediment metagenome | isolation source: surface marine sediment (0.6m) | place: French Polynesia: Moorea | collected 2018-08 | reverse complement strand
TCGATGTGGTCGATCATCATCTTGGCCATTTCGTACGGATCCGGGGTGAAGCCCCACTTGCCCATACCCTCATCCTCCAGCTCCTGGAAGAGATGCTTGTGGAACTTGGTTCCCTCGACGATGGGGAAGCTCACGCCGAAGACGGTGAAAACACCGGAGGCCACGAAATACTGGCCGATGCAGATGGCTTTTTCACTCATGTACTCGGGTGCCGCCCCGGCCACCGGGAGATCGGCAATGCTCTCCCCCAGTCCGCCCGTCTTGACCATCTCGGCACAGGCGATCAGGATGCGGCTGTTGTCCACGCAGGCGCCAAGACCCAGCACCGGCGGCATGCCCACGGTCTCGCAGACCTCCTTGAGCCCGCTGCCCGCCAGGTGGGCGGCTTCGGGCGTGGTCAGCCCGGCCTTGGCCAGGGCGATCTGCGAGCAGCCCGTCTGAACCACGAGAATGTCATTGCGGATCAATTCCTTGACGAGTTCGACGTGGACCCAGTCCTGCTTCACGCGCGGGTTGGTGCAGCCCACCACGCCGGCCACGCCCCGGATGCGACCGTTGATGATGTTGTCGTTGAGCGGCACGTAGGAACTGCGGAAAGTCCCGCCCAGCATGTAGTTGATGTATTCATGCGAGAAGCCGTGAACGCCTGAGCCGGTATTCTTGGGAATCTCGATCTTGGCGGTGCGGTTCTGGAACCGGTGGATGGCCTTGATGATCATGGCATCGGTGCACTCGCGCGGATCGTGCTCATGGAACTCGACATGCTCGGCACCCTCGATTTTGCAGCGCGGGTTGGTGGTGAACAGCGGGGTGTCGTAGCATTCCGCCACGGCCACGAGTCCCTGCTTGATGCACTGGACGTCGACACAGAAGGCGTCGATGGCCCCCGTCACCAGAACGGTCTCGGTGGACATGAAGTTGCCGGCATGGGGAATGCCGTGGCGCACCAGCATCTCGGCCCCGGAGCAGCACATGCCGACCAGGTTGATGCCCTTGGCACCGGCGGCCTTGGCCTTTTCGACCAGGGCCGGATCCTGGGAGGACACCAGCATGGATTCGAACAGGTTGGGCTCGTGGCCGTGAACGATGATGTTGACCTGATCTTCCTTGAGAACGCCCATGTCCACGTCGACCGCCACCGGGGTGGGGGTGCCGAAGAGGATGTCGGCGATTTCGGTCGCGACCATGGAACCGCCCCAGCCGTCAGCCAGAGCCGTGCGGCTGCACTGTTTGGTGATGTTCTCGTAATGCTGGTCCACGCCCATGTGCGAGCGGTGCATCAGCTCCATGATTTCGCGCATGGCGCCGCGGGGCACGATGCCCTGCTTGCGCCAGACTTCGAGGGTCTTCTCGGGCACGCGCTTGGCAAAGGGGATTTCGCCCTCCACCTGAGTGTAGGTGCGCTCGAGTTCCTCGTAGAGCGCGGTGGCGATTTCCTTGACGCTGCGGCCTTCGGTCTCGATCCCGATTTCCTGGGCCACGCTCTCGAGTTTCTGCGTGTCCTTGATTTCGTAGTCCAGAATCTTGCCGTTGACCACTTCACGGAAGAGATCCAGCATGCTCATGCCGTGGTCGGTGTGGGCCGCGCCGCCGGCGGCGACCATGCGGGCGAAGTTGCGGGCCATGATCGTGTCGATGGTGGCGCCGCAGACCCCCACTTTGTCATAAGGCGCTTTGGCGTTGAGCCGGCAGGGACCCATGGAGCAGTGTTTGCAGCAGGCCGAATCCGCACCGATGGGGCAGGCCTTCATATTGGCGGCACGATCGAAGGCGGTTTCCACGCCGTCGCGCTTGGCCTTCTCGATCATCTGGGCGGTGGACGGACAAATGGTCACGTCCTTCGTGACGATCTCCTTCTTGGAGACCACTTTCTTTTTTTCCATGTCGGCTCCTTTCGTAACCAAACGGTTGGATAAACGATGCTGTATAAAATCGAATCAAACGATTGTTGCCAGCTGATGAGCACGCCGTCGGGGAATTAGCGGCTGGAGATGCCTACCAAGTTCAGCTCAGATACGGCCTCGGCCATCTTTAAAAATGTAGCAAATATCAGACCACAAATTCCGCTGTGCGCAAACGCTTCAGGCGGTTGGGCGCAAACAACGGCCCGCGGCCGCCGCCGCCAATTTAACAACCTGAAATAATTATTGATCAGCCATTTTACCGACCATAACCACCGGTGCTCCCGCTGGACCTGGTGCAAGCCAGCAAGAAGGTGCGGCATCCAAACGGTATGATGCGCGATAAAAAATGAGACATTTGAACGATACAGCATTCGCCCGCGACATCGTCACTTTCAAATCGGCCCGCAGACGGGTGAGGACCCCACCGGGTGAATTCATTTCAATTCAATTGTCGGCACGGAAAGCGACTCGCTGTTCAAGGGTGCTCACAAATGCCGCATGATAAAGTTTTTATTATTTAAAACAGCTGGTTAAGTTATTCGATGCGCGGGATGCAATTTCGGCGGCTTGCCCAAGTTTCGTTAATGATAATGGTTCTTGTTACCCTATCGAAATGGGTCCCTGATTGTCAAGCAGGAGTTCACCGATTGGCAGATTGCGTGTCAGATTTGATCGGCATTGTCTCGATTACACAATGAGACACTACTGTTTCATCGCACACATCGGAGCAGGTCTGACGGAAGCCATGAATAAGTCCATTCGCCCATCGAAACCCGGGGGCCTTGCTTGGCGCCGAGCACGCCCAAGGCCCCTGGTAAACATCCTCAACGGCCGGCGATCATGGCGCGGCCCAAGGACGAAAACAGTTCCAGCGCGGCTCGCCTGCGGTTGCGCCCGCTGTTCCCAGGCCCGGCAGTTCATTGGCGCAAGGTGATGCGGCCACCACGATGTCACAGGGTTGCATCGGCGTCGAACGCCGGACGCGTCAACGGAAACAAGAAGCCCGCCGATCTGCGCCACGGGCACTGCCACCGTGGTCGCGGGTGCGAAGCGGCTTTCAGCGGCGGCAGGCGAGCGACATGGCGGTAACCCCCGCAGGGGTTTAAAATGCCGTGCGCGGGTGGGCACGACAATAGGGGGATTGCATCACCCGGGCAATTGTAATATGCACTGTCCTAATGATTTTTGGAAGCGCCCTCCGGCGGCCGTGCCACGGGCCGGACGGCGCTTCCGTCATGGAAAGGAAAGCACAAGAATGAGCGCAGACAACGAAGACGGTAAAGACGTCAAGATTTATTCTCTAAGCACCTGCAGCCACTGCAAAGCCACCAAAAAGCTGCTGGATGAATGCACGATCAAATTTGACTTCATCGACATCGATCTGCTCGAGGGCGAGGAGCGCAAAGCCATGGTCGAAGAGGTCAAGAAGGTCAACGAGCGCTGCTCGTTTCCGACCATCATTATCGGCGAGAAGGTCATCGTGGGCTACAAGGAGAAAGACATCAAGGAGGCGCTGGGACTCTAATGGACGCCGATAAACTCCATACCATGCTCAAGAAAATCCAGGAACCCCAGGGCTACTATTTCAACGCCGATCGCGAACGCACCTTCGAACTCCTGGAGGCCCTGATCACAAACAAGGAACGCTACGGCTATATGGCCTGTCCCTGCCGCCTGGCTTCGGGTGACCGCGAGAGCGACAAGGACATCATCTGCCCCTGCGTCTACCGCACCCCGGACGTGGCCGAATACGGGGCCTGCTACTGCAGCCTCTACGTCTCCGAGGACTGGAACGCCGGCAAGATCCCCCACGAATTCGTCCCCGAACGCCGCCCCCCGGAGAAGATCGTCTTCTAATCCGACGGAGTTCCCCGTCTTACCCGCCCTTATGGCGCGGGCGCATGACAGCGGCCGCGCCATTAATTTTCCGGACGTTTGTTCCGAAGCGCGCTTCGGAGGATCTCTCGGGATGCTTCACCCGGCAAGCTACCGGTTTCTTCACGGGCGTCCTTTTCGAATACGGTATACCTTTGAAAATAATCGTGCCGATTATAGAAACCAAAGGCCTGTTCGTTGCCATCCGCGACACAAACAACGAATTTGACGGCCCCCGACACTTCAAGCCATGATTCCGCGCTTTGAATCAGCCTTTCACCAACCATCTGGTTGCGGTAAATCGGCTTGACAAAGATGGAGTCGATCTCGCCTTCATGCGCCTTGATCGAGGCCATACAATACCCGACCAATTCCGCTTGTTCTTCTGCCACGAAAACCGCGACACCATCCTTGCTTTCGAGCTGCTTTAGCCTTTCTTCAAATGTGAAGGCCTTGAAGTGGGCCTTAAAATGGGTCGAATGCCCCAGATGGTGTTGATTCAATGCTTCCCACAGCGGTTTGATCCGATGGATGTCCTGGTTAGCGATTTTTAAAATTTCCATGGATGGCCTTTGGCGCCGGATGCCGGCAATTGTAGGGACTTCGACCCGAGCAGCATTTTTTCCTCGCGCGCATCAGACGCCATAAATGATGACCGGCCGCAAGCGGTCTCCCCGATTGGAAATCAATTGCAAGGAGGTGATCGCCGGCGTGGCATCGTGGCTCACTGCGGATCGCGCGAGTTGTCGCGAGCGGAGCATGCGACGAAGATATAAAAAAGGTATAAAGATGCCGTCAGACCGTGGGAGGTGTTTCAGGGCAAGGCGCAAGACGAAGCGAGGCGCGCAGCAATCGTCCGATTGTGAGCATCCGAGCGAGCCTTGGAACGCCGCCCTGGGACACCTCCCACGGTCTGACGGCGCCTTTTAGCCGAAGTCATCGAAGGCAATCATCTCCTTCTCCACCCCCAAACTATCCAGCATGTCCATCACCGCCTTGATCATCATGGGCGGCCCGCAGAGGTAGTATTCGACATCGGTGGGGTCGGGATGATCTTTGAGATAGAGGTCGTGGGCCACCTGATGGATGAACCCGGTGGGGCCTTCCCAGTTGTCTTCGGGCTGGGGTTCGGAAAGCGCTACGTGGTAGGAAAAATTGGGGTAACGCGCCTCGAGGTCTTTGAACTCTTCGTCGTAAAACATCTCCTGGGCCGATCGTGCCCCGTACCAGAAAGTGATTTTGCGGTTGGTATCCTGGTCCAGAAGCTGATTGAAAATGTGGCTGCGCATGGGGGCCATACCGGCCCCGCCGCCCAGGAAGCACATCTCGCGTGGGGTTTCCTTGACGAAAAAATCGCCGTAGGGACCGCTCAAACTCACGCGGTCGCCCGGTTGGAGATTGAAGACAAACGAGGAACCCACGCCCGGCGGGAGGTCCATCTGGCCGGGCGGCGGTGTGGCAATCCGGATCGTGAATCGCAAAAGGTCTTTCTCGGACGGTGCACTGGCCAGGGAGTAGGCCCGGTTGACCGGTTTGTCCGATCCAGCCTCGAGCTTGAGCAGATCGAATTTCTTCCAGGCCGAACGGTAGGTGTCGGCCACCTGGAAGTCCTTGAAGGCGGCCTGGTACTCGGGGATGTCGATCTGCATGTAGGCGCCGGCCGTGAAGTCCACACTTTGGCCCTCGTCAAGCCTGAGCACCAGTTCCTTGATGAAGGTGGCCACGTTGTCATTTGAGACCACGGTGGCTTCATATTTCTGGATGTTGAAAATCTCATCGGGAATCTGGATGCGCAGATCCTGTTTGACCTTGAGCTGACAGGCCAGACGTACGCTGTCGAGACGTTCCTTGCGGCTGACCAGAGACAGCTCGGTGGGCAGAATGTCGCCGCCGCCCTCCAGCACACGGCACTTGCAGGTGCCGCAGGTGCCCTGCCCCCCGCAGGCGCAAGGGATCAGGATGTCGTTGTCGAGCAGCGAAGCCAGAAGGCTTTGCCCCAGGGGCGCCGTGAGCGATTGATCCTCGTCCTCGTTGACGACGATCTGACGGTCGCCTTTTATGACGACCTTGGCTTCCACCAAAAGAAGCACCCCTACCAGCAGCAGGATGACGGCCAGAAAAACGGTCAGACTGATAAGATAGATCAGCACGAAGGCCCCCCATCAGGCTGCTGAAAAACGATTGCGCTTGGCCATACGGCGTTAAAATCCACCTCAAAACGCTCATTTATTGCAGATAAACGGCGCTTTCTCGTTGGATTCTGCGTTATCTTGCCTGCGTTCATGACGTTTCTCGACAGCCTGTCAAAGCGTGATCCCCGAAAAAAGCATGAAGGCCAAGGCCATGAGACCGGTGATGATCATATTGAGGCCGAAGCCCTGAAGACCCTCGGGCACGTCCGCATAGCGCAGCTTCCATTTGATCGTGGCCATAGAGATGATGGCCAAGGCCCAGCCGATTCCCGACCCCATGCCGTAGACCACGGTTTCGCCAAAGGTGTAATTGCGCTCCACCATGAAGAGCGAAGCCCCCAGGATGGCGCAGTTGACCGTGATCAACGGCAGGAATACGCCCAACGCATTGTAAAGCGCCTGAGAGTAGCGGTCGATCACCATTTCGACCAGCTGTACGATACCGGCGATGACGGCGATGAACAGGATCAGCCTGAGGAAGCTGAGGTCCACCTCGGCGAGTCCGGCCCAGGCCAAGGCGCCGGGCGCCAGCAGAAAACTGTAGATCAGCCAGTTGGCCGGGGTGGTGATGGTGAGCACGAAAATCACCGCCACGCCCAAGCCCACCGAGGTCGTGATGTTCTTGGAGACCGCCAGAAACGAACACATCCCCAGGAAATAGGCCAGCAGGATGTTGCCGACGAAGACCGAGTTGACGAAGATACTGAGAAGATTTTCCATACCGGTCGGACTAATCCTTGAGAAGGGTGTGCTCGAGCCAGACAAAAAGCCCGATGACGATGAAAGCCCCCGGTGCCAGGAGCATCAGACCCATGTCCGTGTAGCCCAAATCGTAGGCGAACTGGGGAACGACCTGAAAGCCCATGATTTTACCCGACCCCAGCAGTTCCCGAAAAAAGGCGACCCCGACCAGGATCGAACCGTACCCCATGCCGTTGGCCACGCCGTCCAGGAACGAACGCCCGGGCGGGTTGGCCATGGCATAGGTCTCCGCCCGCCCCATGACGATGCAGTTGGTGATGATCAGGCCCACGAAGACCGAAAGCTGTTTACTGATGTTGAAGAGAAAAGCCTTGAGCACTTCATCGGCGATGATCACGAGGGTGGCGATCACGGCCACCTCGACGATGATGCGAATATTGCGCGGAATGGCATTGCGCATCATCGAAATAATCAGATTGGAAAAGGCCACCACGAAGGTCAGTGCCAGGGCCATGACGATGGCGGTGTTCATTTGGACGGTGACTGCCAGCGCAGAGCAGATACCCAGCACCTGCTTGGAAATGGGGTTGGTTTTCCAGAGGGCGTCGGCAACCATGCGGTAGCCCTGGCTTTTGGTCAATTTGACGGTGGCCGTGGTCATGGTCAGGAAATCTCCGGAATTTCGAGGTGGCCTTCGTCGCGGAGGCGGCGGGATACCGGCTCATAAGCTTTGAGGATATCTTTCAGCCCTTCGCTCAGATAACGGCCGGTCAAGGTGGCGCCGCTGATGCCGTCCACATAGTGATTCCGACGCTCCGGGGGGATAACCTCTGCCACTTTGCCCTTGGCGATGCCCACCGAGGTCAGGTTGCCTTCAGGGTCCGCGATCTGTTTGCCCACAAAGTTCTGCTGGAACCAGGGTTTTTCGATTTCCCCGCCAAGCCCCGGGGTTTCGGAATGCTGGTAGACCGAAAAGCCGGTCACCGTCCGGCCGTCATTGTCGATGGCCAGATAGCCATAAATTCGGCCCCATAGACCGCGGCTGTCCACGGGAACGATATAAGATTGCACCTGTCCGTCCCGGGTGTAGAGAAACAATGGCAGGCCCGAGGGGGCGTCGGCGTCCAGCACCTGCCCGTTCGCATCGACGCGAATATCCTTGATGGCGGCTGCAAACAGCTCCTTGATATCATCGGTCCCGTATTTGCGCTCCGGTTCGAGGGCCCCCACAGATTTGAGGACGTTCCGCTGGCGGTCGACCAGGGCGTTCTCCTGCTGAAATGCCTTGAGACCGGACGAGGCCGCGGTGAGTAACAAGCTGCAAACCACCCCGATGACGGCGGCGAATAGCAGCGATTTCATGGCGTCAGACATTGGGCACCCTCCGCCGTGTTCGGATCTTGACTTCGATATAGTCCAGGAGCGGGTTGAAGCAATTCATGAAGAGGATGGCCAGACCGACCCCCTCGGGGAATGCGGGGTTGAAAACCCGTATAAGCACTGTCAGCAAACCGCACATAAAACCGTAAAACCATTTAACACCATTCATATGCGTTCCGGAAACCGGGTCCGTTGTCATGTAAACCAACGCAAACGCCGATCCACCGATGAGAAGATGATAATACGGATTGAGGGAAAGAAAAGGCATGCTGTCGGGACCGGCGATGAAATTAAGAAAATAGGCTGTGGCCAGGACCCCCAGCACCCCGCCCAGGATGGTACGCCAACTGGCGATGCCCAGAACGATCATGAAAATGGCGCCAACGATGCTCAAGAAAGTGGTGGTGCCCCCGACGCTTCCGGGGTAGAGACCGAAAAAAAGCTCGAGCGGGCTGTAGCCCAGGGCCTCCAGGGCCGCCTCGACTGTTTGACCGTCCGTTGTCGAGGCCGCGACCGAAAGCGGTGTGGCGGCCGTGTAGCCGTCCACATAGCGCTCGGCACCGCCGACCAACACCGACCAGACATTGTCGCCCGAAAGGCTGACGGGATAGGCGAAATAGAGAAAGGCCCGCGCGGTTAAGGCCGGGTTGAGAAAGTTGCGGCCGGTGCCGCCAAAGATTTCCTTTCCGATCACGATGCCGAAGGAGATTCCCAGGGCCACCTGCCATAAAGGCGTGGCCGGCGGCAGGGTCAGCGGGAAAAGCATGCAGGTGACGAACAATCCTTCGCTGATTTCGTGCTTGCGGATGGTGGCAAACAGGATTTCCCAGAAAAAGCCCACCACGTAGGTCACAATCACCATGGGCATCACCAGCCAGAGGCCGGTGAGGACCACCGGCACAGGCGCCAGCGAGAGCCCGGAAGCCATCCGCGCAAAGTAACCGGCATTGTAGATCCCGAAGCACAGGTGGGGAATCAGTGCCACGATGACCAGAAACATGTAGCGTTTGACGTCGAGGCTGTCGCGTACGGCCGGCAGGCGGCGGGTGCGCTCCAGGGGCGCAAAGAAAACCGTCTCGATGGACTCGTAGAAGGCGTAGAGTTTCTCGTATTTGCCACCCGGACTGACGTGGGGGTGGAGCCCATCGAAAAAGCGGCGCACGGGGTTCATTAGGAGACCTGCTCTTTGTGGTATTCAAACTTGGTCTGACGGAAGGTTTCCACCAGTTCGATCTTTGATGGGCAGACATAGGAGCACAGCCCGCACTCGACGCAATCCAGAAGACCGTGGGCCAGATACTCCTCCACTTCCTCGGCCAGGATGCTTTTGAGCGTCATTTGGGGCAAGATATCCACCGGGCAGACATCCGAGCAGTATCCGCAAGCGATGCAGGCGCGGCGGCCGCCGTTGACGTTGGTGTCCATGGCCATGGGCACGTTTTTAATGGCCGAAACAAATGTCCGCGACCGGGTGGGTTTGTTGAATCCGGGTCGGAACAGGTTCAAAAAGTCCCTTTCGGTGGCTTCCGGCAGCACATTCACGGCCGTCTCGTAGAGCCCGGCATGCCCCTCGGGATTGCCGCGGTAGCCGCGCAGGACGCCGCCGACCACGTAGCGCGGCTCGGGGCAGGCGGGCTCGGTCAGCACCAGGTGCTTCAAGGGCGCGCCCAGTCGACTGCGAACATGCTGACGTTCGGCCACCCCGCTGCCGCCCACCACGAACAGGCGTTCGGTGGGCAGGGTGCCGCGCCGCAGGAAGCCGGCCAGCAGCAGCAGATCCTGCCCGTCGATGAACCAGGCCCGGTTGTCCTCGGGGCCCTGGCGCAGGTGATAGAGAAGCACACCGGGGTCGTCCGCCGGGTAGCGTCCCTCAATCGTGTGGGTCAGCTCGTTTTTGAAGGTCCGGCAGATACCTTTGCGCCGCGGGTCGGTGAAAACGATCAGCTTGTCGCTCAGTCGTTTCAGCACGTTGAGGCCGAACACAAACAGCGGGTGGGTCTCCTCGGTGAGATAGCGCTCCGGACTGGGGCGAAATGGCTCGCGGGCATCCAGCGGCACAATGATGGAGGGCGGTCGGCTGTCCGGGCTGGCGATCTTGCGGAAGGGCAGCTCACGCAGCAGTGGCCAGACGCCACCTTCCAGAAGACGCGCCACCAGGTCGTCACGCGAGATCCCGTCAAGGTCGGTTTCAGTCAGCGCCGGGAACGTCACGGCCGTTTCTTCCTGGTCGAGCGCGATCACGATTTCGCGGATCACGCGCCGCGGTCCGAATACGATGTCACCCACCACCCCCCCGCCCGGTGAAGCGAATACGATCCGCGGGTCCGTTTTGTCCTCGTAAAGGATGCTGCCCACCTGAACGAGGTCGCCGGTTTTCACCCGCAGACGGGGCTTGATGAAAGGAATGCGCTCGGGCAGCGCGGCCACTGTGGCCGGGACCGAGAGGGTCGCCAACGCGTCGCTGGGTGCTCCGGATATATTCAGGTCATAACCTTTACGGTTGCGGATCTTTTTCATTCGTCTCAGATGCTGCCGGGGAAGGTTGAGGGCCACGGAAACAGTCCCGCCCCTACTACCACCTTTGCCCCCCCATTTCAACCGAGGGCCAGGACTCGGATCGCCCCCGGCCCGTCGCCGTGGATCGCCTTAGGCCGGCAACGCCGGACGGCGGAAACGGCGGCCGGCAACCCGCCGGCACAGGCAATTCCCGCTTGACTTTTGGGTCCGTAAATTCCATTTTAAACATTCAGAATATATATAATAATCCAATGTCAGACGCGAGGCATAGCCATCAGAGAGGAGACACCATGAGTACGGTGGTCAGACGCCAAATTTGTACGTGCAAAAACTGCGGCAACGAGGCTGAAATGGAAGTCACCTGCTCGCTTCCGGATGAAACGCCGTCAGCCGCCGCCACCGCCCCTTCCGCAGCACCTGAGCCCCCTCCTCCCCGGAAAGTCAAAGGCCAGGCGACATGCACCCACTGCGGCAACGAGGCGGACATGTGGGTTGACCTTTAGCGGTGGCCCACTGGCGCCCCGACCGCTCGCCAACCCCTCCACCCAACTTCAGCAGGGAGAATACCATGGAAGAATGCACCCCCACCCTCAACACCGGTCTCCGTGGCGTTACGGTGGCCAGCACGAAAATCAGCGACGTCAAGGGCGCCGAAGGCAAACTGATCTATCGCGGTTTTCTGGTCAAGGACCTGGCCGAAAACGCCACTTATGAAGAGGTGGCGCACCTGCTGCTTTATGAACACCTGCCGGGCGATAACGAGCTGCACGCATTCAAATCCGCACTGGCCGAAGCACGGGCGATACCGGAACCGGTGCTCAAGATCATGCAGAACTGCCCGACCGATGCGCATCCGATGGACATTCTCCAAGCGGTCACCTCCCTGCTGGCCAGCTACGACCCGGACCTGACGGCCCGCAACCGCGAGGCCAGCCTGCGCAAAGCCGCCCGCCTGATCGCCAAGTTCCCGACCATCATGGCCGCCTGGGATCGCATCCGTAACGGCAAAGCGCCCGTGCCACCCCGAAGCGACATCAGCCATGCCGCCAACTTCCTTTACATGCTCACGGGCGAAATGCCGGACGAGGAACTCGCCCATTTCTTCGATGTTGGCCTGGTGCTGCACGCCGAGCATTCGTTCAACGCCTCCACCTTCTCGGCCCGCCAGGTGGCCTCGACCCGGGCGCACATCTACAGCGCCGTCACCGCCGCACTGGGTTCGCTGTCCGGTGAACTGCACGGGGGCGCCAACGTGCGGGTGATGGAAATGCTTCAGAAAATCGGCGCGGTGGAAAACGTCGAGGCCTACGTCCAGCAGGAACTTGAGGCCGGCCGCCTCATCTTTGGTCTGGGCCACGCGGTTTACCAGACCGACGACCCCCGGGCCCACATTCTGGCGCCCATGTCCCAAAAGTTGGGCGCGCGCATCGGCGAAACGCAGTGGTATGAGATTTCCAGGGTCCTGGAAAAAACGGGTAAAGCCGTCTTCAAGGAAAAAAAGGGGATCGACATATACGTGAATGTGGATTTTTACAGCGCCTCCCTCTATTATGCCATGGGGATTCCCATCGACCTGTTCACACCGCTTTTCGCCCTGTCACGGGTGGCCGGATGGACCGCCCATGTCATCGAAGAACAGTACGCCGACGCCGCCCCCAAACCGGCGCTGTATCGGCCGGCGTCCGACTATGTGGGCGATTATTGCGGACCGGATGAATGCACATTTGTACCCATCGATGACCGCTGAGGTGGGCGCGCACAATAAGGCCAGGACGAGGAGCGCAAGTTACCACGCCATGCGGCCCACCTGACGAGGAGCCGCATCCGATCCGCCGGCCGTAACGTCCTCCGCTCAACATTGGGAGGCCGGATCGGATCAGGCGATCGAGCGATTGAAGGAGAAAAACGACATTGTGTAAAGAACGCAACCTGCGGATGACCCGCCAGCGGCAGGGAATTCTGGAAGAGCTTCGCAAGGACAACAATCACCCCAGCGCCGACGAGCTTTTCGGCCGTGTCCGCAAGCAGATGCCACGCATCAGCCTGGGCACGGTCTATCGAAACCTTGAGATTCTGTCCGAACTCGGCGAGATCCAAACCATTCAGATGGCCGGCAGCCTCAAACGCTTCGATGGTGTGGCTGAAAACCACTACCATATCCGCTGCGTGAACTGCGACCGGCTGATCGACGCCCCGGTGCAGGTCAGCAAGGCCCTGGAAAATGCCGTGCAGGTGCGCACTGACTTTCGCATCCTCGGGCACCAGGTGGAATTTACGGGTATTTGCCCCGAATGCCGCCGCCGGACACCGGGCGCATTCCCGGACAACGCCTGAAATCTGCAAGGCCAAAAAGCCCGGCGCACCCTTACAAGCCACCAATTTGCGCCACCGTTGTTGGCGGCCAAAACAGGACCGTGCGCTGATTCCCGGTGGCGGTCGATTCGCCCTCCAGTAGATCCAACGAATTTGCACCCGGCTTTGCCGATGGTTAGCTTCTTGTCCATCAACAACCACGGCGCTTTCGGGATGTCCACATCAGGCAGGAGCGTATCAACCTTTCAGCGGGCGAGCGTACCCGGGCATTGAGGACAGCGAAGATGAACATACTCATCACCGGCGGCACAGGATTTGTCGGCAGCTATCTGGTGGACGCGCTGCTCGAGGATGGGCACCAGATAACGGCCCTGGGGCGATCGCTTCGCCATCCGCGCGAGGGCACGCCGAAGTTCGCCTTCATCTCGGCCGACACCACGCAACCGGGCGACTGGCAGGAGGCCGCAGCGGGGAGTGATGCCTGCATCAACCTGGCCGGCGCCAGCATCTTTCAGCGCTGGACCCCGCGCACCAAAGGCGCCATCCGTGACAGCCGCGTCCTGACCACCCGCAACCTCGTGGCCGCTCTCGATGCAACGCGCCAGCCGTTTCTCTTCAGCGCGTCCGGCGTCGGCTATTACGGCGACCAGGGCAACAAGACCGTCACCGAAGCATCCGGCCCCGGCGACGATTTCCTGGCCCGCCTGGGCATTGAATGGGAGGCCGAGGCCGAAGCCGCCCGGCAGAAGGGGGCCCGCGTGGCCATCGGCCGTCTGGGGGTCGTCCTTCACCAGGCGGGCGGGGCCATGGCCAAAATGCTGCCGGCCTTCAGGCTGGGCCTGGGGGGCCCGCTGGGCAGCGGAAACCAGTATTTCCCCTGGATCCACCTGGATGACCTTGTTGCCGCCATCCGCTTTTTGATGGCGAACCAAGAATGCGACGGCGTCTTCAATTTCTGCGCGCCGGAGGCCGTCACCAATCGCGAGCTGGCCCAAACGCTGGGGCGCGCCCTCAACCGGCCGGCGTTCATGCCGGCCCCGGCCATTTTCATGAAAGCCGCCCTGGGAGAGTTCAGCTCGGTGCTGCTGGGCAGCCAAAAGGCACCGCCGGAACGTCTGCTGCAATCGGGCTTCGAATTCAAGCACGCCACTCTGAAGCAGGCCCTCGACACCATCGTGTGACCATCAACAATCGCCAAACGTCAGGAAATTAGATGCCCGCCATCGATTTGAGCCCGCCAAGCCGAGCGTTTCTCGAAAACCTCTACACGCGGACCGGCGACGATACCGACGCCCAGATCTCCATGTACGAATTGGGGACGGCCATGGGTCTCGATCGCGAGGAAAGCCGAACCACCGCCGAAGACCTGATGGCCGCGGGTCTCCTCGAAATCCGCACGCTTTCGGGAGGGGTGGCCCTCAGCGAGGCCGGTCACGCGCTTTTCGCTGATACCGACGCCGGCGAATCGGGCTCGACCGATGGCCGCCTGGGCGAAGGCTCACCCATGGACCCGCGTCAGCGCGAACTCGTCGAACAGACCCTGACCCAGCTCAAGGCCGACATGGGCAACCAGAACCTTTCCTTTGAAGCCATGACCGAAATGGTTGCCGACGTTCGCACGATCGAAGCCCAGCTGACCTCGCCGCGGTCCAAAACGTCCGTCGTCAGGGCATGCCTGGCGGGCTTGCGCGACCTGACGCCTTCGCCATGGAGGGAACGGTTGGACAGCATCCTGGATTAACCCCCGCCCCTGAACTTGCTGCGCACGCGATACTCGCGCCATCGCCTTGTCATATATTACAATACGGACGGGTCACGACTTTCGACACGGTTCGGCCGCGTGCTAAATATTGTAAGAGGAAAAAAGAGAAAAGATCGATGCGCTTGGAACTTCACGCGAGTTGGGCACGGATGAGATCGACTTCCGCGGAAGTGGCCGGCCGCCGGTTGGTTGTGTAGAGCGCTTCACCGGCCACGTTGGCCACAGGCTCGAAACAGGCCACCTGGATTCCCGCTTCCGCATCGTCCATTTGCTCGACCCAGAGAACGCGATGAAGATCAAGACCGAATTCGGCGCAGATGTGTTTGGCCAATTCCGGCAGGCAGTTGACAACGGAAGCGCCCTGGCCGGTATCCTGCATACTCACGATAAAAGGCCGCAGGTAGGAAATACCATGGGTTGGGCCTTCGAGCGCGACGATCTTGAGGTGATAGGTACTGGCCCACCAGCTGATGGGCCGTGTTTGGCGATCAACCCGACCTTCCCAGCTGTATTCCCCGTCAAATAAGATCATGGGAGCGCCCCGAACTTTGGCATTGGCAAGTTTGATTGGTATAGAGTGCTGATTATATATGAATGTGCCCGTCTGTCCGTTCGTTGTCAAATCCAGGCGGGCATGGTATGGGAGCCCTGCCGATTCGCAGCGGGCATCCGACGCCCGGCGAACGACCCGGCGGACTTGGCTGCCATCCATTGGCACGGGTGGGGAATCAAGACACGAAACCCTATGCCAAAAAGGGGTTGAAGATCCCGATGGGTACCACATCCCTCAATCTGGTCTCATGGAACGTCAATGGACTGCGGGCCGCGATCAAAAAGGATTTCAGCGGTGCGATCAAGCGACTGGACGCGGACGTCCTTGGCATCCAGGAAACCAAACTCCAGGCCCACCAGCTGACACCGGCCATGACCGACCTGCCGGGATACCAGAGCTACTGGTCGCATGCCACGACCAAAAAGGGTTACAGCGGGGTGGGTGTCTATTCACGGCTCGAGCCCCGGTCCGTCCGCCACGGCATCGGAATTCCTGCCTTTGACGACGAGGGACGGATTCTGGAACTGGATTTCGACAGCTTCGTGTACTTCAACGTTTACTTCCCCAACGGTCAGATGAGCGATGAACGGCTGCAGTACAAGCTCGATTTCTATGAAGCCTTTTTCAACTATACCGATGCCTACGTCCAGCAAGGTCGCCGGGTGGTCATCTGCGGCGACTACAACACCGCCCACAATGCAATCGATCTCAAAAACCCCAAGGCCAACCAGAACACCTCCGGATTTCTGCGCATCGAACGCGACTGGCTTGACCGCATCAGCGCCAATGGATACGTTGACACCTTCAGACATTTTTTCCCGGACACGATCAAGTATTCCTGGTGGACCTATCGCTTCCGGGCCCGCGAACGCAACGCGGGGTGGCGCATCGATTACTTCTTCGTCGACCGCGCCATGATCGACGAGGGTTATGTGAAGAGTGCCTACATCGAAAACGACATCATGGGTTCGGATCACTGTCCGGTTGGTCTGAAAATTACGCTTCCGGCATGAGCGGGCGCCTTGACAGCCGTCGGATCACGGCCATTTACGGCAGCCCCCGCCTGGAGGGCAACACCGCCACCCTGCTGCGCCGGGCGGTGGAGGGTGCCCGCAGCCAGGGCGCGGTGGTCGAGGAGATTTTCCTGCGCGACCTCAAGATGTCTCCCTGCCTGGAAATCTACGGCTGCAAGCATGACGGCGAATGCGCCATCAAGGACGATTTCCAGCGAACCCGCGACGCCATCCTGGCGGCCGAAGGCATCATGTTGGCATCGCCGATTTTCTTTTATTCCGTCAGCGCCCAGGTGAAAATCCTGATGGACCGCTTCCAATCCCAGTGGGTCAAGAAACACTGGATCGAGGGCGTGTCCATGGGCCGATCGCGCGCCGTGCGCAAAGGGCTTTTGCTGGCCGCCGGGGCCACCCAGGGAAAAAAGCTATTCGACGGTGCGCTGTTGAGCGTAAAGTACTTTTTCGACGTCCTGGATACCGAACTGTGGGACTATAAGTTTTTCCGCGGACTCGATTATGCCGAAGACATCCAGGCGCATCCCGACTTTCAATCCGAAGCCCGCCAGGCCGGCGCGGCCCTGGCCCAGGCGCTGACGACCGCCTGACCGGGGCGCTCAAATCCAACCTTCTGTTCATCCCAATTGGAGGCGAACGTGCAATTTGAACCGATCAGTCTGGAGCGCATGGAGGCCTACCAGGCCAAACTGGCCCAGACCCCGAGTGTGGTATCCGACTACAGTTTCGTCAATATCTGGGGATGGTCGCGGGAGTATGACCTGGAATGGGCCTTTGCCCACGACCTGGTGTGGATCCGGCAGCAAAGCCCGCAGGTCGCCCTGTGGGCGCCGGTGGGCCCCTGGGAAGCGGTCGACTGGCGCGCCGTATGGCCCCAGCTGCCCTCGGGCGACGTGATTATCCGCGTCCCCGAAGCACTGGCGGATCGGTGGCAGCAGTTGTGTGCGACGCAGCTCGCGATGGAAGAAGAAAGGGGTGACTGGGACTACGTTTACAGCGTGGAAGAACTGACTCAGCTCAAGGGCAACCGCTTCCACAAGAAGAAAAACCTGCTCAACCAGTTCAAGCGCAAATACGACTATCGTTTCGAGCCCTTCTCGGAAACCATGATCGACCAGGCCCTGGCGCTGCAGGACGATTGGTGCACCTGGCGGGATTGCGAGGGCACCGATGTGCTGGCGGCCGAAAACCGCGCCATCCAGCGCACCTTCCTCTCCTGGGACCGCTTTCCTTTCCTGACCGGCGGGGCCCTGCTGATCGACGACATGATCGGGGCCTACACCATTGCCGAACCGCTCGACCCGGAAACTGTCCTGATCCATTTCGAAAAGGGTTGCCCGCTCTACAAAGGCATCTACCAAGCCGTCAACCAGATGTTCCTGGAGAGCCTGGGCTCGCGCTATGCCTTCGTCAACCGTGAGCAGGACTTGGGCGACGAGGGCCTGCGCAAGGCCAAACTCTCCTACCACCCGGTGGCGTTCAACAAGAAATTCCGTGTGATTATCAACTAGCTCGCCCCCTGAAGGGCACGGCGTTTTAGCTGTCCAGCGGCATGATCCCCACCACCGCCGGGGTTAAAAATTCTTCAGGCCCCTGTAGTCCACGGCATTGGCATAATTCATCAAGTCTTCTCTGTCGACATCGGAGCCGTCGATTTTGACCAAATACTTTTTGGCGACATTGATGAATATTTCACCGCTGCGACTTTCGGTACTGTACTTCACAACGGCCTTGTTGCGCTTGATCTTCTGGAGTTTTCCCCCGGTCGACCCGACGACAGCCGGATTGAACATCTGCATCATGCCCTGAAACATGGGTGATTCTCCCATGATGACCAAGGTAACACGACCGCCGTTGCTTGAATGCACGTATTGCTGCTCAATTCCGGCCGACCCCCCCATCATGCCCAGGTTCTGCAGTTTGGCTTCTCTGGCCATCCATCCCGTTAGAGGCTCCGGCAGGAACGTCTTCAATCCCTCGCTGGTCATCTGCTGGATCAACTGTTTCGCATAGTCAAGACTTTCGACGGCTTCGGTGTAAGCCTTTTCGTTGTACGCTTCGGTAGCTTCCTGAATCGCTTCCATAACCTCGTCGGCAAACACCGCCGTACTCCCCATGCATACCGCGAGAATCAACAGGACAATCTTCATCTGCTTCACAAACATAAAGGCCTCCTTCCATTTGATCCCCTGCCATTACCGGGGTTGATTGTTGGTCGGGCCATCGGGCGCGATGCCCTCGCTACCTGATCGTTCGCTAAACAGCGTCTCGGAGGAAGCACGCCGGCCCATGGTGTCGGCCGGCGCCTCGGCAGAGATTGAAAGTCAAACGGATTGGGCCGCCTGCTTCCAGAAAGGCGACATCTGACGCAGGCGTTCGATGATGGGTGGCATCTTTTCAATGACGAAGTCGATCTCTTCGGCCGTGGTGTAGTGGCTCAGGCTGAAGCGGATGGAGCCATGAGCCGCGGTGAAGGGAATCCCCATGGCCCGCAGCACGTGAGAGGGTTCCAGCGAACCGGAGGTGCAGGCCGAGCCGGAGGATGCCGCGATGCCGTGCTCGTTCATCATCAGCAGAATCGCCTCGCCCTCCACGTATTCGAAGGCGATGCTGGTGGTATTGGGCAGCCGATTGGCACGATCCCCGTTGACCATGGCCTGGGGCACGGCTTCCAACAGGGCGTTCTCGAGCCGGTCGCGCAGGGCCCGCACCCGCGTGTCGATGTCGTCCAGATAGCCGGCGGCCAGTTCACAGGCCTTGCCAAGGCCGATGATGCCGGGCACGTTTTCAGTTCCCGCCCGGCGACCCTGCTCCTGGTGCCCCCCGACCATCAGGGGCTTGAATTTGGTGCCTTTGCGGATGTAGAGCGCGCCGATCCCCTTGGGTCCATGGAGCTTGTGGCCGGAAAGCGAAAGCAGATCGACGTCGGTGCGGGTCAGATCGATGGGAATCTTGCCCACGGCCTGAACCGCATCGGTATGATAGACGATGCCACGCGCCTTGAGCTCCGCAGCGACCTCGTCCACAGGAAATAGGACGCCGGTTTCGTTGTTGGCCCACATCATGCTTACCACGGCCGTATCCTCCGAGAGGCTGGCCCGAAATTCATCCAGGTCGATACGCCCCTCGCAGTCGACCGGTACGAATGTTACCCGATAGCCATTTTTGCCGTATTGCTCGAAGAGGTTTTTGATGGCCGGGTGCTCGACGCGGGTCGTGACGATGTGACGCTTGTGGGGATGCGCGGCCAGGGCGGCGTGGATGGCGGTGACGTCACTTTCGGTGCCGCCGCTGGTCAGAAGGATTTCCTCGGGCTGCGCCCCCAAAAGGGCGGCGATGCGAGCACGGGCCTCGCGGACCTTGATCCCCAGGTTGCCGCCGAAGCTGTGCATGCTCGAGGGGTTGCCGTAGAATTCGCTGAAGTAGGGCAGCATCGCCTCCACCACTTCGGGTGCCACCCGCGTGGTGGCGTTGTTGTCGAGATAAACGGTCTTCATAAGTGGTTCTCCTCCACCACGAGATCATCCGTGACCAGTTCACGCAGCTTGGCTTCAACGTAGCTCTTGAGGGTCACCTGGGATTTGCTGCAGCTGGCGCAGGTCCCCCTCAGATTGACGACCACACGGCTGCCCTCCACGTCCACCAGCTCGATGTCGCCGCCGTCCTTGCGCAGGGTCGGTCGGATTTCACGCTCGAGGGTCTCCTCGATCAGCCGAATTTTTTGGATATTGGTCATTTTCTTGGGCCGCGGCAGAATCGTGACACAGGCGCCGTGAACCCCATCCATGATCTGCTGGATCTTGTCGTGGCAGTTGCCGCACCCGCCGCCGGCCTTGAGATAACCGGTAACATCCTCGATCGATGTCAGGCGGTGTTCGCGGACGGTTTTCTCGATTTCCTGATCGGTGATGCCGAAACACTCGCAGATGATGTTGCCCTCCACTTCCCGGGCGGTCTCCCCCCGGTACTGAGCGATGGCTTTTTCGAGTGCCTCCTGGCCCATGACCGAACAGTGCATCTTCTCTTTGGGCAAATCACCGAGGAAAGCGGCAATATCTTCGTTGGTGATTTTTTCGGCCTCATCCAGGGTCTTGCCGATGATCAGCTCGGTCAAGGCCGAGGAGGATGCGATGGCACTGGCACAACCGAAAGTCTGGAACTTGGCGTCGGCGATGCGCCCCTCCCCGTCCATTTTAAAATAGAGCGTCAAAGCATCGCCGCAGGCCAGCGACCCCACCTCGCCCACGCCGTCGGCATTCTCAATCACACCGACATTGCGCGGGTTGAGAAAATGCTCTTTGACCTTATCGGTGTAATCCCACATGTCGTCACCTCCATTTAAAATAGGGGCATTATCCACCCAGCGCCTCGCGGGGGGCCATGACCATGCTTACCCGTCGTCAAATTTAAGCACGAATGCTCAAAAGCAAAGGCCCTCCCGCAAGCACACGCCCCTGCGGCAGCCGCTGCACCGGTCGCGTTGCCGGATAAGCCCCGCGGCCCTTGCCAAGCGAAGGTGTTAATACTATGTTAACAAATGTTAAGCATAATAATTAACACCGACAGGCAATCATGGATATAACGAGTTTTTGGGAAACCATCGTCAACACGCTGCACGACGGCCTGCTCGTGGTCGACTCGCGGGGGACGATCATGAATGTCAACCCGGCCGCCGAAAAGCTGACCGGCTACCGGGCGGAGGAGCTGGTGGGCCAGAACTGCCGGATTCTCAACTGCACCGGCTGCGAGATCCACGGCCGGGGGTCGGGCGTGGACTGGTGCGGGCTGTTTTCGCGCATGCAGGTGCGCGCCAAGCGGTGCACGATTACCGACAAAAACGGCCGGGCGCTCTACATCATGAAAAACGCCTCCGTGCTAAAAGATGACAACGGCCAAGTGGTCGGGGCCATCGAGACCCTGACCGACATCTCCGAGGTCGTCCGCCAGGAGCAGGAAATCATATCGCTGCGCCACACCTGCCAACTGGACGAGGAATTCCATGGCATGATCGGCCACTCGCCGCCCATGCAGACCCTATTCGAACTGATCGAAAACGTGGCCCGCAGCGACGCGCCCGTGATGATTCACGGTCCCAGCGGCACCGGCAAAGAGCTGGCCGCCCGCGCGGTGCACGATGCCGGTCAAAGACGGGGCATGCCCTTTATCAAGGTCAATTGCGCCGCCCTGAATGAAAACCTGCTCGAAAGCGAGCTCTTCGGCCACGTGCGCGGCGCCTACACCGGTGCCGAGCGCATGCGCATCGGCCGGTTTGAAGCGGCCCACGAAGGCACTATTTTCCTGGACGAAGTTGGCGATATCCCGCCGGCCACCCAGGTCAAACTCCTGCGGGTGCTGGAAGAAAAGGAGATCGAACGGGTCGGCGACCAGAAGCCCATCCGTGTGGACGTGCGCATTATTTCCGCCACCAACAGGAATCTGGAAGCCCTCATCGAACGAGGGCACTTCCGCGAAGACCTCTTCTTCCGCATCAATGTCTTCCCCCTGAACATGCCGCCCCTCGGTCAGCGGGGCGACGATATCCCCCTTCTGGTGCAGCATTTCATCACGCTCAACAATGCCCGCGCCACCAAGAAGATCGAGGGGGTGACCCCCGGGGCCATGGAAATTCTCCTGGCCTATCCCTGGCCGGGCAACGTGCGCGAGCTGCGCAACGCCGTCGAGTATGCTTTTGTCCTCTGCCCGGGCGGATCGATCGGGCCGGAGCATCTGCCCCAGCGCATCCTGTCTCCTGGCGCGTCCACGCACCCCGCAGCCCCGATCCCCGCCGAACGGCACGAAGGTAGGCGCGAACGCCTGCTGGCGGCCCTGCGGGCCAGCGGCGGCAACCAGTCCAGGGCGGCGGAGCGCCTCGGCGTCAGCCGGGTGACAATCTGGAAATGGATCAAGAAGTTCGGCATCGACCTTCAGCGCGATGTGTGAGGCTTGGCACGCCGGTAACGGCCGGTTTTTGAGCGTTTGACAACCCGGCCCCTGGCCCCCATATTCCCGATAACTCTCTCATTTTTGCCCTGAGGCGGCAACCGCGATGGACGACAAACTCAAGCTGATGAAGGACGCCTGCACCCGCGAGGCCGAGATGCTCTCCTGCTACCGGGAGCAGCTGCCACGGATAGCGGAAGACATCATTCACATCTGCGACGACGTCAAGTGCTTCACCCATGTGGAATACGACCCGATCCCCTCGCGCGAGTCGGTGATGGCCATCATCGACAAATTCCGGCAGATTGTCTTCCCCGGCTATTTCTCCCCGGAAAAACTCGATCCGGTCAACTTACGCTACAGTCTGGGGCAGGCTGTTTCCCAACTCTTCGACATGATCTCCCGGCAGGTCACGCTGAGCATCAGCCACGACTGCTTCCGCTACGACAAACCCTGCCAGAAGGGCACCGAGCGGGGCTACGAAGTCGCACTGGATGTCCTCGCCGCCGTGCCCGGCATTCGCAAGGTCCTGACCGAAGATGTCCAGGCGGCCTTCGATGGCGATCCGGCCGCCAAGAGCTACGATGAGATCATCTTCAGCTACCCGGGCATGTACGCCCTTACGGTTTACCGGCTGGCCCACCAGCTCTACAAACTCGAAGTCCCGCTCCTGCCGCGGATCATGACCGAGCACGCCCACAGCCAGACCGGCATCGACATCCATCCCGGGGCCCGGATCGGCCGCCGTTTCGTGATCGACCACGGCACCGGCGTGGTCATCGGCGAAACCACCGAGATCGGGGAGAACGTGCGCATCTACCAAGGCGTGACCCTGGGGGCCCTGTCGCTGCCGCCCGAGGTGGTCAACGACCTGCGCTACAAGAAACGCCACCCCACCATCGAGGACAACGTGATCATTTACTCCGGGGCCACCATCCTGGGGGGTGAGACCGTGATCGGGGCCAACTCCACCATCGGCGGCAGTGTCTGGCTGACTGAATCGATCCCGCCGAACACGCGCGTCATGCTTGAAACGCCCAAACTGGTCTATAAATAAAGGAAAGCGCCATGAACCGACACCCGTCCATCGTGGAAACCATCGGCCGGACGCCGCTGGTGCGACTGAACCGCATCGCCGCGGATCACGAGGCTGAAATTTACGCCAAGCTCGAATTCTTCAATCCCCTGGGAAGCGTCAAGGACCGCATCGCCGGATCCATGATCGCCGCGGCCGAGGCCGAGAACCGCATCGGCCCGGACACGTTGATCGTGGAGCCCACCAGCGGCAACACCGGCATCGCGCTGGCCTTCATCTGTGCGGCCCGCGGCTTTCGCCTCTGCCTCACCATGCCCGACACCATGAGCCAGGAGCGGCGCAAACTGCTGACCCACCTCGGGGCCGAACTGGTGCTGACCCCCGGCAGCGGCGGCATGAAGGCCGCCATTGCCAAGGCGCACGACATCATGGAGGGCGATGGGGACAGCTTCATGCCGAACCAGTTCGCCAATCCGGCCAACCCCCGAATCCACCGCGAGACCACGGCCGAGGAGATCTGGACCGACATGGGGGGCGAAGTCGACATGCTGGTCTCCGGGGTGGGCACCGGCGGCACCCTGACCGGCGTCAGCCAGGTATTAAAGCAGCGCAACCCGGACTTCATGACCGTTGCGGTCGAGCCGGCCAATTCTCCGGTGCTTTCCGGCGGCAGCCACAGCCCCCACAAAATTCAGGGCATCGGCGCCGGCTTCGTGCCCGACGTTCTCGAGCGCGACCTGATCGACACGGTGGTGACCGTAACGAACGAAGAAGCCTTTGAAACCGGCCGGCAGCTGGCCCGGGTGGAGGGCATCCTCTGCGGCATCTCGTCGGGGGCGGCCGTGGCCGCGGCCCTGAAAATGGCGGCCCGCCCGGAAGGCCGCGGCCGCCGCATGGTCGCCATCCTGGCCAGCACGGGAGAACGCTATATCAGCACGGACCTCTTTCAGTAAGCACCGGCCGTTCATGAAAACCATCCTGGTGGACAGTTCATCCGCGATCCTGCTCTACAAATGCGGATGGCTGGACGCCACCCTCGATCATTTCCTTCTCGTTACACCTCAGGCCGTCTCCCGGGAGATGACCGTTCCCGGCCATCCCGGAGCGGCCCGATTCAAGCGGATATTCGATCGGGGTGGGATTCAAATCCTGCCGGCCGACAGCGCTGACGCCAAGAGGGACGACGCCCTGAACGCCATGGGTGCCGGCGAAAGCGCATGCATCCGGCACTTCCTGAGGGGCGCCGGAGACTTTATCCTGCTGGACGACGGTCGCGCCGCGGCCTACTGCCGCGCCCGGAAGATACCCTACGTCAACGCCCTGCTGATGCCCCGCATCCTGACGCTGGCGGACGATGCGATCGGCCCGCCGGCCGTCGCCGACGCCATGGCCCGTATCTACGCGCTTGGCCGCTACGCCCGCTGGGTCTGGGACGATGCCCGCCGTTTGAACGAGGCGGCGCTGGCTCCGTTTCGCCCCTGACACCCGGTCACGCAGCGAGGGGTGGGCAGGCGTTGACGCTCCCCGACCGGCATGCTATGGGGACGCCACTACCGTTCGGTCGGAAAGCCCGTTGTCCCGGCGGCCTGCCGAAGGGAACACACCGCCCCGATGACGACCACGACCCCGAAGCGACGATGACAACGATCGGACCCCGAATTTGAATGCTCAGCCTCTTGCCCTCAGCGCCGGTTTCAAAAACCGTCTGAAGCTTTTCTGGGCGCTTTCGCGCACCCCGCACGGATTGATCGACATGACCACCCCCTGCCTGGCTGCGCTGCTGTGGCTGGGGGCCTATCCCCCGCTGGCGACCGTCACGGTCGGTCTGGTTACGGTCTTTGCCGGCTATACCGCCGTCTACGCCCTTAACGATATCGTCGGCTACCGCTCCGACCGGGCCAAATTGGAAGCCGGCGGTTTCGGAGGCGATGCGCATGCCAGCGACCTGGACGCCATGCTGGTGCGTCATCCCCTGGCCCAGGGGGTGCTCCCGCTGCGCGACGGCATTCTCTGGGCGGCGGGCTGGAGCGTCGTAGCGGCGGCCGGCGCCTACTGGCTCAACCCCTTCTGCCTGGTGATCTTCGCGGCTGGATGTCTGCTCGAAACGCTATACTGCGTGCTCTGGCGGGTAAGCCCCTACCGGGCCTTCGTGAGCGGCGCCGTCAAGAGCGCCGGCGCCATCGCGGCGGTCTTCGCCGTCGACCCGCGGCCCTCGCCGCTCTTCCTGCTATTTCTCTTTCTGGTGATCTTTCTGTGGGAAATCGGCGGGCAGAACGCCCCCAACGACTGGACCGACATCGAAGAAGATCGGCAGTTCGGCGCCCGCACGATACCGGTGATCTTCGGGTTGGACAAGACCCGAGACATCATCCTGGGTGCCCTCTTCCTGGCCGTGTTGGCCAACCTGGTGCTTTTTCTCCTCGCCCCGACCCCTTTCGGCCCGCCGGTCCTGACGATCACCGCGGCCGTCGGCGTCTATCTGCTGCTCTGGCCGGCCTGGCAGCTCCATGGTTCGGCACGCAAAACCGACGCCATGCGCCTCTTCAACCGCGCCAGCCATTACCCTCTGGTCCTTTTCGTGATCGTGGCCTTGCGATTGCTGGTCTGACCCCGACGCACGAATAGAATTTGACAATCACCTGGCGTCGCAATCGCTCAAGAGATTTTCTTTCGACGCCGGGACCGCCTCACCCCTGCCCCCGGAGACATAACGACCCACCGCCAGTACATAATACGGCCGCAGCTCGAAGCGCGCCAAGGTCTCGAAGCCGACGGCGGTCCATTCAGCGTGCAGGTCGGAGCTGACAAAACGGTTTTCTTCCGGATGCACGAGCAGGTGGCGCGTCAACATGTTCTGGTAAAGCGCCGGATAAAATTCTTCCAGAAAATAGTATCCACCCGGCCGCAGCACCCGGGCCACCTCTGCCAGGGCCAATTGCCACCGCGGCACGTGATGCAAAAAGCCGAACCCCACGACCGCGTCGAAAGTTCCGGAAGCAAAGGGCAGGCGAGATGCATCGGCACAGGCCAGGGCCGCCCCGATGCCAGGCGTCTCCCGCAAGCGATCCATCGCGGCCGTGAGCATGCGCCGGTCGAGATCGACCGCCGTCAGTTGCTGCGGCCCGAAAGCGCGCCGGAGCCAGTGCAGCGCATGTCCCGTACCACAGCCGATTTCGAGCAGCCGCCCGCCGGGCGCGGGCGTTGCGGCGCGCGCCATCCAGCGGACCACCTGGAGCTGCCAGAAGCGCCGGGGGATGGTCTCGACAACAATCCGTTCCAGGGGGTTGAGTTTCATGCCTTCACCTCGTGGGCGTTCACTTCCAAATGAGTCGTCATCCCCGCCGGGCCGCCTTCCGGTCACCTTTTCAAACAGAGACCGAGACGATCATCTGTTCCGATTGGCGTTCGCTTCGCGGCGCGCAAACCCGGTCAGCGCTCCAACCCAGACGGAGTGCTTGAATGATCGACAGATTGGAAATAGTAGGGACCGAACCGCTGGAATTCAAGCCGCCTTGTTCAACTTGCGACCCACGTGGGCGACGGCAATGCCGTTGGTCATGCGCCGGTAGCGCACGTGCTCGAAACCGATGGTTTGCAGTATGGCGCTGATCTCATCCGGCAGGTGGAAGAGACGAATCGTTTCGGGCAGGCAGGAGTATGATTCCGCCGAGCCTGCCAGAACCTGGCCCAGAAAAGGCATGACGTAGAACGAATAGACGTCGTAGAGCCAGCGGAATACGGGGTTGACCGGTTTGGAGAATTCCAGGCACAGGAATTTGCCGCCGGGTTTAAGCACGCGGTGCATTTCGCGGAAGCCCTGCTGCATGTGCGTCACGTTGCGGATCCCGAAGCCCACCATGGCGGCCTCGAAGGTGTTGTCCGGGAAGGGGATTTTCTCGGCATCGCCCTGAACGAAGCGAATGCGGTGCGCCGCCGGTTTGCCGGCCAGTTTCGGGAGGCCGGCCTGGAGCATCGCCCAATTGATGTCGTAGACCACGATCCGCCCCTGGGGCCCGATGCGTCCGGACGCCATGATGGCCAGGTCGGCTGTCCCCCCGCAGACGTCCAGGACACGGTCTCCGGGCGAAAGCCCCATCATGCGGATGGCCGCCCGTTTCCAGGCGTACTGGATGCCGAAACTCAACAGCGTGTTCATGAAATCGTAGCGCGGCGCCACCCGGTTGAAATGCCGGCGCACCCAGTCGACCTTTTGGCTGGTGGGCATCTGCCGGTAGCCGAACTGGGCCAGGTTCGTGGCGTCGACCTGACGATCCAGCTGCGCGCGCCGCTTGCCGGCGCCAAACCATTGCGGTGTCTTCCATTCCATCGATCTTCGTCTCCTATTGCGGCGGAGGTTGCCAGGCGGTGGGCTTTGCGCTACATAACCTGTCCAGCGCCGCAGCCATTAAAAAAGCGTATATTCATACCGGATTGCGCGCTGAAATCCAAGCCGCGAATCCTAATGTCAGTCATTTTCGCGCCCTGCCGACGCTGGCGTGGAACAACCGCTACCAGATACCCAGGGAGGTGACCCATTGCATTCCCGCGCCCGACGCGAGTTCCTTCGTTTCACCCTGGCCGCCGCGGGGGCGGCAGCGGTCTGGCCGCTGCCCCTGCAAGCCGAAGAAACCAACTGCAAGATTCCGCACCCGATCATGCCGCCCGACCCGCGTTTCAAGGGGCAGTGCCCCAACTGCGGCATGATCCGCGCCATGTGGGCCCGCACTTGGGTGACATTTGACAATTCCGAGGGCACCTCGCAAGTCTGTTCGCTGCATTGTCTGGCGGACGTGGCCCGCAAATCCGGGGAACCGCCGCGACACGTCCAGGTGGCCCTTTATACCCGCCCGGAGGCGCTGCTTCCAGCCGAGCACACCGTTTTCGTCGTCGGCTCGAGCGCCCGCGGCACCATGACCATGCAGAGCAAGATCGCCTTTCCCAATCAGAATGCGGCCAATCGCTTTATCCAGTCCTGCGGCGGGAAAACAGCATCGTTCCAGGAGACATTCGCCTTAGCGCATCAGGGCGTTCCCAAAGAAAACCAAATGATCGCCGCCAATCGAAAAAATAAGAAGAAGGTCGTCGAACCGCAGGACAACCAGGACCGCTGCCCGGTCTGCGAAATGTTTCCGGCCCGCTACCCGCGCCACAAAAACCAGGTGCATGCCCGGGACAAGGTCGTCTACCACTTCTGCTCGACCCAGTGTCTGTTCGCATTTCTGGAAGACAGCCCCAGCTACGCGGGCCGCAAAGTGGATCCTTTCCTGATCTGGGTGGTCGATTATGAGACCCGGGCCTGGATCAGCGCGCGGACGGCCTACTACGTGCTCGGCGCCGGGGAGTCCGGCCCCATGGGCCGCGAGGCCTTTGCCTTCGACCGCAAAGCGGACGCCGAGGCCTTTTCAGGGCAGCGTGGCGGTACGGTCCTGACGTTCCAGGCCGTCACCCTTGAACGGATAATGAAATAGGGGGGCTGAAGACGGTTCCGCCCGCAGCGCGATCTGCACCGGGGGCACGACCGGGAAGGCGCATGTTCGATAGGAGGGCGACGCGATTATCTTACGCTTACGATCGACGCCATGTACCGCCGCTTCGTGCTCAACCACTAGCCGGCGACGAAGACGCGGCGGTCCGCAGCATGTCGTAGACATCGACCGGACTTCGACCGTTGGCGGCGGCAATCGCCTTGATGGTCATGCCTTCGCCCACCTTGATGCCATTGGCCTCGAGCGACCGACGCAGGCGCGCGGCGTCCAGACCGTATTGACGTCCGAATTCGTCCAGCGTCAGCTTACCGGTGCCGGGTGGCGGCATCTCCGGAAGCGGCCGGGAGGCGATGCCCTGTGTGGCCGCGGCGGGCGCCATGGCGTTGTAAAGGGTCTGCGGCGAAACGCCGTTGGCCGCGGCCATGGCTTGCAGCGACTGCTCGGGACCGGCGACCTGGTAGCCGGCTGCAACGAGGGCGTCGCGGGCCGCCTGCAGCTCGAGGCCTGTCTTGCGGGCGAAGGTTCCGAGGGTGAAAAGTTCGGCATGCCCATAGGGCGGCTCGCCGTATTTTCGCGCTGCGGCGGCCTTGATATCATCCTGAATGTCGAGAATCGTGCCGAAGGGCGCCCAGCCGGCCAGGGTGCCCAACGTAAACACCACCACCAACACGGCCGCCAGATTGAACTCCGACGTGAAGACCTTACAGTTGCGGGCCCGGTCTTTCAGGTACTGAGTCAGCGGCCTCCAGTTGTAATAGACGTGCAGCCCCAGCGCGATCAGAAAAAGCAGCCCCATATTGATGTGGACGGCGCCCCACTGATTCTTGGAGAGCCCCATGAGGCGCCAGTCCGCCCAGTAGGCCACCCGGCCCTGGGGCACGATGTAGAGAATGACACTGGTCAGAACCATGACCATGAAGGCCAGGGCGGCAGTCAACGATACCGTTCGTCGGATATTCACCCCACGGCTCCTTGTTCGACGTGATTTAATGGCATGGCCTCAAAACGGTCAAGCCAGGACCCTCTGTAGATGAGGTTGCATCTCGTTTCGGCGGCAGGCCGATATCCCTTGGCCCCGCGTTGAGCATTGACGCGGCGGACGGGAAAAGCGCGCCACACGGCCCTTCCAACATGGAGCCGGCGCGATGATCAATACACTGTATGAGTGCCAGTCGGCTCAAAGGTTACAAACGCAAAGGGACCGCAAGGGCTCAAAAAGCGAGCGAGCGGCACCTTCAGGACAGCGACGGGTCAAATCCCGACGGCGGCCGCGCTCTTGACAATCAGGGCCACGGCCATGCCGATCATCAGGATACCGGCCAGAATGTCCGAATGCCGGCGGAAGCGGCGGATGAACGGTGCCAGCCCGCTTCCCAGCAAGAGCAGACCGGGCAGGGTGCCCAGGCCGAAAGCAAAGGTCAGCACCGCACCCTGGAGGGGATCGTCGATCGCCAGCACCCGCGAGAACGCCCCGAAGGAAAGCCCGCAGGGCAGAAATCCCATCACCGCCCCTGAAACCAGCATGGCCGGTGCGGTGCCCTGCCCCGCCCGGCGCAGCAGCGCGCCGATGCCCGGCAGCCGGGCGAGCCCGCCCCCGGTCATCCAGACCGGCTCACCGATCAAACCGAGCCGCGCCAGTCCCAGAACGGCCAGCAGCACGCCGGCCAGCAGGCCGAAAGCGATTTGCACCGCCGCCACACCGGTCAAAGGGTCGGCGGCGGCCCGGCCGGCCAGAAAACGCATCAGACCGCCCAGGCCGCCCATGGCCAACCCGACCAGGGTGTAGGTTCCCAGACGACCGGCATGGTAGGCCAGATGGGCGCGGAAGCGCCCGGTCTGGCCGGGCAGCGCGAATACCAGCGGACCGCACATGCCCAGGCAGTGGCCGGTTCCCAAAAAGCCCAGCAGAAACATGGATGAAAGGTTGACGGAGTGCATGGCTGCTATCCGTTGGAATAGCATTTACAGAACCGGGAGAAAAGACTAATACAAGGGACTGCCAATGCCCGCGTCCCATAAAGCCGAATTCAACGCCCAGGCCCGAAAACGCCCCATGCCACATCTGAAGCGACACCATTGCAACCGAATGTCGAAACACGGCCCCGGCGCGCGCTTTGGCGCAGCCGTCCTCATCGTCACCGTGGTCATGGTGGCTGCGGCCTGGGGCCAGTCACCCCGGCCGGGTGAAATCCCGCTGGATAATGAAAACCGCATGCACCTAAGCCGCAGCGACCGCTGCCCGGTCTGCGCCATGCGACCCGCCAAATACCCGCGGTTCGCCGCCGCCATTCGGCTGCAGGACGGCACCACCTTTTATTTCTGCAGCGCCGGCTGCATGCTCAAGGCCTGGCTGCGGCCCGACGTTTTTCTGGGGGCGCGGGCCGAAGACCGGCGCCAACCGGTGGCGCAGGACTATTTCTCCGGCCAGCCGCTGGATGCGCGCCATGCCTACTGGGTGTCGGGCGCGGACGTGCTCGGCCCCATGGGGCCGGCCCTGATCCCCCTGCGACGGAGCGCGCATGTGGAGGCCTTTCGCCGGCGCCACGGCGGCACCCGCGTATTCCGCCTGGAAGATCTGGATGAAGACAACTGGAAACAACTTACGGGCAAACCCTTCCGTTTCTGATCGGCACCGGGAGGACGCCATCCTGACGCCCCACCCGCCGAACCATTCCGACAGCCTGGGCCAGGCCAGGGCACTCCTGTTCCTGGTAGCCGCACTCGTGGTTCTGCCAATCGTGTACATGACCGGCGATCATCTGTTGCGGCAAAAGCCGGCCGTCCGGCATCAGCAGGCCGTTTTCCGCGCCGCCGGTCTGAGCGCCCCCTGTATCTTTCCGGCCGGTCATCCCGCGCGCACCGGGTTCGACACCTCTCAGGTCGTCGATTGGCGTCTGACACCCGCCATGCCCCAGGCGGCCCCCGGAACGGACGGCCTGGTTCGTCCCCGGGCCGCACCTTGGAGAGGCACCGATCATGACCGGTAGGGTCCCGATCATGCTGATCTGGGCGGCCCGCGAAAACCTGCGCCGGCCCGGGTCCAACCTGCTCCTGGCGGTTTGCCTGACGGGGCTGACCCTGTGCCTGTCCCTTGTTTTGCTCCTGAGCGCAAGCCTCGAACGAACCAGCGCCCGACTGCTCGATCTGGCACCCGACCTGGTGGTCCGTCGGCTGGGCCCCGGTGGCTGGCAGCCGATGCCGACGGATGTTGCCCTACAGGCCGTCCACGATCTCCCCGGCGTCAACCGCGCGCGCGCCAGGGTGTGGGGCCTGGTTCAAAGCGGCGCGCAAAGCGTGACCGCCGTGGTCGCCGATGAAGCCGATCTGGCGGCCGCCGGTTCGACGCCCCCCCGGCCGGGCCACGCCATTGCGGGCGGCTGGTGGCGCCCGCGCACACAAGCGGATCCGATGGTGCTTGCCGGCCTGGATACCGTGACCCTGAAAGTGGATGCCGTTCTGCCGCCGTCGACGGATATGGCGGCCTTCGATACGGTGATCCTGAATTTGGCGGATGCCCGCCGACTGCTGGGCCTTTCAGCAGACGGGGCCAGCGACCTGGCGCTTTACGTGTTTCATCCCGAAGAGGCCGAAGCGCTGCGGCCCGAGCTTCATGAGGCCTTCCCCTGGCCTGTGACCATCCGCACCCGCACCGAAACGTTGGAATGGTACCGCGGCGGATTCGGACGCCGCAGCAGCCTGGTCGTTCTCCTGTGGCTGCCCGCGGTGATCGGTCTGGGGCTGATGGTGCTTGCCGTGGTGCAGCGCCAGTGGGGCACGCGCTTTGCCGCCGGGCTTCTCAAGGCCCTGGGATGGACCACTGGTGATATTTTGCGGCTCAAGCTTTATCAGGCCCTGATCATCGCCCTGCCGTCGATCATCCTGGGGCTGAGCCTGTCCTATGTGCTGACCAGCGGGCCGTTCACGCCCGCGCTGGCCCGTGTCATGCTGGGGTGGCCGGAGGGCGGCCCGTCGCGCACCCTGGCTCCCGGGGCCCATCTCTGGGTGTTCTTCGGGGTCGCCGCCCTGGTTCTGCTCCCCTATCTGGCCGCCGTGATCGGGCCGGCACTGCAAACCGCCGCCGCGGTTCCGGACGAACTGCTCAACAAGGAGACCTGACGCGCCCATGACATCCGCCGGACTGACATGCCGGGAGCTGGGTTTCAGCCACCAAAACCCCGGCAGCGCTCAAAACCCCGTTCTCTCGTCAATCAACGTCCACTTCGCCACCGGCGAGGTCGCCTGGGTCAGCGGACCCACCGGCGCGGGCAAAAGCACCCTGCTCCATCTTCTGGCGGGACTGCGCCGTCCTTCGGAAGGCGAAATCCTGGCCGACGGCCAGCCGGTGTCCCGCTGGCTCGCCGCCCATCGGGACCGCTGGCGCCGCCGGCTCGGCATCATTTTCCAGCAAGACCATCTCGTCGCCGGCCTGAGCGTCCTCGAGAATGTGATGCTCCCCCTGATACCGAGATCCGCCGGCCTGGGGGCTCTGCGCACCCGCGCCCTCGAGACGCTCAAGGCGGTCGACCTCGAAGACGGTGCCACCCGCCCGCCTACCGAGCTCTCCGGCGGGGAACGCCAGCGGGCCGCCGCGGCCCGGGCGCTGATCTCGACGCCGCGATTCCTGCTCGCCGACGAACCCTTCGCGCATCAGGACGACGCCCACGCCCGCGCTTTGCTGGCCCTGCTGCGCGCCCGCGCCCGTGAGGGCGCCGCCGTCGTCATCGCCGCCCACGCCGGCAACCGCCCAATGCGCGACGCAGACGACCGCCACTGGCAGCTGGACGGGGGCAGCCTCGAGGAGACGGCGTGACCGTCCACCCCCTGCTGACCGCCATGCTCGTCATGGACACGCTCGTTTTATTGCTGCTAACCGGTGCCGCCGCGTGCGCTTTCCGGGTGGCCCTGAACTGGTCCCCCGCCGACACGAAACGGGCACAGCTTCGTCTGCAGGCGCAACAGGAATCCTGGTCCCTTACCACATCGGTGGCGGTGTGGGCCTATCTGGTCTCCGGCCTGCTATTGATCGCCATTCTCACCAACATCCTCCCCGGACGGCTGCCGGGAGCCATGTGCGGGACGGGTGTGCTGCAGGCCTGCCGTCCCGACGGATATCGCATGCTGCTCCTGAGGTTTCTGGGGACGGTGGGGCTTTTCTGCTGGCATCGGCTGGAGACGCTCAACCGCAGCGCCCCCCTTGCCCCCCTGACACCGGTCAACGCCCGGGTATTACTGGCGCTTCTGCCGATCGTCTGGTTGGGCTTCGGCGCCACCGTTCAGGCCCTGACCGGCCTGGACACCAGCCGGCCCGTGGATTGCTGTACCGCCCTCTACGACCGGGTCGGCCCGGCGGCAACGGACGAGACCGCCTTCTTTTATAACCGTCACGCCGTCCTTTGGCTGTTCGGCATCACGAGCGTGGGGCTGCCGTTTCTGGTTCTGAAGCCCCGCCCGTCGGCATCGTGCCACTCGCCCAGACGAAATCTTTTCCTGCTGGTTCTCGCCGCCATTTGGCTGTTCTCAGGCGCGGTGGCCCTCGTGCGGGTCTGGGCGCCCTACCACTATGAAGTCCTGCACCACTTCTGCCCCTGGTGCCTCTTTTTGCCGGAACATAACGCGATCGGATTCCCGCTGCTGATATTCTACGGCCTGGTGGCCTTCGAGGCGCCGGCACTGTGGGCGACGAACCTGGCGCGCAGCCGCCACGAACACTTTCTCTCGGGGGACGCTGCGCTGACAGCCAGGTGCAGCCGCCATCTCGTTATCGGCGTTATTGGCTTTGCGTTGCTGGCGGCGGGCCCCGCTCTGTGGTGGCGCTGGCAATTCGGAATGTGGCTCAACAGCTGAAAAACGCCGAAGGGCGACGCGGCGTGCACCTACCGCTTTTATTCTTGCCAAACCGATCCGGATTGATATAGGAAAAACGGGTGTTGATAGGCACTCTAAATTTGAAACCGATTCACAATTTAGAGTCGTTTGAATTCAGTTGCACGAGTTTTATCAATTGGTGCTATCTATGGCGGAGAGGAGCTCGCGACCCACGCAGCGTTTCTTGTGCTTGTTTTCAAACTCTGGACGAAGGAGGAAAGCATGAAGCTAACACGTATTTGTGCACTGGCAGTCGTAATGGTTCTTCTGGTGGGCGGGCTGGCCGTGGCCGGCACCCTGGAAGATATCAAAGCCAAAGGTTTTATCTCGGTGGGCGTCAACGAGGGGCTTTTCGGCTTCTCCATGCCCGATGACAAGGGCGTCTGGAAAGGTCTCGACGTGGATACGGCGCGCGCCATCTCGGTGGCCGTCTTCGGTGCCCCCGACAAGATCAAATTCGTCCCCCTGACGGCCAAGACCCGCTTCACCGCGCTGCAGTCCGGTGAGATCGATGTCCTCACCCGCAACGCCACCCAGACCCTGAGCCGTGAAACCGCCCTGGGCCTGAACTTCGCGCACGTAAACTATTACGACGGCCAGGGTTTCCTGGTGCCCAAGAGCCTGGGCGTTAAAAGTGCCAAGGAACTCGACGGCGCCACCGTTTGCGTCCTGCCCGGCACGACCACCGAACTCAACGCCGCCGACTACTTCCGTTCCAACGGCATGACCATGAAACCGGTGGTGATTGAGAGCACCCCCGAGCTGGCCAAGGCCTTTTTCGCGGGACGCTGTGACTGCCTGACCTCGGATGCCTCCCAGCTGGCCGGCACCCGGGCCGTGGCCCCCAAACCGGACGATTACGCCATCCTGCCGGAGATCATCTCCCGTGAACCTCTGGCCCCGGCCGTGCGCCACGGGGACGACCAGTGGTACGACATCGTCAATTTCGCCACCATGGCGCTGATCGAGGCCGAATACCTGGGTGTCACCTCCCAGAACGTGGACGCCATGCTGAAGAGTAAAGACCCCAAGATCCAGCGTTTTCTGGGCGTCAGCCCGGGCAACGGCAAGGCGCTCGGCCTGGACGAAAAATGGGCCTACAACATCATCAAGCAGGTGGGCAACTACGGTGAGATCTTCGAGCGCAACGTGGGCATGAGCACCCCGCTCAAGATCGAACGCGGCCTCAACGCCCTGTGGACCAACGGGGGCCTGATGTACACCCCGCCGTTCAAATAACCGGGGCCGGATCGTTGTATCCTGACGACTAGCGACAAAGCTGCCCTGCCGCGCCCATTTGAGCGCGGCAAGGCAGCTTTGCTTTTTTCAGCCCGCCGCCACTGCTGAGCATTGGTCTGAATCCGAAGGGAACGAGGCGCTTAAACCGCCATGACGCCGACCCAAGCCACCAATGCCGGGGGGGAGACCTCCGGGAAGACGCCCCTGCTCTACGACCCCAAGGTCCGCGGCATCCTCTACCAGATCGGCGTCCTCGCCATGGTGGGGCTTTTGAGCTGGTACCTCATGAGCAACACCCTGGCCAACCTCGAACGCCAGAATATCGCTACCGGCCTGGGTTTTCTGGAAAAACAATCCTCGTTCGAGATCGGCGAGTCGCTGATTTCCTACTCGGCCGCCGACACCTATTTCAAAGCCCTGCTGGTGGGTGCCCTCAACACGCTGCTGGTCTCGTTTATCGGCATCGTCCTCACGGTGGTCCTGGGTACCTTCATCGGTATCGCCCGACTTTCCACCAACTGGCTGGTCTCGCGGATGGCGGCCGTTTACATCGAGGTCTTCCAGGACATCCCGATTTTGCTCCAGCTTTTTTTCTGGTACGCCTTCTTTTACGAGATTCTACCCGGCCCGCGCCAGGCCCTGAACCCGTTCAATGGGGTTTTCATCTGCAACCGGGGATTGATCTTCGGCATTCCGGCGGCTCACCCGGCCTTCATGTACATGGGCATCGCCTTCGTTGCCGCCATCGCGGCCGTCTGGGCGCTGAAGCGCTGGGCCCGGGCGCGACAGGCCCGCACCGGGCAGGCCTTCCCGACCTTCAAGGTCGGGGTGGGTATCCTGATCGGCCTGCCGATCGTGACCTGGTGGCTGGGCGGCGCCCCGACCGCCATGGACGTTCCGGCACTGAAGGGGTTCAATTTCCGGGGCGGGGTCAGCGTGAGCCCGGAATTCACCGCCCTGCTGCTGGGGCTGGTGCTTTACACAGCGGCTTTCGTGGCCGAAGTCGTACGCGCCGGGATCCAGTCGGTCAGCCGCGGGCAGACCGAAGCCGCGCTTTCCATCGGCCTGCGGGCCGGGCAGGTGCTGAACCTCGTGATCCTGCCCCAGGCCCTGCGGGTGATCGTGCCGCCGCTGACCAGCCAGATGCTCAACCTGACCAAGAACAGTTCGCTGGCCGTGGCCATCGGCTACCCTGACTTCGTGTCCGTGGCCGGCACGACCATCAACCAGACCGGCCAGGCCATCGAGGGCGTGGGGCTGATCATGGCGGTCTACCTGATTTTCAGCCTTTCGACCTCGGCCTTCATGAACTGGTACAACAAGAAGATCAAACTGGTGGAGCGCTGATACGGTGATGAACGCCGCCCCGACCGACCTCCAACCCACCGAGACCCTCAAGCCCCCGGCCGCCAGCGTCGGCGTGCTGGGCTGGCTCAGGACCAATCTTTTCAGCACCTGGTACAACTCGCTGTTGACCCTCGCGGTGATCTACCTGCTGTGGGTCTCCATACCGCCCTTCGTCCGCTGGGCCTTCGTGGACAGCTTCTGGACGGCATCCGGCAAGGAATGCCTGGAGGCGGACACCGGCGCCTGCTGGTCGATCATTCCGAACAACATCCGCTTCATCATGTTCGGTTTCTATCCATACGCTGAGCAGTGGCGGCCCGGGCTGGCCGTGGTCCTTCTGGTGGGTCTTTTGGTTTTCAGCCAGTTTCGCCGCAACTGGAAGAAATCGCTGCTCTACTACTGGCTGGCGGGCCTCGTCATCATGGGCATCCTGATGAAGGGCGGGCTGGGCCTGGCCCCGGTGGAGAGCACCAAGTGGGGCGGTCTGCCACTGACCTTGCTGCTGTCGGTCTTCGGCCTGACCGCGGCCTATCCCCTGGGCATCGTCCTGGCCCTGGGCCGCCAGAGCCGCCTGCCGGCCATCCGCTCGCTCTGCGTGGTCTACATCGAGCTGATTCGAGGTGTTCCCCTGATCAGCCTGCTGTTCATGTCATCGGTGGTCTTCCCGCTTTTTCTGCCCGAGGGCGTGACCGTCAACAAGATCCTGCGCGCCCAGGTGGCGATTATTCTATTCACCGCGGCCTATATCGCCGAAGTGGTCCGCGGCGGCCTGCAGGGCATGGCCCGCGGCCAGTACGAGGCGGCCGAATCCCTGGGGCTCAATTACTACCAGACCATGCGGCTGATCATCCTGCCCCAGGCGCTCAAGATCGTGATCCCGCCCTCGGTGAGCATCCTGATCTCGGCTTTCAAGGACACCTCGCTGGTGGTGATCATCGCCCTTTACGACCTGTTGAAAACCACCCAGGCCGTGCTGGGCAATCCCGAGTGGATGGGGTTCTCGGCCGAGGCTTACATCTTCATTGCTCTGGTGTATTTTGTCTGCTGCTACTACCTGTCCAGCTTCAGCCGCAAGATCGAGCGCGAACTGGACACGGGTTACTGAAACCGGGCCCCCGGGCCCCTTGCAACGCCTGAGAGAAGTCGATCATGAATCCAGATGCCCAGACCGATTTCGGCAACGACGCCATCGAGGACCCGATCATCGAGATCACCGGAATGCACAAGTGGTTCGGGGAGTTCCACGTGCTTCAGGACATCGACCTCAAGGTCGGCCGCCAGGAGCGCATCGTCATCTGCGGCCCCTCGGGATCGGGAAAGTCCACGCTGATCCGCTGCATCAACCGCCTGGAGGAACACCAGCGCGGCCAGATCGTGGTGGACGGCATCGAGCTGACCAACAACATCAAGAATATCGAAAAGATCCGGGCCGAAGTCGGAATGGTCTTCCAGCACTTCAACCTCTTCCCCCACCTGACCATCATCGACAACCTGACCCTGGGCCCCATCTGGGTGCGCAAGGTGCCGCGCAAGGAGGCCGAGGACACCGCCATGCACTATCTGGAAAAAGTGCGCATCGCCGAGCAGGCCCAAAAATTCCCCGGCCAGCTCTCCGGCGGCCAGCAGCAGCGTGTGGCCATCGCCCGCAGCCTGTGCATGGCCCCCAAGGTGATGCTCTTCGA